>Ga0180437_10009269_pt1 | contig 12233 bp, 22 predicted proteins | sample SS_ome_4_FD_132410 | JGI IMG/M metagenome (GOLD analysis project Ga0180437, IMG submission 132410) | Hypersaline lake sediment archaeal communities from the Salton Sea, California, USA - SS_3_D_1 metaG | ecosystem: Environmental > Aquatic > Non-marine Saline and Alkaline > Hypersaline >... | reverse complement strand
TTATTTTGTATTGGCTTGCATATTTTCAGGAGGAATAATGAGAGGGTTTTCTTGCGTCGGACTGCAAAATCCCAAAAACGATATTAATGTCGGGCGGGTTCTTCGGGCCTGTGGCAATTTCAAGGTTGCTATGTTAGTAACGGCGGGAAAACGAAATAAATATCGTAAGGTTTCCGCAGATACCATGAAAGCATACCGCACTATTCCGTTTTTACAAGTTGATGATTTGCATTCTATTATTCCTTATGATTGTGTTCCGATAGCAGTAGATTTAACAGATGGGGCGGTATCAATATTTAACTTTGCCCATCCTGAAAGAGCGTTTTATATTTTCGGCCCGGAAGATGGGACTCTTGGAAAAGATATAACAGATTGGTGTGCATCTACTATTTGTATCCCGACAAATCGATGTATGAATCTGGCAGCTACGGTGCATATTGTACTTTACGATAGAATGTTAAAAAGGAAAGAAATATATGAAGTGTGACGGATGCGGCAAAGAAGCATATCAATTTACATGGGTGGAGGGGAAATGGGATTACCGGAAACCCGAAACCGTGTTAGCCCTTTGTCCGTTATGTTACGAGATATGGAAACGAAAGAAGCAAGCTCATGAAGCTATGGAAGATCAACGTAATGTGTGAAAGAGAAGGATGTGACCACAAGGCCACTATACGATTCAGGGAAGACCACTTCCCGTGGCGCTGGCACTATTTTTGTAGTGAGTGCTGGAAGGGATGGGGCAATAGGGCGCTGCGGGATTGTATAAAGGCGGGGAAATGACCTGGTTGATTTTAGTGTTTGCCTTAGAGGCGGGGATTATTCCTAACGGTGGATTTATGATGTACGAAAGACAACCACAAGTTTTCTACTACCAGGGGGAATATTACTACCCGATTTCGGTTACACAGGAAACTATCGCGCCGATGTTCTACACCGATTTATCGGTGGAGATCCAGATCATAGAAATATTCTATATCGGCGGCGGGGTGAGAGTCCCCATGAAGTTTGACGGTGCGGGGTTTGATCCTAAAGCTACCTATTATGACTTCCAGTTTGGGGCGCGATATGGGCAGTTTGATATATTCTGGCACCATGCCTGCCGACATCCGCAAATGACTTATATGTACGACTATCTCACTACTACCGGATGGGAAGGCGGGTACGATGAGATAGGGTTCAAGATAACAGGGAAATGGAACGGTAGTAAAGGCACCGTTGGTGAACGACTACCGAAATAAACTATTCGCTGTTTACAGCGAGAACGGGAGGCGCACCGGCTGTAGGGCGTATCGAGGCTTGACCGGGGGAGAACAGCCCTCCCCCGGTAACTTAAAACTTCTTAGATGGATTACAAAATATTAGAAATAATTAATCGGGAATTAAATAACAAACGTAGTCATTGCTGGGAATGTGGATGGGATTTTAATTATGGCTACCGTACTGTCAGGATAGAAAAATATCATTGGGAAAAAGAATGGTTTAAAAATAAAGAATGGCAAAGTCCATATGAATATATTACGAGAGATGTATTATGCATGTATTGCCGACGAAAAGAAAATATTTCAATTAAATGTTCTGTTTGTGGTGAAATAAAGAATATTAGTTATTTTATGGATAATCTCGGAAGTCAGGGTGGAGATAGATTAACTGATGTATGTATAAACTGTAGAGAAGATGAATCTATGGAATGGTGGGGAAGTTATTGTAATCTTCAATTTTGTGAAAGATGCGGAATACTATTGACTAAAAAAAAGCTTTCCTTAAATGCTCGATTGGGTTTTAATGGCGAATTATGGTGTAAAGATTGTATCGAAAAAGAGGAAAAAATACATAAAGATAGAATGATTTTCGCAAGACAGGGTGGGATAAAAAATCCATATATCATTCCAGATGAAGTTATTGAAGCTTATCAAATGAATAAAAAATTAAAACGCCAGATAAAAGAAAATCGAAAGATGGGAGGAAAATGATGAGTAAGCAATTAACAATGGGCAATCTTAGAAATGATTTGTGGACAGATTTTCAAAGGGTGAGGGACAAAAAACTTGATGCTAAAACGGCAAATGCAACCGCAAATCTTGCAGGGAAGATTATTTCAACGGTACGGCTTGATTTGCTCTATTGTGAGATGAGACAAGAGAAGCCGAATAACAAGCTATTGAATGCTTAGGGGATAATGGGGGGAAGATTTCAGGCGTTTTACTTCCCCCGCCCCTATTAAACGGAAGGAGAGAAAAATGGAATTATTTAGATTTACGGGGCAAAGATTAATAAAAGAAATTACTATGCCGGTTAATACGGGATGCAGAACAAATTTTGAAAAAAGAGAAGATGGAAGTTATAGGGGAATAATAGAAGTTGAAATGAGATTTGAAGACAAAAAAGAAATAGAAGAATATTTTGAAGAAATTTAAACCCCCCGGCCCCGTTGCAGCGGGGCGCAGGGGAGCCGTGCGGCGTAGGCCACAGTAGCAACTAAGCCTACCACACCGCGCGGCAACTATCAACCTGGGAGGGGCAAGTTGTCGTACAGTGAGTTTTTGCAGCAAAAAACACAATATCGAGGTATGAGCGGGTTTGATCCCGACGACCTCCCTCCGTTTCTTTTCCCTTTCCAAAAAGATTTGACACGCTGGGCACTGATGAAAGGACGTGCTGCAATCTTTGCCGATACTGGCCTTGGTAAAACTCCCATGCAATTAGTTTGGGCCAATCAAGTAATGAGACACACAAATAAATCTGTGTTGATTTTAACACCTCTTGCTGTTGCAGCACAAACAATTCGGGAAGCTGCAAAATTTGGTATTGAAGCGCAACGATCATCTGGTACGATCCCAATCAATCCTCATATTCTCGTAGCTAATTACGAGCGGTTGCACCATTTCAACCCTGATGATTTTGGGGGTGTTGTGTGTGATGAATCAAGTGCAATTAAGGCCTTCGACGGAAAACGGCGGGCGATGGTTACAGAGTTTATGCGAACGCTTCCATATAGATCTTTATGGACAGCAACGGCTGCCCCAAATGATTATATAGAACTCGGTACCTCAAGCGAGGCTCTTGGAGAATTGGGACAGGTTGATATGCTCAATAGATTTTTCCGTAATAATCAAAATACTTCAAGTTTGAAAATAGCTTGGCGGACCCAAGGGGGCGCACAAAATAAATGGCGATTCAAGGGTCATGCGGAAGATGCTTTCTGGAGATGGGTTTGCTCCTGGGCCCGCGCACTACGTAAGCCGTCTGATTATGGATATGATGATGATGGTTTTATCCTTCCACCACTAACAGAAAGAGAACACATTATTGATGTAGCAGAACCATTACCCGGAATGCTTTTCACATTAGCGGCGCAGAACTTTTACGAAGAAAGAATCGAGCGACGGCGTACAATCCGAGAACGATGTGAAATGGCCGCCAATTTGGCAAACACAAAAAATTCCGTTGTTGTCTGGTGTCACCTAAATGACGAAGGAAATCTTTTAGAAAAATTAATCCCAGATAGTGTGCAAGTTAGTGGTGCAGACAGTGAAGAGAAGAAAGAAGCTGTTTATATCGGATTTACCGACGGTTCTATCCGGGTGCTTATTATCAAACCCAAAATTGGTGCATGGGGTATGAATTGGCAACACTGCAATCATGTTATCACATTTGCTTCTCATAGTTATGAGCAATATTATCAAGCGGTTCGTAGATGTTGGAGATTTGGTCAGAAAAAAGAAGTTGTTGTTGATTTGATAGCATCAGAAGGGGAAAAGAATATAAAAAATAATATGCGACGTAAGGCCGAAGCTGCCGATCGAATGTTTTCGAGATTGGTGGCCCACATGAACGATGCAATAAAAATAGATTCGGACAGAAATTTCAACACACAGGAGAAAATACCGGCATGGCTGTAGCAGAACAATTAGTAAGAGAATATTATGCAATTTATTGCGGCGATTGTTTGGAGGTTATGCCAAAACTTCCAGAAGAATCAATACATTTATCAATTTACTCCCCCCCCTTTGCCGGATTATATCATTATTCAGGTTCTGAGCGGGATCTTTCCAATTGTAGGAACTATAAAGAGTTTTTCAAACATTATGAGTTTGTTGTCAAAGAACTTGCCAGAATCACATTACCAGGGCGGATGACTTGTGTCCATTGTATGGATGTACCATCGTCGAACAATGGAAATAATGATTATCTACGTGATTTCCCAGGGGACATAATTCGTTTACACAACAAATTGGGATGGCGATATATTGCACGATACCATGTCTGGAAAGAGCCGTTAACAGTCCGTAATCGTACCATGACAAAATCATTAGCACATAAAGCGATAGTAGAAGATTCTTCAAAGTGTTCGGTTGCGAGTGCGGATTATTTATTAGTGTTTAGAAAAAAAGGCGAGAATAAAATACCAATACAGCACCTGCATGGATTGCTGAAATATGCTGGTGAGAGAAAAGTTCCCGATGATTTGTTGATGTATAAAGGATGGAAGGGGAATCAGATAGAAAACAGATATTCACATTGGATTTGGAGGCAATACGCTTCCGCATTTTGGGATGATGTTAGATTAGATCATGTATTGCCCTATAAAGAGGCACGAGATGCCGAGGACGAAAAGCATGTCCACCCGCTGCAACTCGATGTAATCGAGCGGGCTTTAATATTATGGAGCAATCCCGAAGAAACTATATTGACCCCTTTCATGGGAGTGGGGTCAGAAGTATATGCAGCTATTATAAACGGTCGAAAAGCAATCGGTATTGAATTAAAGCAGAGTTACTACAATCAAGCCGTCAAGAATCTTGAAGAAGCAAAGTGGAATCAAGATACAGATCAATTAACATTATTTGAATCGGCAATCGCACAATAGGGAGGGGAACGATTAAAAGGTTTACCGACACACAGATTTGGGCGAAACCTTGGTTTAGAAAACTATCCGTAAAAGAAAAAAGTGCATGGTTTTATATCAAGGATAACTGCGACAATGCCGGGGTATGGGATGCCGATTTAGAACTTGCTGAGTTTTGCATAGGCTCAAAGATAGATTGGGAAACACTTCTTAAGAACTGTAATGGGAATATAGAAGTACTAAAAGATAGGAAGTGGTTTCTTGTTGATTTCATTCGATATCAACATCCTGATTTATTCGCTGGGAGTACAAGTAACGCCTGCAAGTCTTACATCTCACTATTAAAGAAGCATGGATTGTATGAACGCTTTCCCGATTTATTTGAAGCCTTCGGCAAGCCTTCGGCAAGTCTTCGTGAAGGCTCCAAGGTAAAGGCTAGGGATAAGGAAAAGGAAAAGGTAAAGGAACAGGAAAAGGAACCGTACGGCGAATATGTCCGTCTTACCAAAGATGAACACCGTAAACTTACCGAACGATACGGCGCGGCGAGTGTCAAGAAAATGATAGATAAACTCAATAACGCCATCGGTAGCAAGGGATATAAGTACAAGTCACATTACCGCGCTATCTTAAACTGGGTGGTAGAGGCGGTGGGGGCGCAAGAGGTGCGGGCGGGGCCGGAATGGAAGTGTCCCGAGTGTGGTGCGGTGCATCACTCGACGTATAAAGTCTGTGAGTGTGGATGGGGGCGATGAGATACCTTGACTTGTTTAGCGGTATCGGAGGGTTTGCACTTGGATTGTATTGGGCCGGCTGGCGGTTTGATGAACATTATTTCAGTGAGATTGAGCCATATTGTGTTGAACTTTATCAGAAGCGATTTCCCAATGCGATACCGCTCGGCGATATCAAGGAGATAGATTGTGGCAAACTCCCAAAAGGAGAATGGGTTATCACGGGAGGATTCCCCTGCCAAGACATCAGCATCGCCGGCAAAGGAGAAGGAATCCAAGCCGAAAGGTCTGGTCTTTGGTTTGAAATGTGGCGAGTTATTAGGGAACTGCGACCCAGATGGGTTGTGGCCGAGAACGTTGGAGCTATCACTTTTCGAGGACTGGGAGCCGTTGTTAACTCGCTTGCCAAGATCGGGTATGACTGTGAATGGCAGGATATACGAGCAAGCGACGTGGGTGCACCGCACAGACGGGAGCGAATCTGGATTGTGGCCTACCCCAACAGAACAGGATTGCCGAGACAATCCAGGAACACTACGCCCGAGCAGAATAGCAACGGGGAGGAAATCGGATTATCTCAGCAGAGAAGTCAAGATGTGGCCGACACCGAAGAAGCCATCGGGAGGGGGTCAGGTAGAGAGGAAAACACCGGGGGGCGGCATCCGGAAGCTCGAAGATGCGGTATCAGCCGAGATTGGGCAGAACACTGGGCAGTTGAACCCGATGTGGGTCGAGTGGCTCATGGGGTACCCGCTAGAGTGGACCGACTCAAGGGACTCGGAAATGCAATTGTCCCTCAGATTGCAGAACTGATATTCAGGCAGATAGATGAGAGCTTATCCTAATGTTCCGATATGGATGCGGCCAACTGACTGGGAGTGGCACCGTGATTCTACACCATACACGCGGCAAGAGTGGACATCGGACGATATCGAAATGATGCAAGTTATGTTTGATAACGGTGTGGAAATAAAAGATATCGCGGTGCAGTTAGGCCGTACATATGATTCGGTGCGGTGCAAGCATGTAAAATATAACAGGATTCGGAATGAGATATTGTGAGTATTGCGGGCAACCAATACACAGATATAGGTGGAGTGGGAAGATAAACAAAAAGTACTGTTGTCGCGAACATCAAATGGCGGCGATGAACGGGAAGAAATACACCCCGCCCACGAAAGAGACAGTAGATCCACGGGTAGAATATGCGGAAGCGTGGGCGATGGTACGTAGTTTAATCAACGGGCAAAAAAACCGTATTGGTAAAGCCGGGGTGATGGGACCGATACAAAAGGCTATTGATAGACAGATTGCCCGCGTCGATGAGGCGGAGATAAGGGGGAAATATGAGAGGTACGCATGAAAACACAAACTTTCTGAAATCGCCGCCGAGTAGCGGGACTCACAAAGTCATGGCGCAACTCTGGCAGTTCTGTAGAAACATGACACCACCACAAACCACATTCTCGCGGCGGTGGGCGGGGATACGGGATGAGATAGATATATTCAAAGCGGAGAAGTTGGGATAGGGGGAAGCTATGAATTTAGAAGAGATAAAGAAAACACATAATGCACCTCTTGCCCATGCGTGTCAAAACTGCCAGCGAATATTCAGGGCGAATGGTGGCAAGAAGATAAAACAGGCTTTTTTTATGGCACAGACCAAGGAGGGGGAATGAACGAGAAACCAGCGGCGGAAATAACTCAATGTCCGGGATGTGGTAAGGCGTATGATGCTGGCTACCGTGCCGGGGTGAAAGCGATGCGGGATGCTGCGAATTATGCTCTATATACAAACGTTGATACTATTCAAGTAAACAGCATGGTGTATACAAGAGTTGACGAAGCTATGGCTATGATAAAAGAGATAGCCGAGCAGCTACTCAAGGAGAATGAATGATCATCTTTCATAGAACCGAAAATATCCCCCAATACAGCGATATTCCTTATGATGATATCAAACTGGAAATAGGCGGGGGATATGAAACACCTATTGATGATTATATCCGGTATTTCGTGGTATTTCTCCGGGCTATTGGGTTTCATGAAGATAATATCCATAACATATTATCAGGGTACATAAAAGAACAAGAGGGGCTTGCAGAATGAAGTACACACTTATTGGAGCTGCGATACTTCTAATATTGGGTATCGCTGGGATGATGGCGTTTAATACAGAGATAGAAAACCAAAAAGAGATAGTAGTACAACAATCGGCGCGGATACATGAGTTAGAAACACAACTCTATTATACTTGTCTCCCCCGCGAGAAATGGATATCCCCGATACGTCAATATTGGTTGTCCTCAGATACTGGATACCGTACCGATCCCATGGGCGGGGGTGAAGATAGGTTACATAAAGGTGTGGATTTAACCGCGCCGAGGGGAACGAAGATAGTTGCTATTCTTGACGGGGTAGTAGTGGAACACTGGCCAGCGCCGGATGGATACTGGGAGGGTCACCCCGTTTTCGGGGGATATATCGTAATCGAGCATCACGGTTTTTATTCACTTTACGGGCATTTGTCTGAAACGTTTGTGCATCAAGGTGATGTTGTGGCGGCGGGGCAAGTGATAGGGATAATCGGAAACACGGGGATATCAACTGGGAGGCACTTGCATTTTGAGGTTATTGTAAATCCATTTGATTACTTAGCACAACGATAACTGGGAGGGGATTTGAAAATACAATACGCGCCCAATCTTGAGATAGATTGGACAGATAAAGAAATAGAAAAAATATGGGAAATAAAAAACCGGCCCAATCGTGCAAGACCACAGAATCATGATATTCCGTTAAAGGGCGCGGCGGTTGATAAAGTAAAGGGTCTCTGCACACCGGAGAAAATGAAAGAGATAGAGAGAAAAAGATATAAAGAAAAGGCTATCTATTTTTTATCTGAGGCGGGGTTATCTGTTGGGAAAATTATGGATTTATTTGATATAGATAAAAAAACCGTGAATAATGCGATTCGGCGCGGTTTACATGGATATATATAGTGGTCGAAAATAATAATAGGGAGGGGAAATGATCATATTGGATTTTGGTAGTGGAGAAACGTGCCGGAATGATGTTGATATTGTCTATCGGATGATAGACGAGTTGGCGGCGGTGGATTCCCGGCGCGAAAATGTTGTCATTAAATGGCAGTTAGAAAAAGACCCGCCATGGATAGACCGGGATGGGGAAAAGGTACGGGTAACTCCATTAAAAACGGGGATATTCACATTAGCCTATGCTCATGCTTACTTTAAACATTACTGGACAACCGCGAGTGTATTTGATGAAGAAAGTCTAAGATTCTTACTTGACTTCAACGTACCGTTTATCAAGATAGCGAATAAACCGGAGAAGTACAAACTACTCGATAAAATCCCCCGCAATAAAACGGTATTCGTAAGTGTAGGGCCGGGGTTTGATAAAGAAACGATGCAGAAACTTTACCCGAATGTGAAGTTTCTACACTGTATCTCGGAGTACCCCGCTGACCCGACAACGTATGAAACGGGATTCGGTCACGCCCTGAGTTATTCGATCAGTGATCACACGGCGTATAAGGGGAATGACTTTTATCTGTATGCGAAATATGCCCCGTATTATTGGGAAACGCATTATAAACTTGAGGATAGTACAGGGCTGGATTCGGGACCGTGGGCAAAGTTGCCCAGCGAACTTAAACATATTTTATAGGAGGAGGATAAAGTTTAATGGCGACCGAGACAAAGAATCAGCTTCATCAACTCTTGGCGGTAGAAAATGACCGTAAACAAAAGGCTTTGCAGATTGTGAGAGAAACAGCTTCGGTATTTCAAAAAAAGCCAGATCATTTTGACGGTCTAAGCAAAAGCTATCAACCCTATGAGGAAGGGGGGCAGAAAATCGAGCCCGAAATCAAAGAAATCGTGACTACAGTAGATGAAAAACTTTCTTACACTCAGAAATCAGTAATCACGGCTATTGATGCAACAATCAGCAAAGAAGAAACAAACGCATCAGGAACAGTAAAAACAGAACTGAAGGTCAACGGTAAGGGACTTGGCGAATTCAGTGCAACATCTCTTCTGGCTCTGGAATCGTGGTTAAATGTATTGCGAGCATTATATAAAGAGATTCCAACACTTGATCCAGTAAAAGTCTGGAATGCAGATCCAAATGCAGATAAAAGGGGTGTATTCAAGACTGAAACCGAAACAAAATATCGAACACAGAAAATCGAAACACCCCTTGTTGTCTATGAAGCAACAAAAGAACATCCAGCGCAAGTGCAGATGGTTACAAAAGATCAACAGGTAGGGGAGTACTGTACGGTTTATCGGTCGGGGAAAGTGACTCCGGCACGAAAGAGTGAGATGCTCGAAAGACTTGATAATTTGATTGATGCCACCAAACGTGCCAGGGCGAGAGCAAATAAAGCGGAAGTCATTAATGCAAAAATAGGTAAGGTAATTTTTGATTATATAGAACAGGGCTAAGGTGAGCTTTAGTCTCATGCTTCACGGATATAAACCCAGATACTGTTGCTCGGGTCTGGGGTTGGTTTTACAAGCCAATATCCAATTTATGTATGAGTCTATCGACCCTGTAGCTTCAATAAGTCTTCCTGATTTCGAGTGGGAGTAGACGACTTTGGAAATGCAATCGTATGCGTTGGTTCGAATCCAACCGGGGATGCTGGACACTGGAGTTTGGTGTTCCAGTTTCTTGCATCCCCGTAGCTCAGTGGCAGAGCAGCGATATCAGTGTGAGTCCAAAGGGCAAGATCGAAAGCGCATGAAAAAAGGGAGCATATCTGTAGCTCAGTGGATAGAGCGAATGACTTATAATCATTTGGTCGTGAGTTCAATGCTCACCAGATACAATTATTGGGGCGGGGGACGGCTATTCCTCCGCCCTTTTTATAAAAAGGAAATAAGGTGATACTTAAACCTCTTTCCCTCGCCGACTTAGAACAAATCCGCCGATGGCGCAATCAATTAATGCCCGCCTGGCGCACTCCCTACATGCTCACCGAGAAAATGCAGGAGGATTTCTATACTAACGTAGTGAATAATAGACAAAGTAATATGCGGTTGTGGGGATTTTGGGCAGAAGAAAAATGGGCGGAGATATTTATCGGCGACGGCGGCATTGAGAATATCAGTTTAGAGAATCGTACCGGAGAAATATCTATCCTTATCGGCCCCGACTACAGGGGAAGGGGATACGGCGCGGAAGCGATACGGTTAATTCTAAAACAAGGATTTGATGTACTCAACTTAGATGTAGTGTGGGCGGAGTGTTACTTGTGTAATGAATCCATCGCTTTCTGGAAAAAGATGGCAAGACAATATCAGTGTGAAGAATACCAACTACCCTATCGGAAGTTTTGGGAGGGCCGATACTGGCCCGCAATGTTCTTTTATTTTGTGAGAGAGATATGCAAACCCTTGCTTTAATACCGGCCCGGAAGGGCAGTAAGCGGATCCCCGACAAGAATATTAAAATCTTTGACGGGATACCGATTATCGGGTATTCCATCAAGGCGGCGCTGGAATGGCGCTTTACCGAGGTGATGGTTTATACCGATTCCTACAAGTACTCAAAGATAGCAAAAGAGTTTGGGGCGAAAGTACCGTTTCGGCGCGAGAAAGTCAGTGATGATCATACTTTGTTTGAAACCGTACAAGAGGTCTTGCTTGAATATAAATTAAAGCAACAGAGAGAATTTGATTATATATGTTTGATTTATGCTACCGCACCATTTATTAATGCTGAGTTAATCGAGGCGGGGTATAACCTTCTCCTTTGGGGAAATCATGATTGTGTGTTCCCTATAGCAAAAGCACCCTATCCTTATCAGCGACTTCTTTACATCGAAAATAACAAAGTGAAATATGTTTTCCCCGCCTTTCGGAATAAAGACAGTAATGATTGGATTGACACTTATACTATCGCCGGTTCTTTTTTCTGGTTAAGCGTGCCGCGATTAAAACACAATAAAACCCTAATCCCCGATAATAGCGGTTATATCATAATAAATCCCTGGGAAGCGGCGGAGATTGATACTTATGAAGATTGGGAATACGCAGAGATAAAATACAAGATGATACAGGAGATGGGGTATAAATGATTAATAGAAATATTAAGATAACTCCCGATTATGTCCATGTGGCTTATTTAACAAATTATAAATATCTAAAAAAGATATTAGCAGAACGAGCGGCACAAAAGATTAAAGCAAAGGTATATGAACTTTTAGATAATAATCGTATGGAAGTTGGAGACACAATACATCTAACATATGATTTGAAATGTGAAAGAGAATATTACAAAAAGTTTCTTTCTAAATGGAAATGAAAAACTTTATCCACCCCACTGCCATTATAAACGTAGATGAGTTTATCATCAACGAAGAGGGTGGTATCCATATCGGTGCGAATACAAAGATAGAGGGCCGCCGCGTAGAGCTGAGAGATATGTGTTACATTCAGGAGAATGTACTCATAGGCGGCGGCGGGTGCTGGGAAAGTACTTCTTTGTTTAAATGCGGTGTGGGTTGTTTAATATCATCTGGTAGTATCATCAATACAAACCACCCTGTCATCTTCGGGGATAACGTAGGATTGTCGCCGGGGGTGAAACTCTACACTCACTCACACTGGCAAAAT
>Ga0180437_10009267_pt1 | contig 12234 bp, 13 predicted proteins | sample SS_ome_4_FD_132410 | JGI IMG/M metagenome (GOLD analysis project Ga0180437, IMG submission 132410) | Hypersaline lake sediment archaeal communities from the Salton Sea, California, USA - SS_3_D_1 metaG | ecosystem: Environmental > Aquatic > Non-marine Saline and Alkaline > Hypersaline >... | reverse complement strand
TGACGATGATGTTGAAAATAAAGGGTTGGGAAACGTCGAACTTGTTATTCTTCCGTATAATTCCAATCAACCATCCCAGGAGATTACACACCTCGAGAATTTCGTAAAAGGGGGAGGAAAATTAATCGCCTTTTACCTGCTTGATCCCTCCCTGGCAGATCTTCTTGGTATGGAGATTTCCGGTGTACAATCTTATAAGCTGGGCGCCATGCAGTTTGTTCCCGGCATTGTGGATTGTATTCCTGAACGCGCAGAGCAGGCATCGTGGAATGTCAATGTCGCTGTTCCAGCCACCACAGATACACAAGTGCTCGCATACTGGGAAAACGAAGAGGGCGCTGTTCTGGATAAGGCAGCGTGGCTTATCGGGTCCAGGGGAGCATTCATGACCCATATCCTGCTTGATGATGATATCGACATGAAAAAACGCCTTATTCTTTCCCTTGTTGCACATTTTGTTCCTGAAGTGATTGAACAAGCGAAAATTTCAGCTATAAATTCTATCATGCCAGTGGGGCAATACGATATCTTCGATGAAGCGGTTGACGGCATCCTTGATGAAGCGAAGCTTACCCCTAGCCTTACCTGTATCCAGGAGGAGGTCAACCAGGCGATTTCTTATCGAGAGTTGGCGCTTGATTCCCTCACATCCGGTGTTTTCTGCCAAACCCTGGATATTGCCACTTCATCCCGCCTCCACCTGTTAGAGGCATACTATCTTGCCCAAAAACCCCAAGCTCCCGAGTTTCGCGGCATCTGGGAAAGCGCAGGAACCGGCATCTTTCCCGGGGATTGGGATGCATCCGCAGCTCTCCTAAGATCCTGCGGGTTTAACGCGGTCATTCCCATCGTATTCACAGCCGGCATGGCACATTACAATAGTAGTCTGCTTCCGCATTCCACAACATACGATACTTATGGGGACCAGGTAGCGCAATGCGTTGCCGGATGTCACAACCACCGCATCAAGGCGCATCCCAGGAAAATCACCTGGAATCTACTTTGGACGGAGCAAAGTTTTATCGACGACATGCGGGCGCAGGGCAGAACACAGGTTGACTTCGAAGGCAACCCTGTTGATTGGCTATGTCCCTCGGATCCGAGAAATTATCAGCTCGAGCTTAATTCCATCATGGAAGTGGTTGCGAATTATGACGTGGATGGCTTCCATTACGATTATATACGGTATCCCGATTCAAAGACGTGTTACTGCGATTCATGCCGCGATCGATTTACGAGTGATACTGGGAATGTTGTGCTCGATTGGCCCCTTGATTGTTACAGCGGCTCACTTAAGGAGGAGTATCGCGAGTGGCGTCGCGAACAGATCACGCGCCTTGTACGGGATGTTCATTATGCGGTGAAGGCGATAAAACCCGATGTGCAAATCTCCGCTGCTGTGTTTTCATCCTATCCCTCGTGCAGCGACTCAGTAGCCCAGGACTGGGTGTATTGGGTAGAGCAGGGCTATGTTGATTTTGTGTGTCCCATGAACTATACGCCTTCGCTCAATACTTTCACGAATCTTGTAACAAACCAGATGGCTTTTGTTGCGGGACAAAAGCCCCTGTATCCTGGTATCGGGGTTAATTCGGGATCTTCCCAACTTTCACCGGATCAGGTAATAGCCCAGGTTCGCATAACCCGCGATCTTCATACAGGTGGTTTTGTGCTATTTAATTTCGTGTCCATGGTTGCGGAAACCCACCTCCCCATCCTTGCCAGGGGTCTTACAGCGCCTTTTCCCCTTATATCCGGCTGGTGCCTTAATTGAAAAAGCATTCAAATCCCATTGCCACTTTTTTTATAGGCTTTTTGCATGATCAACTTTTTTGAGCTTCGATTAAATACTTTCTAGCCTCAAAAACGAGTTTGCCTGTGTTCTCGATCTGTTTTTGCAGCTTGAGCAGATTTTCCAAATGTTTATCTACGGAAAATCCCGGCACCAGCCACGGCACGGCTTTCAAATAGTAAACTACAGCCCCCACATCTATAAAGCGAAAGCTTCCCTTCCATTCTTCCATCTTTACTATGGTCAAGCCCGCTCTTTTTAAGAGGGGAATGTAATATGAAGGCGTTGAATGGGGGAACTGGGGTTTCACATCGAAATCGGCGAGCAGATCCTGCGCCCATAATCCGTGAATCTGTTGCGTGAGCAGCACGCCGCGGGGAGCAAGGATTCGAGCGACTTCCGTGCAATTAAGTGATGTGTGGCGATTCAGAACAAGCTCGAATTCCTTATCTGCAAAACGCAGCAAATCTTCTCTTGTACATTCCACCCTTACTCCCAAAGGTTCCAGGCGTTCCTTTGCCAGCTTTAAGTTTGGTGGATAATCTTCTGTAGCAACCATTTTTTTACACCAATGCCTTTGCAATTCCATGAGCCGCTCTCCGCCGCCGGTTCCAATGTCCAAAGCCGATGATGAGTTTTGCATCAATTCCGCAGCTCGCGCCGGATAATCCCACGGCGGTTTTTCCTCGATCATTCTCCCTTCCAAATAGGAGAAATCCCATCCTGTGAAAGGGTGTCTTTCCTCTCTTTTCCAGGATTCAATGAGTTCTTCCGGCTTCAATCGATCGCATCCTTTTTTTACTGTGTGTGTTCAGCATTATCCTGTTTCTATAAGAATTGCATGTTTTTCTTATAAGGAAGGCATGACTTTTTGGTCAAGGTCGTACTTACAGGTTGTAGATCGATACAGGCTTGATCGGATCTGCCAATTCGAACCCGAACACCTTTGAATAGAAATACAGTTCCGCATCAAGCGCGCGCTTGATATTCTCCGAGTTGCGGAACCCGTGTTGTTCATTTTCAAACTCCAGGTATGCCACAGGGAGCCCTTTGGCTTTAAGGGTTGTGTACATCTTCCGGGACTGTTCGGGTAGCACGATTTTGTCATCCGAACCTTGAAAGAGTATGAGAGGACATTCGAGCTGTTCAGTGAAGTTTATGGGGGAGCGTTCCACGTACAGGTCGCGCCGATCCGGGTAAGGTCCTACCAGCTTATCCAGGTAGCGCGACTCGAACTTGTGTGTATCCTTGGCAATTGTCTCGAGGTCACCAATGCCATAGTAGCTTGCCCCTGCCTTGAATCGTTTGCGGAATGTGATTGCACAAAGAGTAGTGTATCCCCCCGCACTCCCGCCCCGGATGATGAGTCGTTCGCCATCCGCCTTGTTGCGTTCAACCAGGCACAGGGCTCCGTTTTCACAATCCTCCACATCTGCAACGCCCCACTTGCCATTTAAGCTTTGACGATAAGCTCTGCCGTAACCGGTGCTTCCCCTGTAGTTCACATCGATTACTGCGAATCCGCGGCTTGTCCAGTATTGAATCCTCGGGTTGAATACAGGGGATGTCGCCCCAGTGGGCCCCCCGTGGCTCATGACAATGAGGGGAGGTTTCTCGCTTTCCGGCGCTGCAAAATCGCGATTTTGCGGTGCATAGAAATAGGCATAAGCTATGCTTCCTTCCTCAGTGGGAAATTCAATCTCCTTCGGGAAGGAGACGTAACCGGGATCTAGCTGAATTGTACTCATGCGGCGCAGGACGTCGAATTGCCTGGTTTCGAGATCGAGATGAACAACAGACAATGCTTCAGTCGGCGATCCGGCGAGAAAAAGCACGCGCCCCGGCTTGGCGCTGAGATTTCCGAAATAGGTGTATGAAGACGAAATCTCTTCCATCTTCAGCGTTTCTGTATCAAGGCTTGCCAGGTAATATTTGCCTCTCTTCGTATATGTGCAAATGATTCTTCCCGGGGACTCAAACGCATAGGTGGACATGCCAAATATCCATTGCGGCGTTCCGAATTCCGCTTCCATGGGGCAAAGGGCTTCGATGTTCCCTTCCTGCCAACGGTAAAGGTTCCACCAACCAGTGCGGTCTGAGATAAAATACAAAACCCCATCCGGCGACCACTGGGATTGGAAAACGGATTCCTCTTCGCCACCCGCAATAAGCTCAGTCCGAATGATCGATCCGCTTGAATCCATTTCCCCAACCCGGAGCTCTGCTGCGTCCCACGGCATGTTCGGGTGGTTCCATGTAAGCCATGCCAATCGCGTCCCATCCGGGCTGAGACGCGGGGACGAATAAAAGTCGTTGCCGGATACAATGATTTCTCCCCCGTTCTCGTCGCCATCGCATTTCACTTTTACCAGTGTATTCACTGCTTCCCCGGAGCCCCTGTGATCCTCGCGAACACACAAGAGGAGATTGCGCCTGTGATCGACAACATAGTCTGCAAAGCGAAGATCGAGCTCGGGAGTGATCGGGCGAGGCGGGCTTCCCGGACCTTGCCTGTACACACGCTGATCAGCGAAGTTCGAAAAATACACAGTGCCGTTTGTCACGGTGTATGCTCCGCCTCCGTATTCATGAACGCGCGATCGCACATTGAATGGTTGGGGTGTAAGCTCGGTTGTTTTGCCACCCGGTTTCCCTTCAACCAGGACATACCTGCCCCCCTCTTTCGGATGCATTTCGAGCCATAAGATATTGCCTCCATAAAATCCCGGACTCATTAATCTAATTGTTTCCGCAACAATAAGATCCGAGGTGATAGGTGATTTCCATGAACCATAAGCCGCTGTTTTCTTTTCGTGCATTCTAAATTTCCTTTGCGTTTAAATGTTGATCTGGTTTTATCGTTTGTTCCGGATTTCCTTTCTTATTTTAGGAATCATTTCCGTTGGAATCTTTCGAATCCTGACAAGGGTTGCCCCCATCATCTTTAGTTTTGCCAACCGATGAATCCCGTCAAGGATCACAAACCTGCCCTCAGACCACATTACGTCTATGGGGAAGCTGGTGTCGCATTTCTCAAGTTTTTCACGGTGATAAGGATATTCATCAAGCTGTCGGAGCACATCATTTGGTACGAGATCGAAGAGTGGTTTGCCAGGTACGCTAGCCCAAAAGGGCATATCAAGATGCCACTGGATATCCGTGATCAATATCGATTCAACAGGGATATCCAGGTTCCAAACCTTACAATTTTCCCAATCAAAATCAAAATAAAACTCACGGATATCAGGTGGAAAATGGTCCCTTTTCATCTTTGTTTGAAGAACCTTATTTTGCAAATATTGAGAGGACGATATTAACCCATAAGGCATGATGCAATATAAAAAAAGAACACCAGAACACTTTTTTATGGTTAGTTTGCTTTATTCATATTGCAAGGCTTCGATTGGGTCGAGACGCGAGGCGCGGCGCGCAGGATAGTATCCGAAAAAAACGCCCACTCCTGCGGAAAATGTCAATGCAAGCACTATGCTTGAAACCTGTATCACCGGGGCAAACGATATAAATCTTCTGAGGGTTTCTGCCACGGTAATACCGAATATAATTCCCAGAATACCCCCCAGTCCGCTCATAATGATGGCTTCAAGCAGGAATTGTATCAGAACATCGCGGCTTTTTGCGCCGATTGCCATTCGCACTCCCGCAGATAAAAATCGGTTTGCATGAGCCGCTGCAAGATCTATGGATCATGATTTAATATTGTTGAACCATCTTTCATAATACGGCTTGAATCCGTGCTTTTTCCAAAATTTCGTGGATAACGGATTCGACGTTGCAACAGTGAGTTCGACCCGATCAATTTTTCGCTTCCTGAACCACCTGATCGACTCTTTATAAAGCCTTTCGCCTATACCTTTTCTTCTGTAAGATTCAGTAACTGCAAGATCGTATATTGCTCCGATTCTTCTCATCTCAAAAACCGGGGATCTTTTATCGATACTAGCCAACAGGTATGCACATACCTCCTTATCTTGAACCGCAACGAGGACTAAGGCGTTCCTGCTTCTAATCTTTTCCTTGATGAACTTGTGAAAAATCTTTGCCCCGTTTTTTGCCCTTTTGTAAAAGGGCTCGTGCTTTTCGTGAAAATCCATGAACTCGCACCACAATTCACATATGGCATCAACATCGCCATGTTTGGCTTTTCTGATAATCATCTTGCATCCTTCCCAACGATTTTCAACAGGGGGTTTTTCATCTTCATGTTGCGATAGAGATCAATAGCTTCCAGGAATGTAATACCTTTTCTCATACGCTTTGCACCTCTTTTGGTATGTAATCCTCCCTTACGGGTGAAAACACTTCGATTGCAACTGAATCCTCCAGGATTTCCGCGCCATGCATAACATCCCCGGGGATACACCAGCTGTCGCCCGGCTTTGCCTCGAACTGCTCGGTTCCTATTATCATGCGTATGTTTCCCTTCACAAGGTATCCCGTCTGTTCGTGGGGGTGGCTGTGTTTGGGGAGAAGGCTTCCCTTTTTCAACCGGAATTCCGTCATGAGTGTTTTCTTTCCATACACCAGTGTTTTTTGCTCAATCCCCTTCAGTGCTACATGGTATCCCTTTTCACTGTGCTTTCGGAACATATCCGACCTCCCTAATCTTTAAAATCATTAATCTGTTACTTTCTGCGCTAGCGCCAGTAATAAGCTATTATATTCCCGACTTTTATTCCCAAGGTATTCAAGGCGCCGTGGGTTGCCATGCTTGTTGCGATTGAACGGGAACGCCAAGCCACTGCCCCCATCACCAATGCACCAACAGGAACAACTATCCAGAAGGAATACGGGTGTTTGTTGATGTAGTATATATGTCCAAGGGTGAATAATCCTGCCTGGAAAAGCCATATCCACGTTTCCCTCCATTTTAACTTTCGCAAATATCCCCACAGGAAACCGCGAAAGAGCGGTTCTTCGGTGGCAGCGGCATATCCGAGCTGATACAGGAATCCCGGAATGGAAGAAAACAAAACAGAAAATATCTCGGGTCTTTGTGTGATCTGGCTCTTGTCAATTTGTAATGAAAGGGGATATCCAAGGAAAATTGCGGTTGCTATGCCAGCTAATGTCCCTATACCGAACCACCTTAAAATCGATTTATTATACTTCAGAAGCCCTGCGTCGCTTGATTTTAGACTGAATGCAAGAACTATGGCAATTCCCCAAATGGTAAAACATGCAGGGTTGGGAAAGGCAAGGGGATGGTTGCGGGAAATCATAGCTAGTATAAGAGTTTGTATCGGCTTGAACAGGATAATTAACCACAACGCCAATCCGTCAATATGAAAATCTTTCAGTCTTTGTCTTTCCCACCATATGAGGCAGGCTGTAACAAAGTAGGTTCCTATTTGAAAGGATACCCCCAACTATGCGGATTTGCTGAAGCAGCCAAGAACGCCCATAAAGGGGATCCTGAGAAAAAGGAGTCCTCCCAACAGGAGCCAGGCAACTGTATTGTGTTTTTGGGTTATTTCAGGGTTTCTAATCTTTTTGTTCATATCTGTTGAATACTTTTTTCACACAGCAAACTTGTTTTTCGTTTGCACAGTTGAATGCACAGCTCCCAGGGATCCCGCATTGTAACAATATGGGAGCCGCCAGGGGCTTTTTCATCTGTAATCAGGGAAGCACCCGCCTTGAGCAGTCTTTCACGATCAGTTTCCGGATCCTCTGAAACAAAGGCAAAATGAAGGAGTAGGGGATGCATTTCCCCGTAATTCGGGATGTTGTCAGGAGGCTTTTTATAAATCTCCAGCATCATCCTGCCTCCGCTGTCTCGGATGAAATGCGCAAAAGGCTCCTCATCCATACTGGTTACAATGGTCATCCCAAGGTGGCGATGATACCAATCCGCCATGGCTACAGGATCGCTCACATTTAATGCAACATGTTCAAGTTTCATTTTATCCCTTCTTTCTTTCCCAAATGAGAAAACTTTTATTTTCCGTTGAACCCATAGTCGTTTGTTTCGATAAGCACGGCTTTCAGATCCGCCCACTTTACTTTTTCTTCTTTTCCTTTTGGTCTCCTGCAGCTTATCTCTTTGGAATCGGATGTTACAATAATTGAAGCCTCGGGTTGAGATAGAGATTTTCGTTGTTCTTCGGGTAAAACAACGATTTTTTTTAGGAGGTTTTTAAAAAAGTTAATCATTTGAATTTCATTTTAAAATTAAATTGCCGGACGTCCTCCTCAACCCCGATAGCGGAATTGGGATTGGTTATATTATTTACAGGCAACGGCAATGAGCCGTTGGCTTGTCTCCTTGCTGTATGGCGTGCAGTTCCAGTCACCGAAGAACTCCGAACTTGGGAATCCCGCCTCTTGCAGGATTTTCCCGGGTTGTTGTTATTCAATTCCTGACTTGCCATGTTTCTTGACAGATTTGATGAAGCGTCCAAAGGCTTTGTTCTTTTTTCGCTTCTCCGCGTAAGAAAGGTTGTAGTACTCTGTTTCCTTTCTGAGCTTTAAATAGCTCTTATATCGCGCTTCGCTGAGATTGCCGTGCTCAATCGCCGCAATAACGGCACATCCGGATTCCCGGGTGTGGGTGCAGTCGGAGAATCGGCAATTGAGGGAAAGGTCGTGAATGTCTGAAAAACTGTCGTCTACTCCGTCACTTGTGCCAAGGAGACCAAGTTCCCGCATGCCGGGAGTGTCAACTAGCATAGCGCCGTTATCGAGGACGAGGAGTTGACGACGAGCGGTTGTGTGTACGCCTTCTCCCGTTTCACTGACAGCCTTTGTGTCAAGCGCATCTCGTCCAATGAGTCGATTGATCAGGGTGGACTTTCCGACTCCTGATGAACCAAGCAGACAATATGTCTTGCCGGGGAAAAGGAGGTCGCGAAACTCTGCCAATCCGGTTCCTGTGGTGTTGCTGATGGGGAGTAGCCGGGTTGTGATTCCAACATCCCTGATCTTTTCGATCATTCCATCCAATTCTTCAGGTGTGATAAGATCTGTTTTAGTCAAGATGATGATGGGCTCGATTCGTCCTTCATTGACAACAACCAGGTAGCGATCAAGCCTTCGTATATTGAAATCGTAGTGGCATGACTGGACAATGAAGGCAACGTCAATGTTAGCCGCGATCATTTGGAAGTCCACAGTTTTTCCCGGGCGCTTGCGGCGTAGAAAGGTTTTCCTTGGCAGGACCGTATGGATGATGGCGAGGTCTGCCGATGTGTGCTCCAGGCACACCCAGTCACCTACACAAGGAAGGTCCGCGCTTGATTCGGCAGTAAAGAGCAGCTTTCCCGTCAGTTCCGCAGATGATTCTCCATACTCATCCCGTACCAGGAACGCGCCTCGATCAACCGTCATCACGCGTGCAAGCTTGTGCCCCGGCTGGACAATGGTGTTTGCATGAGCATCAAACCAGTCGTCAAAACCTAAAGATTGTAAATCCATTTCTCCTCCAATTCGAACATGAGTTGTTCCTTCAAATTATGGTTGTTGCTTAATATATCCTATTACTTCACTGCAAATGAATACTTCAGATTAAAACGAGTTATTGGTAAATCGGATCGTGTTGTTTTCCTTTAGCCACAAAGCCAGATAACAGTGTGCAAACAGGTGAAGGGGATTGTATTCTCTTTCTTTTTGCTGTTCACCTGTTGTTCCATCCTCACTTTGATGTGTAAGCGCCTTGCGGATGAATATACCGGCTAACTTTTTTGCCTTGATGTTTGTATCCTCATCAATTCCCATTACGGAGGCGAATATGCCAAAAGCAGACCACCTGGAGTTTCTTTTGGCTCTTTCCTTTTCTTTGCCATCCGGGGGGGGCCAATAGATTGTGCCATCGACCGATAAAATTGTCCCGCCAGGTTCAGCATACGGCGGGGATTCCCATTTATGTGCTACCATGCAGTTATACACCAATTTGCCATTGTAACGATTGGCTAGAGGGACGGGGTTGCCTGCAAGGGCATAAAACAAGGAACCTCGTCCTGGTTGGGAAACCTGGCAGCCGGAATAATTCGGATGCGGATTCACGCCATGATTTACGATCGCTCCCGTGTCCATCAGATTGAATCCCCGAACCCAATTCTTCACCATCGCACCATTGATTTTTTCTTCACTCTCCAGGTCTTTTTTTGTTGCTACAGCATTCAGTCGGTAACGGATTGCCTGCTGCTGCCACTTTTTGGAGCGGGGATGATCAGGCAGCATTTGAGAGGCAATTTCAACAATGAAGGCATCCCATCCGTTTTCTTCCGCCCTGGAATTTCCGCCCTTCCCGTTCCAGCAAGGAGGATCTATATTCGCAATCCGGTCTGCTTCGTGAATAAGCATTTTCACCAGCTTTTGTCTATCTTCCTTTTTCCCTGAGTCCCGGCATAACCACCCCGCCTCTGCAGTAAAGGATGCCCACAGGGAGCTTTGCCAATGGTCGCCCCAAACGCCTCCGTTTGCCTTGTGATCAGTGCATAACCGCTCCACGCAACTCCATACCAATTGTTCGGCTTTTTCCTTGGAAAGCCCCCCGTACTGTTCATTGTAGATACCTGTGCGCAATAGTATGGCAAGGGTTGAAGCATTAAACGCCAGGGAACGAATGGGGACTTCCTTGTTTTTTGGCAATGGTTTCTGCGCACGTTCTCCAAGCCAGGGCACAAGATAGTGGGAGGATTTCGAGAGCAGCTCTTTCAGCATCTTGGCATTCTCAGTCTCGGGGCTTTTTGTAAAATGGCTCCAATCGATTGATTTTACATTATCCTGGATCTCCCCGGAGATTTTCTCCTGATCTGCAAGAATCGGATTTACAATGAGAAATAAGGCGATACACATTACAATGATAAAGCCTCTGTTTTTATAAATCATTTGATCCGTCCTTTATATTTTTTAATGAGTAATTGAAAATGTCCTTTTACCATATGATTATCATTCAAGTATTAACGGCGATAGTCCCCTGGATGCTTTTATCCGCTTTTATATCCTTTATGGCGGAGATCTCTTTTAACAATATTTCAAATAATACAAAATGATATATAAACATGTGAAGGACAACAATCATTACACCTACAGTCTTTGGAATACCCATTAATATCATTCCTTCCACCGGCTCTGTGTAATAGTATCCAATGATAATGCGATGGGGTATTCCAATTATCGGCAATAGCGAATATGTTATGATATCCCATGCGCAACCAATAGATAGCACTGTTATAAAAAGGACTTTCCATGTCTGCTTATTTCGTAAAAAAGAAACAATCAGCAAAAGCATATAAGCTGCTATCATTGTTGTTCCGGCGCCCATAAACAGGATAAATCCATGTTTCCATTCAGATTTGACACCGTCCCACGCAACCCGGGCTACAATCCCATGCCAATCCGATAAATTTATTTCAGGATAGAGCTGGAAACCAAATAAAATGATGCTTTTTATACTACCCCCGCAAATCCACGTGGCAATTATGTGACCGCACTCATGAATAATAATTCCTATAACTAAACAGATTGCCAATAGAAACACAGTAGCAACGATATTGCGAGGCTTTAATACATTCTTGAGCTTATAACTTGATATTATTTTCTTAAACATACATTTATATTTGTGCAGGTATCCTTCTGTTTGTGGTCAATTTCTACAATACGATTCGCGCAATACCATCATGGCTTAGGGGGGCTTGTTGTTAGTGTTGTCATCAGCCGATTGGTCATTGTTCCTTTCTTTGTGGGTATGTATGCGAATGTAATAGTCGGTCATTTCCTTATCCAGTTGCGTGGGATACTCATAGCCGAGTTTCTCCCCAACTATCATTGCCAACTTTCTGAAAAGGGCAACCGCATTAAAAAAAGCCTTCCAGTTGTCCTCGATTCCCCCCCCTGCAAACGTTGACTCATACTCAGACCATGTTTCATGATCCAGGTATCGTTTGAACTTACGTCCTCGCACGCCCGTGTTTACTGACCAATCATGCTGAAGTCCGATGAACCACTCAATCACAATCTTCAAGTATTGATCGCGAACCGCCTGCCCCAACATGCTTGCTGCAAACGGCAGTTCATCCCGCCAAAGGTACTTGGGAACATAAGTCGCGTTCCACCAGAACTCGTGTACAATGGTATCATATTCTTCTCTTGAGGGCTTTTTCACAAGATGTTCTGTTTTGGTTGGTGGGCTTAGTTTTGTGGTTAAATTGTCCTTGTCGATCAGTATCCTGAAGTCTTCCTTGTAAGCATCAGGCGAAATGGTTTTCTGATCTGTGATCTGGAAATCAATTCGCACTCCGTCCTTGAACAGTACCAGCCTGGTGATCCAACCTTGCCTGCAAGTTGAACGTGGCTTCAGGGGCCAGCGCACCATAACCGATCCCAGGGCATCCAACCATACATCATCCTTTAGAAAAGGATCGATGTTTGAAACGTAGAGTTCGATGTCATAATCCGAGAGGAAATCTGTCTCCTGCTCG
>Ga0180437_10009266_pt1 | contig 12235 bp, 14 predicted proteins | sample SS_ome_4_FD_132410 | JGI IMG/M metagenome (GOLD analysis project Ga0180437, IMG submission 132410) | Hypersaline lake sediment archaeal communities from the Salton Sea, California, USA - SS_3_D_1 metaG | ecosystem: Environmental > Aquatic > Non-marine Saline and Alkaline > Hypersaline >... | reverse complement strand
TATATGTTTTAATCATTATAATATGAAAGGGGATAATCTGAAACAACCGGCTAGTATTAATAATATCAATACTGAAATTATTAAAGAGTTGAACGAAAAATCAAAAGATTATATTATCAAGAAAAGTGAATTCGCGAATTCTAGGAAAAATGATGAATAATTTTAATATATATCAACTAAATTATGTGTGTTCATGGATGTTTATTACCAAATATGATAGACGGTTTATGTCCAATTCACTATTTAAGAAACCCCAAGAACAGTAAATTTTTGAACACAGTTGATTTTCAAGTGGGTTTAAAGCGATGGATAGACGATAATTATAATTATGGTAGTTATGTTGATGGTGATGGATGTAAATGTGATGGCGATGAAGCGGAAGTGCGTCTTCGTAATTTGGCTCTTCATTACATCTATGGTAATCTGCCTAGTTATGCATATTTTACCAGTTTTAATGAGTTTCGAGAGTATGATTGGTGTGATTGGTGGTTGGCAATATTAAAAGATGTCAAATGTAAAGTGGATTAATGGCTATTTTAGATTATATTGAATATTTTTGGTCAAAGTTCAATATAAGATAAAGTTTGTTAATTATTGTGGCATTTCGACAGTTTGTTTTGGTAATACTGATGTTGTTATTTTAGGTTCATGTTCAACCCCGTAATGAGATAAGTATTCCATAACAAATTCATTGAAGAGTTTGTTGACTGCGTTCCACATTCTTTGCATTTCTCGTCCGTTATGAGTGAGACAGATCATTGGATGTTCAATAATTTGATAATCGGCAACATTTGCTTCTACTCGTCCGGTGACACAATGATAAAAACTATAATAAGGAACAACTAAATCTAGGACTTTAACTCGGTCACGTGTATCAAGTGATACTTCGTATTTCATGTTTAGTCCTTGTTCTTTGGCATGTTGATGTAAACTATGTTCAGAATGAGCAATGGTGGTTTCTGGTCGAGCAGCGAGCTGGTTTTCGAGAGTATGTTGTAATTGTTCGGGGGTTTTAATGACAGTATCAAGATTAATGTTAGTGGCATAATAAGCTGCAATTTGAAGACCCATATTACTATAATCAATAAGCTGATCTTCGGTGTGATTGAAATAACTTGGAGTGAAACCGATATCATCCATATTCCATTCTCCGCAATCTTTTTCTAATTTTTCAAGGTATTCTGGGTGGCCAATATAACTAAAGACAATTTTACTTAGATGTTCACTATTTTCGATCCTTTTGGACATTTGGTTGGTGTAATAAAGTTGATATTCGAAAAGAACCGGGTTATTCAAAAAACAGTGTCGATAAGTTGGTAATAATGTAAACATAGCTAATAATTTGGCTCCTACTTCGGTAAATCCTTCTTTTTGACTAGCATTGTAGAGATTGTAACTAAGTTGTCCCCATTCGGCTCTGTTAGTTCCACCGATATCATCTTGGAAATATTGGATAATTTTTTGGTTCTTTTGGAGGTTTTGCCAACCCTTTATGGGACTGGCAAGTAAAGAGAGAAAAATAATACAATACCACTCGAGTTTGTTGAAAGTATAACTAGTTGAATAAAGAGCATATTCTAACCATTTGGCAATACCATGGTACTGATATTTACTAAATATAGTGAAAAGTGTAGTAGGTGGTATTAAAATTAGAGTTTTGAGAAGAATAGAAGGTGCAAACATGGCTAAAATGAGATAACTGTTTTTGTCATTTCTTTCAAGCCCAAAGAAACTTACGATCTTAGATTTCAAATAACTTATTTTATTTCTTAAACTTTGGTACATCTTATTATAATAATTGATAAGAAATTAGAAACAACTGATTAGAGATTTTTTGGATAATTTTATAGGATGTCGACAGAAAAAATAGCTTATTGTTTTTTTGGGATACCCAAAATATTTGAGAAGGTGGTCGGTCCTTCAATCTCAAAATATTTATTGCTTGAAGATAGGCAAAAATATCATATTTTTGTTCACACGTATAGTATTGATCGGGTGACAAATCCTCGAAATGGAGAAAAAGAGGATAAAATTGATCATAATGAAATTTTTAGTTTGAATCCAGTTGCATATTTAGTGGATGATAGAGATGAGGTTGATCGAGAACAAGTCGATCTATTCAAAAAATGTAAGACGAGGGGTGATCCGTGGAACAATAAATACATTAGTTTGCAGAATCATTTAAGGCAGCTTCACTCTATAAATCGTGTGTATGATTTAGCGGTAAAATATGGAAAAGATAATAATATTAATTATACAAAGTTTGTTTTTTGCAGGCTAGATGTACAATACTTAAGAGATTGCCAAAATATAATAACAGGTCCATTAGATACAAGACAGATTATACTACCCAATTGGTTATATAATTATAGTGGAAGACCGGTGATCAGGGGTAACCAGACTAATGATAGATTTGGGATTTGTGATGGAGAGTCGGCTGCGATTTATGCTAATAGGATTTTGAAAATTGGGGATTTTTTCGATGCAAATAGTAAGAACTTATTACATTCTGAAACATATATGAAATGGACTCTTGATAGGTACAAGGTGAATATGGTTTATAAACCTATTTTCTTTAATCGTGTTAGGGCAAATGGAAAAGTCAAGGAAGACTGTAGAAATCTTCCAAAATAGAGGGTCAAGGACTCGACCTGATTTTGTGGTTATGAATTGAAATAATTTTTATTATTGGTGAAATTTCTCAAAGTTGGCATTTGTGAATCATTGATTATAGATATAATGACTGATATTAAAAAATTTGAAGGTATTCACACGGGGGCTGATATTTATGTTATTGGATCTGGTAAATCTTTGGATTTTATAGATCCAGTATTTTTTGAAAACAAAATTACAGTGGGAATAAACCAAATATATAAAAAAATCCGAACGGATTATATTGTACGTAAAGACGGTGGTTTTATTGATGATACAGTCAAGAGAATGGATGATAAGCAAGTGTTATTTGTAAGTAAAGGTAAATATGGTCGTAATAATACTGCGAATATAAATCATATACAAAAAAAGTTTCCTAAAAATGCGAATATTGTTGTATTTGATCATGAAACTAATAAACATAGTATTACAGATTTACCGGGAGCGAATAAACTGGTGGTCTCGCATTCGACGATCACGACAGGTATTCATCTAGCAGCTCATATGGGTGCTAAAAATATAATTTTGATAGGTCATGATTGTGGTTTATTGGACGGTGAATCTAATTTTGCTGGTTACCATACAGCAAATTCTGTAAAACTTGAATGGAAGAATGGTTTTGCTGATTATAATCGATGGTTACCGAAAATAGAAGATGCTACTATTGCTTTAAAGGGTTTATTGAAAAAGAAATATGGTGCCAATGTCTACTCTTTGAACCCATTTATTAATTTTGGATTGGAGGGGCATAAATATTCTAAGTAATGTTTGTAAATTCCGAAAACTTGTTCAAAAGTTTCAAACCAATTATTATATTTAAAAATGGTAAAAATTATTGCGGAAATTGGTATCAATCATAATGGTTCAATTGATTTATGTAAACATATGATTGATTTGGCCAAAATTGCAGGTGCTGATTATGTTAAGATTCAAAAACGTACTCCAGATTTATGTGTACCGGAACACCAGAAATCTGTTATTCGTGATACCCCGTGGGGTAAAATGACTTATATTGAATATAAACATAAAGTTGAGTTTAGCGAAGAACAAATTAAAGAATTGGTAGATTATTCAAAATCCAAAGGAATTGAATTTTTTGCCAGTGTTTGGGATATCGAAAGTGCTAAATTAATGGCTAAATATACTAATATTGCTAAAATTGCAAGTGCATCTATTACTGATTTGGAACTTTGTCGTGTTTCTAGGAAACTTTTTGATCATTTGATTATAAGTACTGGTATGAGTACCGAAGAGGAAATTGATACATGTATTAATGTGTGTAATCCGGATGCCATTATGCATACTAATTCGACATATCCTTGTCCAGTGGAGGAATTGAATTTGCGATACATCGAACATCTTAAGAGGAAATGGCCAGATAAGGAAATAGGTTATAGTGGACATGAATTTGGATTAGTAACTACATTTGCAGCAGTGGCATTAGGTGCTAGTTGGGTAGAACGTCATATAACATTAGATCGTACGATGTGGGGAAGTGATCAATCTAGTAGTATAGAACCCTCAGGTCTGATTAAATTAGTGAAGGGTATTCGTGATATTCAGAAATCTATGGAGTATTTACCTGGTAATAGAATTTTGTTTGAAAAAGAGAATGTCAAGAGGCAAAGTTTACGAAAATAGACACTTTCGAATAAGGAATTTTTTTTCCGAATTCGGAAAATAGTGTCTATGGAAGTTTTATATATATGATGAGTGAATTTGAAAAGGTTAATTGCAATATTTGTGGTGGTATAGATTCAGAATTCATATCCGACAAAGGTGATTTTGGATTACCGGTAAACTTGGTTTTATGTAAAAAATGTGGACTGGGTTATTTGAGTCCTAGATGGAAAAAGGACAGATATATTCAATTTTATTGTAAAGAATATGACAAATATTATCGTCCGCGATTACTATCAAACAAAACGAATATTTCTGTAAATAAAAATAGTAATGCCATTTTGGGGAGATTGAAAAAATATCTTGGTGAAATTACAAAAGCAAATGTTTTGGATATTGGTAGTGGAGAGGGTAACAATTTATTTGTTTTGAAAGGTGTCCAACCGGACAGTAATTATTATGCAATAGAGCCCTCTGAATCCTCTCAAAAAATCTTAAAGCACAAAAATATTAAATTGGTGGCAAGTGACGTTGATGTTGATTGGGAGAAAGGGTATGAAAATTATTTCGATATTATTATTATGCGTCATGTTCTAGAGCATTTCTTGGATCCCACCTCAGTCTTAGAAAAAGTAAGAACTACTCTTAAAGATAACGGTATATTATATATCGCTGTTCCTGATAATCTTAAACGAAAGAGAAATAAAGGGTGGTTGAGAGTACCCCATACTTATTATTTCAATAAGTATTCTTTAACTAATATTTTATTAAAAGCTGGATTTTCGGTGTCTACAATGGTTGAAGGTGACCAATACAATAACAGTGAGATATATTGTGTATCCAAAAAATCGACTGATAAAACTGAACCGATTTTACTTGAAGAGCACTATTTAATACAAAAGGATGTTTTTAAACATGTTTTAAAGTAAGGTTTCCAATTTTTGGGCAATATTTTTATCTTTGTTTACCTCTACATAATCACTATTTTCAATATCGAGACAGAAATTTAAAACTTTAGGGTGAGTTACAAGACTGATTATTCGTTTATTTAGTCCATAACTTATCATTTGACTATGACCGGCGGTGCAAACAATAGTATTGAATTTAGCGTAATTTTCCTTAATTTTCTTTTCATTCCCTTTACTGTTATCTAATAGTTTGACATTAATCTTATGTTTTGTTAAATAATGGTAAAAACTTCTGCTGCCATCATGTGAGAGATAATAAACGGTATAATTATTATCTTGTAGATATTTAACAAATTTGAGTAATTCGGAGTAAACGTGTGATTCCGATGTATTATAATAGCGACGTTGTTTTCGGTCGTCTTTAATTTCTATCGCGATTGTCTTGTCATCACTGGTTAGTTCCCCTTCAAGTATTGATGGTGATTTCCAATATTTATTTGCATACCAAATGGTGTGACAAAATTCAAATTCTAACTTTGATCGATATTGTTCACCGACTATAGATAGTAAAGTTTCAAGATCATTACGATGTCTTAGTGTGAATTTAGTGGATTTTTCAATTAAAGTCGAGATATTTTCTTTGAAAATATTAAGTCGACGAGGATCAGTAAAATCGTTATTTCTATTTGGCATTAAAATAGTTTGTGTATAAAACAGATTGAATCCTATCCCTGATACATAAATTGGTTTATGTATCTTTTCAATATTATTTTTGCTTATAATCCATTGCCAACATGAAACAGAATTAGGTGCGCTATCTGGTAATATTAAACCGCCGCCACCGACAAGTATATAATCATAATTATTAAGTTTGGATATATTGGTGTCATTATAGAGGGTAGGATTGCGAGCATCAAAGTCGGTAAATTCTGTGGTTTGATTGTTGAGTACTATTTCTGAGAAATATTTTTTATAAGCCTTGCCAATCATAAAGTCACCTGAATTCATTTTAGCATTACATGCGTAAATATGAGCGATCTTTAATACCATCTTTCAAAAGATTATTTGTTATATTTTATATTCTATTATAGAATATGGATTTTTGGAAAGATGGATATATTATCTTGAGAAATGTATTTTCATCCCAAGAAATCAATGAGTATCGTGAACTAATCCATAAATTTGTAAAAGAAAACAAGACACTGAAAAATGCAGGTGGTATTACTATACCAAATTTTATAAAACATTCAGAGTTAAGTGAAGTTAAAGGTCTGATGGAAAACGAAAAAATTCATAAAGAGTTGGAGCGAATATTTGGTGGTAATGATTATCGTTTTTGTCAACATAATGATATTGGAATTAATCGTATTGTTGGCTGGCATAAAGACAAGTTAAATGGTAAATATGCATCTCATGAAACAGTTGATATATGGTCGGAGATTAATGGTGAGAAACATGAAATAGTGAAAGTATTAATTTATTTACAAGATCATCGAGACAATAATGATGGGTTAAAGTTGGTACCTGGTTCACATTTAGTTAGAAATATGCAAACGAAAGGTACTATACAACTTCGACCTGAATTGGGTGATGTTGTGATTTTTGACCAAAGAATTACACATCGTGGTATGGATCATCAGGTTAAAGATTCTAGAATTTTAGTGGCCTTTGGGTTTGGCAAGAACAATATATTTACTGATAATTTCGAAAAAGGTACAGTCAAAAGACAAAATGATCAGAATTCCTAAGTGATATCGTTAACTTTTTAAGAAAAAATTTTCGCTATTGATATTTTTATCATCAATAAATAAGTCATAGTTTGGTTTACCCATTCGTAACTCATGAAATTGGCATCCCCAACTTTTTAATTGTTCTAAAGTAGTTTGAAACCATAATTGACCAGTTTTGGTTCCTCGTGCAGTCCAATAAACAATTTGATGTCCTTCTTGATAAAGACTATTTATTTTATTTATTCGGTCATTATAAGGTTTAGCTAAACTATAGTCTAACTTATTTTTGGTGTCATTATAACAAATAGTATCATCAATGTCAACAAAAATTATCATTATCTATATATATTATCTATATATATAAATATAGGGTATCACTGTAAATATAATAGTTGATATGGACCACAAAGAGTGGAAAATTTTGTGTATTATTCCGGCTAGATCAGGATCTAAGGGAGTCAAAGATAAAAATATCAAATTACTGGATGGTTTACCGCTTTTGGTTCATTCCATTAAACAAGCTCAATCTTCCAAATATTATCAGTTTATGCGAATTATTGTATCGAGTGATTCTGATGAATATTGTCAAATAGCAAGATCCTATGGGGCCGAGACTCCATTTTTAAGACCGAAAGAAATTTCTGGTGATTATTCGAGTGATTTTGAATGTATAAATCACTGTGTAGAATGGCTGAAAACGAATAATTCTTATTATCCAGATTTGGTATTACAGTTAAGGCCTACTCAACCAATGCGGACTTCCGAATTGATAGATAGTTGTTTGGATAAGTTTTTGGTTAATTATGAATTGTATGACAGTTTGAGAACAGTAATCAAAATGGATAAATCTCCATTTAAAATGTATACAATTGAAAACGACCATCTAATTCCATTGTTTACCGAAGTTAATGGTTTGAAAGAACCATACAACCAAGCAAGACAATTATTACCGGAATGTTATCTTCATAATGGTTATGTTGATATCTTGAAAATAAGTTTATTAGAAACAGGGTCTGTGTCCGGTACTAAAATTTTCCCATATGTAATGGATATTAATCCGGAGGAAAATGTGGATATTGATACAGTCAAAGATTTTGATCTGGCGAAGTCTAAATTCTGAATGAGAAAGCGTGTAGGAATAATTTGTGTTTTGCATTACAAGATCATACTCAAACATTTTTCATTTTGAAAAACTTTTTACACGGTCTATGTGCACTCAGACTATATAATATGATAAGTTTTGGGCAGTTTATTGGGTGTTATTTTAGAAGAAAATTTACATAATTTAATATTTTTATTAATTACTTAGTACCAAAACCGGATCAAAATATTAAATCATGTTGGACCTAAGTTTTACATCTGTACCTATTATTTCGCCACAACTCTTACGTTTTTATTTGGACGGAGATTTGAATCATATTTATTACAAAACTGAGCTCGCTAGTAGAGTCATCAAATTTATTGAAAACGCAGACTACTCAAGTTTTCTACTTGATGGTGAAAAACTAACCACTTGCGCAGAGTACCAAGAAATTGGAAAAAGTGAAATATATACTAGTAATGGTACAATAAAAGAGATTTATCTAAAGGACACCAAAAATTGCACCGATTATTTAGTATGGATTGAGACGAATACACAAAAAGTAGTGGCATTTAAATTAGATCGTCCCCATATCTTTTTACCACTAACCCACCGTTCTAATATTAGAGAACGATACCTAGGAACTAGTTCTATAGATACAGGAGATTTAGGGTGGGAATTTACTACATCGAATGGTTTTTTGAATAGAACCTTTTTTCAATATGGCAATGAATATTATGTTTTAGAGTGGAGGAATGTTTTGTTGTCTAATTTACAAATATTCGAAATGGAAAGACATGCCAAAGTAACGCTATCATCTTTACAGTTGGATTATGATCTGGTTCGTGAACGTTTAATGAATTTTGAACTGGAGTTACCTATTAAAATAGATCGATGTCGTATTAGTGGAGATATTAATTTAGTTAGCCTTGAAAAGACTGGCGTTGAATTGATACCTAAACAAACAGTAACTCAGATATCTGAAATCATCATCGATGAATTGCTTGGCAATACAAATAATCAGCCAACGCCAACACCAAGTGATAATACATCTAGGACCATATCACAGTCTAGATCAGTTGGTGAAACAAAACCTGGTTATATGCTTCCAACGGTTAGTTCTGGGCACCGTAGAGCTAATTTGGGTCTGAGGCTCAAAAAACCAATAACGGGCACCAACTCTAGAATACAGACACCAACATCAGTAAGTTCCAAAGCCTTTCCGAATACAATCACTAAACCTATTAGACCCAAGCAAGAAGGACCGTCGAAAAAACCAAATTTCAACTTGGTGAAAAGAAGCAGTTTACGAACGGGGGTTCGCCCATAACTTTCTCCTTATTTTACTTTATTCATTTAGAATATTATTTTGAAATTTCATAAAATTTGCTGCTTGAAAACTCGTTTTCCAAGAAGGGCTTTACTGTGAGGCAAATAGACCAGCTTCAGTAAAACTGAAATGGACTATTTTTCAATGTAGTGAGAATTTTGACGATTTATAGCTTTGTTACAATGAGGTTAGAATTGTGGATAGTGTCATTAATGTAACTTCCTCGTGCTAGCAAATATAAATATTTCAACTTCCTTGTTAGGTTTCAATCAGAATCAAATTTAATATTTTCAATATTATGTCCGTCCCACAGATCCGTCAGTTCTTCGCCACACTCACATGACCAATAAAGATCCGACACATCATAATAGCGGCGTTTGTAAGGAAAATCAAGACGCACCACCGTCATCGTTTTCATACAAATAGGACAAATAGGAAATGATTCGATGGAAATTTTAGGTTTCTCCGAATTGGCTTCACATGTTTCGCAAATATTAGTTGCACTGTAATCCGGATCAACCGTCTCAAGCCTAGCGCCATATTTGACATGCGGCTTAGTGTTTATTCCAGTTGCTCCACACATTCCACATACATGTTGATTACAATAGTAGGACGAATGATTTGATTGTCTAGTGCAATTCAACATTGGACACGTTGAATTATGAATTTGACAATAGATTGATGATTCCGCGCAACAGTTTCGTGTACATTGGATACACTGTCTGTCTGTATTAGTGAAAGTACTGTTTTGAAATTGAGCCGCGTGGATTCTGCATAATTGATTCTCGATGGCAAAATTATAGCATCGTCTTTTCTTTGATTTAAGCATTGCATTGCATGTGTATGACTGTGGCATATGACTTGTGGGAAATAGTATATCTCATTTATAAATGGTCAAATTTTTTATTGTATAACAATCTATAAGAATGTCAACAACTATAATTGTCGGAGGAGGACTCGCCGGTTTAACATGTGCATTTGAATCCGCCAAATATGTTTCATTCTTTCTTATCGAAAAGGCTAAAAATGGCGGTAATTCTGACAAGGCCATGTCTGGTATTAACTGTGCCATAGATAAAAGTGACTTTCAAACATTTTATAACGACGTTTGTCTTTCGGGGGCTTACAACAGGTCGGATGGTTGGGGCCGTTTGTACAAACAAAGACGATGGATCAGAAGAAATGATTGAAGCTAATAAAATTGCTATAACTTCTGGGAGTTTACGCATATTCAAATGGACAGAAACGTTATTTTAAAAAAATGATAAATATATTTATATATTCATATCTATAATCATATTCAAATGCTTAATCTAATTGTTGCGACCACTCGTGATTTTGGAATTGGTTACAAAAACAGACTCCCTTGGAATTATCCGGATGAACTAAGTCGTTTTCGAAAAATTACAACTTTTAATCCCAACTCTGTTCAGAATACTTTAATTATGGGACGAATAACCGCGGAAAGTTTACCTAAAGCTTTACCAAATAGAACGAATATTTTGTTAACTACTCGTTCTGATTATCAGAAAGATGGTTTTGTAGTTCAAGGTGATTTATTAAGTGCATTTGAAATGACAATTAGAACGAATCCTTTATCTGAAATTTATGTGATTGGGGGTGCACAAATTTATCGGGAGGCCCTAAAATATCCCAATTTGATTAAACGAATTTATCTAACTACAATTAACAAAGACTATGAATGTGATGTAAAAATTCCAGAACTTGCTGAATATTTGGAAAGTTTTGGACATTTAGTTGATGTTGAAACGCATGTTGATTATACTTATAATGTGTATGAGGTTAAACGGGAGCAGTCGGTTCAGTCTGAGCAAAATTATTTGGATATTCTTTTGAAATTATGTCGGGCTCCGTTTAGACAGACTAGAAATGCCCTAACAAAATCACTTTTCTCATCACATCTAACATTTGATCTTCAGGAAGGATTTCCTTTATTAACGACCAAACGTGTTTTTTGGAAAGGTATTGTTAATGAATTGCTATTCTTTTTGGGTGGATGTACAGATAATAATTGGTTAAAAGAGCGTGGTGTTCATATTTGGGACGCCAATACTACCAAAGAATTTATTGATAATTGTGGATTACTATACGAAGAAGATGATCTTGGACCGATGTATGGTGCACAGTTTAGACATTATGGTGCAGAATATATTGGAAAAGATGTTGATTATACTGGACAAGGGAAAGATCAGTTTAGTGAAGTCATTGATTTACTTGTCAATGATCCCTTTTCAAGAAGGATTTTAATGACCAGTTATAACTATGATCAAGTTAAATTAGGCGTACTTTACCCATGTCACTCCATTGTACTGCAATTTTACGTAGATGAACAATTAGTTGACGGTGAAACAGTTAGGTTCGTTAGTTTACAAATGTATCAACGCAGCGGTGATTATTTTTTAGGCGTGTGCTACAACATTGCATCTAATGCTCTTCTCTTACATATTGTGGTGAATATTTTGAACCATAGATCAGGAATAAAGTATGATGTTGGCAAACTCCATATGATTTTCGGTGACTATCATTTATACGAAAATCATATTAGACAAGCCATTACACAAATGGCTAGAATGCCTCGGGCTTTTCCTAAGTTGAACATCAAAAACAATATTGAATCAATTGATCCTAAATATTTCTTGGGCCTGGAACTGTCAAATTTTGAGATATTGGACTACAATCCTTATCCAGGTATCAAAGCCGAAATGGTGGCGTAATTCATCAATTTCAGTTTCAGGAAAAATTGTAATTTCTTAATTTACTATAAACATAAGCGAGACTATTCAAGCTTTTTTATAGGTGAGGATCTTGGTTTCATTAAATGCTTGCAGGTCCAAGAGACTATCTCAAACAAATTGCTAAGCCAGGTGAAACAATTAAAGGTCCTTACATTGTG
>Ga0180437_10009264_pt1 | contig 12236 bp, 14 predicted proteins | sample SS_ome_4_FD_132410 | JGI IMG/M metagenome (GOLD analysis project Ga0180437, IMG submission 132410) | Hypersaline lake sediment archaeal communities from the Salton Sea, California, USA - SS_3_D_1 metaG | ecosystem: Environmental > Aquatic > Non-marine Saline and Alkaline > Hypersaline >... | reverse complement strand
GTCGTCGGATTGACAGCGCCCTTCTACGCGCTCATACCGTTCGCCCCTAACTTCATAGCCGTTTCAGCGCTTTACGTCGTGATGTTCAGTTTCGTGGCGATGGCGGGCCCCTTGATAGGTTCTATCTATATGAGGAACCTGGTCGCTGAGGAGAAGTCAACGGCCAATGGGGTCAGGATGATGTCCGCGCAGGGAGGAAAGGTCGTGGGACCGTGGATGGGGGGACAGCTCATGGAAGGGGTGTCACTCGGGTTTCCCGCATTGCTGGGTGGAGGAATACATGCTGTCACCGCTGTACTCACGCTATTGTTTCTGAGGGATGTGGACTCTGGCGCGAGCGTAAACGGATAGGCTAGCACAACAAGTTTTCAATTTGGTGGTTGGTCGAGCTGCACTCTGTCACAGGGGGATTTATATTGGACATGATGGTGGTTATCGCCTATATTGAAATCAGGTTACTTGAGGTCGTTTGTTCCCGAGAATGTCTCCTCCTCGGCCAAGCTGTTTTTCGCGGGCAAGATTTTCCAGGGCTTTGGGAATGGGATTTTCAACGTCATCCTGCAGCTCTATTTTGTTTCGCTGGGATTCAGTGGCTCCACCTTGGGATCCATCTTCATGATGACCGCCCTCAGCTCCGCGTTTCTGACGATGCCGATCGGTATTATCGCTGATCGTGTGGGGAAGAGGAAGCTCCTTTTTTTGGGGTTATGCTCGATCATTGTTGCCGTCGTCATTTTCCTCGGGGCGCGGAGTCCCCTGATGATCATGGTCTCCTTTCTGTGCATTGGCGTCTCCAACTCGACTTTCGTCGTGCTCAATCCTCTGCTCTCCCTCTTCTTCTCCGATGAGGAACTGGATAGGGCGTTCAGCCTTTGGTTCTCCCTGGGGGTGGTCACGCAGTCCCTCGGCAGCCTTCTGGGCTACGTGCCTCCAGTCCTGGTGAACGTCCTGGGGATCACTCTCCAGAGGGCCTACTGGCTGCTGATTGCCCTCGGATCGGTGTTCATCGTGGGGCAGTGCGTCTTCTTCCTTTTGTCCGTGAGGGGGGAGGTGATGGAGCCGTCTACGAAGGATGTCTCGTTCTTCCTGCGTTCTAAGGGTCTTGTCCTCAAGTTCTCGATGTTGGCGTTCCTCATGTCGGTGGCGTTCGGGGTGTTCGTTACCCTGTTCCCGTTCTATGTCAACCAGAGGCTTGGCGTACAGTCGGACGCTTTGGGGATGCTCATGTTTCTGTCGAGTTTTACGTCAGCAGCCGCCCAGATGGCTGGGCCCAGGATCTCTGGGAGGCTTGGGTCGGTCAGGGCGATAGCCTTGGTCATTGGCCTGGCGGTGCCCTTCTATGTGCTTGTTCCGTCTGCCCCATCTTTCTCGGCCGTCTCAGTGTGCTACATTGCGATGTTCAGTCTCGTGGCTATGGCTAATCCCTTGATCATCTCTGTCTACATGAGAAACCTCGTCGCTGAGGAGAAGTCAACGGCCAACGGTATTAGGATGACGTTCATGCAGGGAGGGAACGTCGTGGGGCCGTGGCTGGGAGGTCAACTCATGGAGAAGGTGTCGCTAGGGTTTCCTGCCCTGCTAGGCGGAGGAATATATGCGGTAACAGCTGCGCTCACATTGTTCCTGTTAAAGGATGTGGATTCGGGCGCCAATATAGAAGAATAGGCGCGCACGACAATATTTCGAAATGCCCTCGGTATCCTAGGTAAAAGAGAAATGTGTTTGGTTAGGTATGGTGCGGAGAGGTAAGAGTTTGTGTATGAAGGAAGGAAAGGATGAGAGTAGTGGTAGTAGTGTATGTGGTTTTAGAGGAGTTTGGATTTGAGGGATAAAATTTAACCACCCCCCCCTTGGGCGTCCCCAGCATGGAAAAAGTTGCTCATCAAGTTGCTTCTCTTGGGGAAAAGTCCAGCTGATACCGTACTACTGCGTGGTTTGTTTTCAGCGAGAAAACGCAAAGCGTTTTCTCCGCTCAGAATCAGCACAAGTGAGCTGTCGAAACCCATGGTCGGTGGAACTTCCCGAGGATGGTCCTTGAATAATGAGTAGACCCGAGAAGAATGACTATAGGCGGGTATGATATCAGGTTAAAATAGGCGTCATAGAATCAGTATGATTATGGACTATGATTATTTTTTAAGCATAGAATAAGCAATAACAAGCATTATTATAACGATTGGGGGTAAACTTGCTATAAATCTCGCTACTTTTGTAATTGTTTCAGCTTTTCTGACAATGGGATTAACATATTTTTCTTCTATTATATCGGTAGCAACTTCAGGTATAGACTCAGGTTCATCTACAATTCTCTTCGCTTGACGAATGTAATAGAGGTAACCACTTACTGTAGATATTAATGTAAATATCGCTATAATGATACCAATGTAATATTTTACTTCACCTGACATTTCCACTTAATATTTTCAAATTGTCCAATTTAAACATAATGATTCAAAATATTATTCTTATAGAAGATGGGGATAAGGTTTTATTTACTGATAAATGTTGAGGTAAAGCTTATAAGGACTAAGGGCTAGGACCCCCTAGTAGTTATAGATTTATAACTACTATAGGGTATTGGGGAAAAAACGATGCCGAGGGATAAAAATAGACAGTTCGCTCCTAGAACGGACACGAAGGTAGTTGGAACTCTCAAGGATATCAGGAATGGGAGCCGATATCTAGTAAGAGAAGATGATTCCGTCGTTCCGAAACAGACGACAATTGCCTTAAACCAACCTGCCAAGTTCCTTCTTAGAAAATTGAAAGAGATTGGCGGATACGCCAACTATAGTGAGCTTGTCTTAGAATTGATTGCAGAATTGTTCGTAGCGAACTCTCTTCCAAGAGCCGAATTAAATGATGCCAATAAAGCCTCAATTAAAAAATTAATGGACAGAGCAGCGAACGCTACTGAAATGCAGAGTAGAGCAAGAAAGAAGGCTATAGCGAAAGGCAGATACAGTAAAAAGAGGAAGGGAGTAGTATTAGATGAAGACGTTGTTTACGAAGAATATGACCCTAGAATAGACATAATTGAAACTAAAAAACGTAAAAGTAAGAAGAAGAAGGAAATAAGAGTGTTGGATTCAAAAACGGCAAGAAAGTATGCTAATCAATCAAAGAGGATAAGAGCCCGAAAGGAAAGATAGAGATACCCTATAGTAGTTATAAATCTATAACTACTAGGGGGGTTTTTAGCATGAAATATAGAGCCGTAGTTAGCTATAGAAATGAATATAAATGTAGTATATGCGGTCATACTATCTCCATGGGTGAAGCTCATCTTAAAGAATATAGCGATAATCTGCCAGCTAGGATATGTGAACCATGTGCAAGGAAGTACGGTATATGGAGAGCATACGTAGAGGTAGAGTATATATACAGTAACGTTTTTCCATCTTGGGTTAGACCTCGAAGAAAGGAGGATAAAAATGTTAACGCTAGGTAACTATGTTATCATAGTAATATTTGTGATAGGTACGATAACCGTAATGGCTTATGTAGCTAAGATTATCAAGTGGGTTGTGAAGCAATTTGAGCAATAAGAAATTGTGGAGGACAAAAACAGGACCAGACGGTAGGGCTATGCTATCAAAGTCTGGAAAGCCTATACACTATCAGACCGAGGTAGACAAGGGGGCTCTACCGAAAGGAGGGCTGACCGTAGTATCTGAGCCCAAGAATATCAAGGGAGCTATAGTTCTGGACAAAGATAACGAACCTGTCCTAACAGCTGGGAACGTAAATAGTGAGAAGTTAAAGGAAATAGTAGCCAACCTTCAGGCCAACTATAATTCATGGAAACAGGAATACGCTATGCAACAGGTCCGTAGCTGTCTGGAGCAGATTGAATCGGGTTCACCGATAAAGAGAGCTATGGCTGAGAACCGCCTCAGAAGGAAGTATCCACAAGTTTACAGGATTTACATGGAGAGCGAAGAGCAGTGTTATTAAAGAGCTTGTCAAGCTGTTTACCTAGGAGCTGGAGGAAAGGTTGAACATCATCAACCAGTAAAAAGATGATTTACATTTTATTATAATCAAATACGAAATAGCTTCTAAATACTTCCTTTGCGAAAGAATTGGCATATCTAATGAATCTTTTATAGAAGAAATATGTCGATAAAAATGATAGTAATGAAATTAAACCTATTACCAGATTGTTTTCTATATAAGATAAAATTAATAGCATAATACCTTCAATGAATGTTGTGACCATCATATTTCTTGAAAATGTGTACATATTTAAAAATATCATAACTCTATTACTTAGTTTATTTTGTGTTATAAATGTATAACATATATCGAAAATGTGTTGTGAAGAGCTATCTAATGGGGTTTTAAAATTTGTATTCACTTTTTGGCGTATGATATCTTTAAAATATCTTGGAAAAGTTGTATCTTCATCCGATAATAATGTTGATGAAGGGTAACCCTGATATTTCTTTCTATTGATATATTCTTCTATATCACTGGCTATGCAATGAATTATTTGCCCTATAATAAAAGCTAGGAATATAAATATTATAATTAATAGACTTTCAGGCAACATTTTGAATTGTACTAAATTATATTTATAAATAAATGTCATCAATAACATTGAACCAGGTAAAATATCTGATAAGACCTCGTATATACCAAAGATAAATTGCTCAAATACATTATCTGTCATCGTTGGTTACTCTTTATACTAAAACTAACAAGCATTTAAATATTTTAATCATAAATTTTTATTAACACAAGGGTGAAGGGTGAAATGTCTCTAGATGTAATTTTCTGGGACGTTCAACATGGAAATGCAACTTATATTAAAACACCTAATGGGAGACACGTAGTTATAGATTTAGGAACAGGTTCATATAAGGGAAAATCTACCTTCAGTCCTTTATTGTACCTGAAAGAACGGTTTGGAGTAAATAGAATAAATTTTCTTAGAATAACGCACCCTCATAAAGACCATATTAGCGATATATTCAATATCGATGAATTAAACCCGATAATATTTTCAAGACCTAAAGGTTTAACAAGAGAAGATGTCATGAAAGATGTAAGAGAAGAAGATAAACCATATTATGAAAAATATTTTAAATTTAGTGAAAGATATAATGTTCCTGTATCTGAAGAAGATAAATTAAATAATACAAATAATTGGGGCGGTGTAGTATTTGAGTCATTTTATCCTTCTCTTGATAGAATTAATATCAACAACTGTAGCCATGTAACCGTTATTAGTTATGCTCAGAGTAAAATAATAATTCCAGGAGATAATGAACCTCCATCTTGGAATGAGTTATTAAGTAATACGAGTTTTGTAAAAGCAATCAAGAATGCAGATGTTTTATTAGCGCCACATCATGGTAGGAATTCAGGGTGGTGTAAAGACCTTTTTAATCATTTTAAGCCAAGTTTAACAATAATTTCAGATGGAAGATTTGGAGATACAAGTGCAACAGATAGATATTCAAACATAAGTACTGGATGGATTGTTCATAGAAGAAGCGGGGGTAACGAAAAGAGATATTGTGTTACTACTAGGAAAGATGGTGTAATACGTGTGAGATGTTATTATGGAGAAAATAGACAAACTTACCGTGCTGTTACCATAAATTAACAAAAAGTATCATTTCACATCGATTCTGGAAGAGCTATCCTTGGTATCCAACTTTCCCCCTTCATTCGAAGGTATCTCGCCATTAAGAAAGCTTCCTCATCAATCAAAGTCTCAATTTCCTGTCTCAATCCCCTCTTCACCCTCGGAATATACACCTTCGTCTGGAAGTACTCAAAGAGCTTACCGACCATATCCTTCGTAATGGAGTCCTTGAGGTATACCCTCTTCCCAACCTTACTCTTGCTTAGCTTCTCGTTCTTAGCCTTGAAATCCGAAGGCTTGAGGTCCTTACAGTACTCGATAAGGAAGCCATCAATAAGATGTCGGTATAATTCCATGAAATCGCATACCATACTCGGTCTCCCAAACTCCATCTTGTGCAGATACCCGAGGTACGGCTCCAGATGAGCCTGTAGCAGAGCCTTGTAGCACTTCCAGAACAATATCCTATAGGCTAGGTTGAAGATGTTGTTCACTCCGTCATACGCTCTATACGAGGAGCGGTAGTGCGGCCTAATCTCCTCTGGAAACAAGCGAAAAACCTGTTTAAAGTAGAACCTGCCGAACTTGCCCTCCAGTCCTAACAATCTTCTCCTGAGGAGGGATAGCCGATGCTCCCTCTCCTTGTATATCTTGTCAACATAGGATTCATCGGTCTCTAGCCCATACTTCGCCAACAGTTTATTCTGTCCCAGAATCTTCCCAGCTACGAACGCCCTGGCCATATGACAGCCCTTACCGTTCTTCAATCCTCGATATTGGCTAACCCTCGTATCTACGTGGAGGTCGTCATCGAGATTCTTCAATACCGCTACAGGTCTACCATATCTGGTAGAGACCAGAACGTCTATTCCCCAGAATCCCATGTAGCAGAGTAGACCCGTGCTAATCATGTTACCGCTGTTCAGGACGACATCGCTAACCAGGTTCTCGACAATAGGATATCTTGTTTCATTTTTCTTCTTATCTCTTAAAACTATGCAACCTTTTTCCATTCCTAGATAATTACCGTAGGTATCTAGGATAATTTTAACATCTTTCTTCTTACCCATACTAACTCTATATACACTATATACTTACTAAATTTTAAATATAATCTATAGTGAAATTCTTAATATTTTTACTTATCTCTTTTCTTTGACCTCAAATACCTTTCATATTTAATTATTTCTCCTACTACTTTATCAGCTTCCTCCTTTTCCCTCACAAGCTCTTCATACTCTTTGTTGCTCATTCCTAACATCTCTTTGTAGAAAGGGTTAGGATTTATCCACGCTTCTATTATGAGATGGAATCCAAAATCGTGTTCTGCCAGTATATTCAATTTTTTAGAGTTTAAACTTCTAATCCTCCTGTTTATACACTCCCCAGTCCTGCAACCTCTCAGGTTAACATATTTTGATATCCTCTTGGCGAGTTCTCTAAACTCTTCAGAGGTCATCGCATCTTCGCTTACCTTCACCATATCATATTCCCAAACAATCCTATACTTGAACAATCCACAAATGCAGTATTGTTCTTTAATAAAGGGATTGTCGCTTTTTAATCAAACAAAAATTTCCCCTCGCTCACACCGATATGGTATAGTAATTAAGATTGTCCTAACAAAAATGTTAATTATTATTAACGATTAAATTTAATTTGTTCGTGATAATTTATGACGTTAATTGTTTGTTTAAAAGGTACAAATGGGATGGCTCTTGTTGCTGATAGCAGAGGTACATTCGGAGATCCAAGAGGCGTTACAGCACAAAATGACAACATGCAAAAATTGTATTCTCTATCAAAACATGTAGGTGTACTAATCGCTGGTTCGGGTGAAATTGGAGCTACTGTTATTCAAGAGATTTCTAATATATTACGAGAGAAGCCTATAGATGGCGTTACTCCAATAATGAATGAATTTCGAACAATGATAATCAAAAAATATTCTGAATGGTTTCGTGGTTTTCAAATACGACAAGTTCAAGGTAATACGAATCCAGTAAGACCAAATCTATCCATTATTATCGGAGGATACGAGGTAGATGAAACAGGCAGGGCAACAGAGCAGAAAATTTACACATTAAATAGCTTAAACAATTTCGCACCGAGTTTACACGATTATGGTTTTGCTCTTGATGGTGTACCACAATACGCTCTGTATTTGTTAAATCGAATATACAATAATGGTATGGATGTAGACATACTTGTCCAACTAGGCGCTTATTGTGTAACTGAAACTGCTAGTCAAGATGGTAAAGTAGGTGGACCTGTTAAGGCAATGAAAATATCTCCAGATGAAGGGTGTGATTTACTACAAACAGAAGAAATTAATACTGTCATTGAATTAAATAATAAACGGGCTGAGGGTTTAAGAAGGTTATTTGAGGGATAATTAATGAGTCGTATCCGTGTTGTGAGGTCTCCTCTTTCCCCAGTATACAGTGAAAATCAATATCGAGATGAGCCCAATTCTCAGGCAATTTTTACTATTAAACTAGCAAATGGTTTGCTAGTTACAAATAGCAAAGATTTTTTGAAGATACCAGAATTAGACGATTCTGATGAATCAGAGGCTAATCTGGAAAATAAAGAAGAATCCACCTAAATCCCCTCTCCCGTTAAAACGTTTAACGTTTAACGCCCTATAATCATAATAATAATATAGGGAACTTCCCTGTTCCCCTATGATTAACTGATTTAAACAGTTTAACGTTTAACACCCTATAATAATCATGATGACGTAGGTAACATGATGCCCTGACATCATGACTATCGGGTACGGTTCCTGAACAACAAGTCTCTCAAGGCAAACCAGCCAATACAGCCCGATGACGTTGATAAGACTCAACTCGGGGGGGGGTGGATAAAATTTAACCCCGCATATGTAAACGCCAATTGATATTTAACCCGTGGAAAATATTCTGTCTAGAGCCTGCTTATCGCGCGCGCATTATTCGCTTCGAGTCTTCAACCGGAGTAACACAAACGTACCAACACAAGCGAGTCCGATAACCAGTATTCGCATCGTTAAAGACTCCACTACAAAAATCGCAGTCAACAACACAGCCAGCCAAGTCAATACGATCGCCTTAACCTTACTCTCCTTCCTGATTCCTTCTCCATCCGAATATTCCTCAATGATTGAACCCAGGTACGGATGGTTGACAAGCCAATCGTGAAATCTGGGAGAGCCTCTGTAATAGCACCAGGCCGCCAACAAGAGGAGGGGGGTCGTCGGAATAACAGGCAGCGCTAGACCTATTATCCCTAGAATTAGAGAAAGGGTTCCAAGTAAAATATACAGGAACCTTTTCGACTTCGATGAAAGTTGACCAGACATCCTAACGTCACTGCGCGCTCATTTTCTCAGCTGCCTTTAATTGTAAGTCAGGATACATCCCATGTATTGCTTTTACCATGCTAGAGTACGCGTTGGGGAAGCAGATAAACGCCCTGTCAAGGGTACCATTACACATACCTCCAGAAAGCGCCCCTCAACCCTCCCAAGTTTTCCCGAAAAGCGAGGGAAAAGTTACATGGATATGATTATCCTGTCGGCTCTCTTGCCGCTCATATAGTCGATTTTGATCTTCCCGATCGTTATTCTCTCTAGGGAGCTCTCATTCAGCTGGCTGTTGATGATGGGCTCCGGGTCCCCGTCGATCTGTCGGACCATCACCTCAAGCGCGCGCCGTTTCTCAGAGACGTCCGTCACGAACTCCACGGCTCCCCTGAACTGGGTCGTCTGGAACAGATGGTCGCACGAGCCCTGCTGATACCCCATATCGAGGAGCGCCTGCCCCCAGACGGCGGGGTTCCTCCTCAGGAAATCCAGCTTCTTCCCGCTCCCGGCGCAGTGGAAATAGATGACGTTCCCCTCGACGTCGTATCCGTGGCTGAGCGTGGCGATGTAGGGCTCGTTCTCCACGCAGAGGGCCAGGGTGACGTACTTTGCCTCGAGCAGGACCCTCCTCAACTCCCCGGGCTCGGTCACCTCCTTGTCCCCCCTCCTCATGTGGTACATTGTGATCCAGATCAAATGGAGAGCGATCACTTATGGGTTTAAGGGGCCTTCCTCGCCCTTCTCCACTTGTACAACGCAATTACGAGATACTCCAAGCCCAGGAGGAGGCACACATATCCAAGGGGGGGGCTCCCGGGACAGGAGAAAGTAACCCAGGGCGGTTACGACGGCCCCGCAGAGGATAAAGAAGTACGCCCTCCTCTTCCTGTTGAAATATGCAGGGAACACTCCGTAGATCACCGCCGTGACTATGGAGAGAAGTATGAACACTTTCTCCTTCATCGGAGGCTCCTCCGGGACAAACGCAGCCCCCATTATCTCCTCCCGATAAGATTGCGAGGTGGCTATTGTGCCCCTCCTCACGGCCGCCACGGCGTAGTTCAGGGCCTCCCCCGCGGGGACCCAGAGATCCGGGAAGAAGCCCCTCTCCTCCCTGTACTCCAGGTCCACGAAGACGTTGAGGGACGTGGGCAGGCCGACGAGCATCCTCGAGTTGGGTAGCCTGTGGTGGCTCATCTGCCCGTAGGTCACGGCGCCGCCGCTGTTCTCCCCCACGAGGACGACGTTCTCCACCTGGTGCAGGTAGCTGATGAAGCCCTCCCCGGAGGAGCAGACGTTGGCGTCCACCAGCACTATCAGAGTCGTGTCGCTGGGGATCTCCCGGAGCCCCGGCACCTGGTAGGGCCACCAGTAGGGCGCGATGCCCCCCTCCTCGATGGACTCGGCGTAGCCCCTGAACTCCTCCACCTTCGCCGGGTAGCCCTGCTGGCTCAGCTCGGGGACGCTGTGCAGCGCCAGGGCGTAGGAGTTTGCCCGGCCGATCATCGCCGTCTCGCTTATCAGCTCCGTGAAGACCTGCATCCTCTCCGGCTGGCGCCCCGTGAACCTGGTGACCCACTGCCTGGGCCACACCTCGTTGCCACCCCCGTTCCCCCTGACGTCGACTACGAGGCACGGCTCCCCCCGGTAGCGGCTGGCGCTGGCCAAGAAGGCGTCTATGTACTCCTTGGGGTGGTCGCCGAAGGATCGGATCCGCACGACGGGGATCCCGCCGACCGTCTTCTCCTCGAATATCCCCGAGTACCTGGGCTCGGAGCGCTGGAGCTTGACCCTCCACCGACGCGTCCCCTGGCCGCTCCGGGCCTCAAGCTCAAGGGGCTGGGGGGTGGATCGGGAGAGCATGCCCAATCTGAGTATCGCCTCCCCGGTGGCGCTCAGGGAGGGAAACAGGTAGCCATCCGGGCTCCCCCCGTTGATTGAGGCGACAGCGTACTCCGTGCCGTCCGATGCGAAGAGGTACTCCCCGCCCTCCTCCCTGAGCTCGAAGCCTTCGTCGAACCAGAAGTCCAGGTGCCCCCCGTAGTCCCTCCCGCCTATGTCGAGATGGCGGTCCCGCAGGAAGCCGAGGTGCTCGTAGATCAGATCCGAGAGCTCCTCAGCGTTCCAGACGGGCTGCCGCCTGAGCGCCCCGAGGATCCCTGCCTCGGCCTCGTCGAAGCTCCCCACGCCCCTGAAGTACCCGTAACCCGAGTACCCGTTCTCGAGCAGGTAGAACAGGCGCTCCACGTCCTCGGCGGCCCTCTCCGTCGAGATGAAGGGCGGCATCCTGGGGTCCATCTCCATCTCCAGGGCCTCAAAGGGGAGCTCCTCCTCGCCGGGGAGATACTGGAGTCTGGAGACGGCGTCCTCCACCTCCTCCGGCGGGATCCTGGAGATCGTCCGGTTCCCCCAGAATTCCGAAACAACCACGCTCTCCAGCGTCGACTCGACTAACCCATCAAGTGCTGTATGAACTCGCGCCTGTGGCGGCATCGCCGACGAGAGAAGCGTGAATAACACAAAGACCTGTAGTCCATTGGCCCTCGTGAGGCGGGCTACCTCATCGCGCAGACGGGAATTGACCAGCATAGGCATACCTAGGGACTCGTTGTCTAACGCTCAGCGCGTCGATACATTTAGCGGAGTATAAAGGATATAAACGCGCGCACTGGGCGCCCTCACTTCCAGTTGCCCAGCGCCTTCCTGATGTCCAGTATCTTGCCCAGGTGGTAGGCGTTGTGCTCTATGATGATGACGACCTCCCGCAGGTACGTGTACTCGGAGTCCGGTATGTTGGACAGCAGGTCTATGTCCGGGTCCTCCACCATCTTCAAAGTCCTCTCCAGGTCCCTCAGAAACCCGTTCAGGGTCCTGTCCCACACCTCGTCCGGGACATCCCGCATGTATTCAGGCCACGAACCTCTGGGCGACTCCCAGTCTGGGTCGAGGGCGTAGTAGAGGAGGTCCTCCTGGCAGACCCTCATGTGCTCCAGCTCCTCGTAGATCGAGTGAAGCGCGCCGCTCGGCCGCACGCCCCTCAGCTCGGGCCTCACGCCCTCCAAGGCCCTCCGGAAGGGCACGAAGGCCTGGCCCCCCCTCAGCGACTTGACCAGGTGCTCCCTCAGCACATCCATGAATCATCCACCACCAACGGCTAACCCAGATGAAAAGCGGCTGTCAACCCCTATTTAACTTGCGTGAGCCCCTCAGTAGATGTCGCTGTTCGTCAGGTGCCAGAGCCCCATATCGGAAATCTCCAGTCCGCCCCTGTAGACGGCGCCCCCCTCCTGGCGG
>Ga0180437_10009263_pt1 | contig 12236 bp, 12 predicted proteins | sample SS_ome_4_FD_132410 | JGI IMG/M metagenome (GOLD analysis project Ga0180437, IMG submission 132410) | Hypersaline lake sediment archaeal communities from the Salton Sea, California, USA - SS_3_D_1 metaG | ecosystem: Environmental > Aquatic > Non-marine Saline and Alkaline > Hypersaline >... | reverse complement strand
GCTGACAGGGGGCATTGAAATCAGACCGATAAAAATAAAACATAATAAAAAAATCGAAATTCTTACCGGTATGATGGATTTAAAAACGATTGTCATTTTTTTAAACAGCATGATAACCTCCTCAAATTTGTTATTAAAGAATGTTATGAGCGCCGAAATTATAATGTCTTAATAAAAATATTGAGACTCCGGTGACAGCGCCGTTTCTCCTCCGAGTAAAAAAGTCACGCTTATTATGCCTCTCCGACAAGAAACGAAATTTTTGCATTTACCCGGTAATTGGTTATTTTTCCATTCTCAACAATAGCCTGAAATTCTTTTATGTATATTGTCTGAATATTTCGAACTATTTTTGAAGCTTCTTTTAAAGCCTGTTGAGTCGCATCTTCCCAACCTTTGTCGGACTGGGCCAAGACTTCGATTACTTTTACAATCGACATAATTTACCTCCGAGTATTTAAATCTTAATTTTAGATGATTAGTGCTTGAACGAAAAGTCAAGTTTTTGTCATTCTGAGGAGCGTAGCGACGAAGAATCTCTGAGCGGTAACATTATGTTTATGAATATGTTGACGTCAGGAGATTCTGCGGCAAAAAACGCCTCAGAATGACATCTGGGGGACTTTTCGTTCAAATACTACATAATCGGTTTAACGTCTAAGTTATTCTCCACATCTTTTATGCCGATCACATTTAAAAATTCTTCCTCAATATTGTTTTTGGCCCAAAGACTCGTTGCTGTACCCTTCAGGGTTACATTTCCATCATCAATCGTAAATTGAATATTATCTTCAATAGGAAATTCGTGCTTCATGATCTGATTCAGAACTTTCATAAGATTTTCATCGCTTTTCGCTTTTTTAGGTGGTAAGACTGCTAGCTTGTTAACAATTCCCTTAACTCCTTTCTGCCAGGAGGCAATCGTTTTCATCATGATTTTTTCGCGATAAAAACTTACTTTGCCGTCTAGGAAAACGACGCCATTATTCACTCTAACCGATATTCTGTCTGGTTCCAAAATTGAGGAGACATATTTCATTTCCTGGAGGATATTCGCCTCTATCATTTTGTCAGCAATAACCGGTGTGTTAACAGTTACCTGGTTTGAAATTTTTCTTACAACAGGCACTCTTGAGGCAATCTCAAAAATTCTATACTTGTCGTACAGACTATTGACATTTCCCTCTAATGTTACATTACCCTCTTCACTAGCAGTTACTGTAAAATCTTCATAAAAAGAGTTTGCAATCGCCGCTTCGACCTTGTCTGCCAGCTTTTCTTGAGAAAAAGCGGTTGTTTGAACGATGATTAAACCTAAAAAAAAGATAAAACAAGAAGTCAATACACGCGTTCTCATTTTAAACCTCCTTTGATAATTGATTTAAATTAATAATAGAGTTAGTTAGAATTGATATTACACTTAATTAATTTTGTCATATTACCAGCAGTACCCGATTAAAATCTCACCAATGTTGGCTTCGTAATCGTCATAATGGTTCAAGTTCTCTTCATAGTCAGCAAACCGATAACGTGCTTGTACGACATATCCCACAGGCAGATGATACTCCACAAATGTAAGGATATATCTATGAGTAAGTGGCCAAGATAGTTTATTCTCATGAATAATAAAATTACCACCGATAGACCATTCTCTGTTAAAGTTCACAGTGAACATACCATCCACGAAATGCGTTTTTCCTTCATAGAAGATGGGAAAAAGAAAATTCTCTCCCCCACCAAAACCCACAGTTGTTACCTGCTGATCTACCTGACGCTCTACTGTTGTTAAATTATACCCTAAGTATGCTTGAATTCTGGAATTGCTAAAATTGAATCGGATACCGTATTTGTTCTGATCTGAATTCCAATCGATCTGTTTGTTTTCAATTCTTTGTAAATACACCCAAGTTGAAAACGAAAATAGAGAACTAATTCTATAACGAGCGCTTGCTTTGATACGGTGATAATCAGTCGGAGTGGTGAGAGTAAATGGATTATCAAACGTCCCGTACTGGTAATCAACAGTGGCAGAAATAGCTCGCGAGTTCCAGTTGGCGTTACCGAAAAATCCCGTCTGCTTTGTAGGAGGATGTTCCTCAGTCACTCCTTCACCAGTATTCGCTCCGTGCTCTGTCTTCACCTCTCGATTGTCGTACCGTAAACCTCCGAACAGCGATAATGGAAACGAAAAAGAATATTTAATACCACCTTCACCTGTAATGATGTTGAAATCCCAATCACCAATATTCTGTCCGCTTTCCAGATTGATAAATCCGTTTTGCTGGAAATCGCGATAGCGAAAAGCCCCGATCAACAACAACGAATTAGTGAGAATGAAGGAAGCATCGGCATCATAAAGCTGAATGTCACGATCTATATCACCCTTACCCTGAGTAGTATAATTGAAAGGCACATCATCGAAGCCAACTCCTCTAGCACGCTCATTATAATTTATTTCAGAATTTAAAACACTTATCGTTGCAGCTGCCCTCAAGGTAAGCCTATCGAATGGGCGCGCGATAATACGTCCGATATGATTAAAACTGTTAAATTTCCATGGCATGTTCTGATGAAAAAATAATAGTTCTGTAGCATTTGTAGTATCCTCACCAACTGAAAAACCAGGCAAAAACAAGCTGTAATTATTCTCATATTCCCTTATTTTCTCCTCTAATACCAAAGTAATGTTATTTAAAGAATAGTCCAATGAAATAGAATATTGATTCATAACTTCTTCTACCGGTTTATCGAACTCGAATTCATCCCGACTTACATCCAGCGTAGTTGTGCTCTTTCCGGTTTTTCCAAAGCGATAAAAACTAAAATTCAAATGCGCATTGCGGTGCAGCCATATTTTAAATTTGAAATCGTCCATTATGCGATCAAAATCAAAAGTGTGGAAATCACCGCCATTCGAAAGTCGGGGATCGCTCGAGCTTACAGGCAGGATAGTATCCATATAAAAATATGTTGCCTTCCTCCTCTGATATTTAAAATCATAGGTTCCATATTTTGTAAGAGAGAATCGCATTGTTTCGAACGGATCACCGCCTAAATGATTGACATTTACTTCCATGTGATCGACAAATTTCTTCAGGCCAGATATTGGTTCAAAAAGAATATTGAGATCAAATAACCGCGGACCTGTTTGCAGATTGTAATGCTGCCTATATTTGGCCTCACTACCGCCTACATCAACATCGCGAAAACTTATTAAAAAATTACCCTCAAACCTTGCCTCCTGTTCTTGTGCAACTACTAAATTAATCAACAGAAGGAAAGCCAAAAAAACTGCCGCCGAAATAATGTGCTTATTTTTCATTGGGATTTTCCCTGTTTTATTGTAAAAAAAATAGTGACAAATTTGAACCATGGATTGCAGAATGACAATTTGTGCAACTTGTCATTTTAGTAAATCTGGTGTGGAATCCTGGGACCGCAATATGACAACTATAACATAATTCAGCTACATTTTGAAAATGAAGCATATGTCTATTGGCCGAACCATGGGGATCGTGGCAAATAGTACAGCCTTCGATACGTATGCTGGCATGTTCAAAAACAAATGGTCCCTGTTTATCGGCATGACACTTAAAACACTGCTCATGCGTAAATCCGCCCAATCGTACTCTTGTTTGGGGTTCATGTGGATCATGACAGGTGGAACAATCCAAGATGCCTTCGGGAAGTCTATGATGTTCATTTAAATTAAAATTGGATATCACTTCTGGATGACAACCGGCACATAATTGAGGATCATTCTGTTTTAAGAGCGGACGAATTGGGCCAGCATGAATTTCATGACAGACTACACAATCCATCTCTCCTTTGGCATGAGGACCTGACATATACCTGGACCGAGATTTATTATGACACGTCTGACAACGTTGAATGATCGCATTTTCTTGTGCATTCATTTTAAAAGCAAAAATATTCCCCCTGCCACCACCCTCGGAAAGATGCATAGAGGGATCGCCATGGCAGGCAACACAACTGGTCTCTGCATCATTTTCCCGTTTATACTTGTTCAAATCCAAAAGTGTATGAGGATTTCGTTGAAAATTGATTACCAATTCTGAATGACATTTACCACATATATGCACTTCTTCTGCATTTTGGGCAGATGTCTGTCCGGTAATCAACAACAGACTGACAAATAAAAAACATGAAATAAAAATGAAAAAAGAATCTCCTGATTTTTGAAGGTAGTTCATATATTGCCTCCAAATTTATTACTTTAATTAACGAGCAACATATAATTTAAATATAGAACTCAATAGAATCTCCTCATAAATCAATTCAAAATCCGCTTCCCGTATATTATTTGCTGTGTTTCGATTAACATGGACGCCACTGATTGAAGTCATGATATAATCTAATTTATTGAAGAGCCAGGCTAAAAATTTATTTTCAGGTAAGACATGTTCGAGAAATAATACCTGACCATTTGGTTTCAATACTTTTTTCAGTTCCTTTAGTCCCGCAATCGGGTTAGGGACGGAACAAAAAACATACGTGGACACAATGGTGTCAAACGAATTAGCTTTAAAAGCAAGATGCTCAATATCCATTTGTACCAAATCAATCCCACGCTCATCAGCAATTGGCTTGGCTTTGGACATCATACCTTCGCTCAAGTCAATTCCCACGGCCGAAATTGCAGAAGGATAGTACTTTATGTTTTTTCCCGTCCCAATTCCGACTTCCAAAATCCGTTTACCAATTAGCATCTTAAATAGTCGTCTTCGCCATCGTCGAAAAAACAGCGATTCCATTGGAAGCTCCATGAGATTGTATAATCTTGAATTTCTGTTATATTTTTGGCGTATATTTTTCAAATTATTGCTCATTAATTTTATTTATCATCCAATTTCTACTGCATTTTTCTTCACGATAAGCGAGAGTCGATGTAATTTCATACATCGACTCTCGTATCGGAATAATCATAATTTTACTTCTGCATTTCCTGCATCATTCCTCGTCTCATCATACCTCTACCCATCATTCCAGTATCTTCTTGCAGCTTGTATATTTGTAATTTTTTCAATTGATCGTCAGTAAGTAGACTGCGGCCTTTCTCAATAGTGTTCAAAAATTTGAATCTCAAGTCCTTTTCAATCGCCGCAATTTCGTCCACTTTGTTTCTGACTTTGCCGAAATCAGGTTTTAACAAATCCAAAAGTTCGGATAATTCGATCTTTGCGACTCGAATGTCCGCCTTTTTCTTGGTAGCATACTTTTGATAATCAGTCATCAACGCTTTTAAATCCTTGATCTGTTTTTCTAAAAGACTCAATTCGTCAGTTAATTCCAACAAAAAGCCAGGACATCCAAAATGACAAAGCTGCATGATAAGCGGATCTTCCATTCCCATCATAGACATTCCGTGCATGCCGTGCATCATGCCTTGTCCCATCATACTTTGCTGCATCTGCCTTTGGCCCATCATAGGCATCATCGTTTGCGCCTCTTCGCTCTGGGCGAACAGCAGACTTGAGACCAATAGAAATATAACTGTCATCATCAAACTTAATTTTTTCATGACTATTTCTCCTTGAAGTTTTTAATTCATATTTTTTTAATTTCAGCTTCTGGAGCTGCTTAGATAGTTTGGTTCAAATACCTTTAACAGCAATAAACCTCTCAACCATTTCCATACTGCTTATTAGATTCTATACTGGTTTTATTACCTCTTTATGGAGCCTTTCAAACAAGCTCTCTTTTTTTCTGTTCAAATTCCTCTCGGTCTATTTCGCCCCTGGCATATCTTTTTTTAAGAATATCAAGGGCAGTCTCTTCACCGGAAGTGAAATTTCGTCGGCTCTGTCCAGTAATATACTTTACCGCCCAAACGACCCCAATTATTATAACCAGCCAGAATAGCACCTGGAAGATCATGCCACCCCAGCCCCAGTTCATCATTCCCCAATCATGCATAATCATCACTCCCTTTCATTGTTAAAAGAATTATTTATTTTTTATCATATCCTTAAAAACCGGGCATTAATCGCCACGATCACCGTACTCAATGACATTAAAATTGCTCCGACGGCTGGACTGAGCAGGATTCCATACGAGTATAAAACACCCGCCGCCAAGGGAATTGCAATCAGATTATAACCGGTGGCCCAGGCCAAATTTTGTAGCATTTTTTTATATGTGGCTTTTGATAAATGAACAATAGAAACCACATCCATTGGATTACTTCTTACCAGGATAATATCCGCCGTTTCCGCTGCCACATCGGTTCCTGCACCAATGGCAATGCCTACATCCGCCTTTGCCAACGCCGGGGCATCATTAACACCGTCGCCGGTCATTGCTACAAACATCCCCCGGGATTGCACCTCTTTTATTTTTTCGGCTTTGTGCTGGGGTAACACTTCGGCAAAATAGTCTTCCAGACCTAATTCGTCAGCTACCCACTGGGCAACATATTTATTGTCACCGGTCAGCATCATCGGTTGTATTCCCATTGCTTTTAATCGGGTGATGGCAGGCTTTGATTCTTCTCGAATTATATCTGCCAGGGCAAGGGCCCCTTTGAGTTGCTCATCAATGATTACGAACACGACTGTTTTGCCCTGCTCTAATAATCTCTCGATTTTTTCAGCATTAAATTCGATGCCTTTTTCTTTTAAGTAAGTCGGACTTACCACTTTTACCTGTTTTCCATTGACGCTACCCTCAGCCCCTTTGCCGGGGATTGAATTGAATCCCTTCACATCCCACCTGCCGTTTGCCTTCGCCCGGATTCCTTTCGCAAGGGGGTGTTCGGAGTTTGATTCCACAGCAGCAGCATACTCCAGTAAATCACTCTCGTTCACATCCTCCTTTAAAATCACAATGTCGGTTACACCAAATTCACCTTTGGTGAGTGTTCCTGTTTTATCAAAAATAATAGCTTCGATTTTTCGGGCGTTTTCGAATGCTGCTCGATTCCGAATTAACAATCCGTTCCTGGCTGATAACGCAGTAGAAACCGCGACTACCAACGGAATCGCCAATCCCAGCGCGTGGGGGCAGGTTATGACCATCACCGTCACTGTCCGTGTCAAGGCGAAATTGAAATTAGCATTTAAAAGAACCAGCCAGATAATCATGGTCAAAGCACCACTCACCAGTGCGATCAGGGTCAACCACACTGCCGCTTTATTAGCCAGACTCTGAGTTTTTGACTTACTTTCCTGGGCTTCTTTGACCATCTCAATCACTTGTGACAGAAACGAATCACGACCCATCTTTTGGACTTCGACTTTGAGGGAACCTTCGCCGTTGACTGATCCACCGATGACTTCATCATTTTCCTTTTTCAGTACCGGTTTTGATTCTCCCGTCAACATCGATTCATTGATTGATGATTCACCATCAATCACCACACCATCCACCGGGATTTTTTCACCCGGTTTCACCAGCACGCGATCTCCTTCTTGAAGCTCCTGCAGTGAAACATCTTCGATTGATTCGTCATTTTTCACTCGATGGGCTTCAGAGGGCATTAATTTGGCCAGTGCTTCTACGGCTCGAGATGCTCCCATCACCGATTTCATTTCAATCCAATGTCCGAGCAGCATTACATCAATCAGAGTGGCTAACTCCCAAAAGAATAACCGGCCTTTCAATCCAAATACCACCGAACTGCTGTAAACATAAGCCACTGAAATTGCCAGCGCAATCAGTGTCATCATGCCGGGCGATTTTGATTTAAGTTCATCATATAATCCTTTGAGAAACGGGTAACCACCATAAAAAAATATCACGGTCGCGAGCCCAAAAAGCAGGTATCTGTCACCACTAAATCTCAGTACTTCACTGACATTCAGAAATTGCTGGATCATGGGCGACAGAATGAGTATCGGGATTGTTAAAAGCAATGACACCCAAAACCGCTTTTTAAAATCCTGTACCATGCGGGCATGGTGGTCGTGATTTTCATTATGTTTTTGGTGATGATTTTTATTGTGATCAATATTTTTCATATACGCTTTATCTTTCCTGTTTAAATCATTCAGGCAAATTATGCCTTTCTCAATCAAAATCGTTATTAACAAATTGCAACATATATACCACAGAATTTATTTTTATGTTTAAGTTTATTCTTATCAGACAATTAAGCCTATTCAATTTTTGGTGAAATAATAGCAAGTGACGGATATTTAACGAGAAATGCCTGGCGGTGTGAAAGATTAGTACAAAGTGAGTTCTTCGTTGGAAATAATCGTGTATAAATAGTACATTTTATCCAAAAAGCCGATAAAAAAGTATTTTTATTTTCTGTTTTAAGGCTTCAATTGAAATATTATTAAAAGGTTAAAACTTCATCCTAAAATTTAGAAAAATCATCGTAAGGTGTACTAAAAGTGCACTGATTTTAAAATATCAATCCTGACAATAAAAGTTCGAAGGTTTTTCATTATGTTTTTGAGTGAGCCTATTAAATTTTTCTCTCATTATTTTTCTTCTCTTTATTTTTATAAGATCCAAATTTAAAGGCATAATTTCGAGTAAATTCAGCCCCAAAAAACAGCATTTGCGCTGAATAATAAACCCAGATGAGTATCACAATCAACGAACTGGCGCCTCCGAAAATCGCCCCGATGCGGCTGTTGCCAAGATAAAGGCTAATCAATAATTTCCCGATCGCAAACAGAAAAGCCGTTAAAACCGCCCCCGGCCAGACATCACGCCAGCTCACTTTAGCTTCGGGAAGGACCTTGAAAATAATTGCAAACATAATTGACATGAAAGTAACTGAAAAAAGGAAATTCACACTTTCCCAGAAATAAATAAATATCTTATGCGGCAGAAATTGATTAAGGAATTCACCAAATCCAACCAATCCGGTGTCAATGATAAAAGTAATTAAAAATAAGAATCCAAAAATGAGAATGATAATCAAGAGGATGGGTGCCAGCGAAAACAACGTATAGTAGGACAATGCCGCCGACAGAAGAATTGCATTATCATTTCTCCATCCAACGAATGACTCTTTAGTAATTTTCCAGAAACCCTTTATATATGACATGAGTGCCTCTTGTGGATTTTCACGTTACCATTATTTTCATGCTGAAAATGATCCGCCGGAACCTTTCGATGTTCTATTTTTCTACCATTGCCTGTAATTTCAACGCATCCTGAGCGGCATAACCATATTGGTCATTATCAAAGTAGCAGTAAATTTCCTTCCCTTGATTGCTCCAGGTGGCAAAAGCACCTACCCATCCTGAAAGGGTCTGGGTAGCATATTGCCCTTGGTAAGCGCCTTTTGGTCCGTGGAGCCGAATATAAATGAAATCTGCGGTCGCTACTTTCGGTGTTAAATTACTGGCCAATTCAAAAATACAAAATGCAGCGTTGTGCTCGCTAAGTGTTTGATAAACTTGTTCATTCCACCAACTGGGATCACGAAATTCAAAAGTATATCGAAATTTATCGGGCAGTAGATTCAAGAATGATTTCAATCGTTCGTGATTGAAATTCCAGCGGGGTGGCAATTGAAATAGAATCGGACCGAGTTTATTCGCTAACATTTCCGCTCTGTCCAAAAAACGTTCAAGTGCCTCCTTTGGCTCTTTCAACTTCTTCAGATGCGTAATATAGCGACTGGCCTTAACCGCAAAGATGAATCCCCCGGGCACGGTATCGCGCCAATTTTCAAAGGTTGTCCTTTCGGGTAATTGGTAGAAAGAGTTGTTGATTTCCACAGTATGAAACTGGTTCGTATAAAAAGACAGCCATTCTTTTTGAGAAAGCGCCTCTGGATAAAACGGCCCCTGCCAGTGTTTGTAATTCCAGCCAGAGGTACCAATGTGGATTTTTTTCGTGTTCTTCATTTTTACAGTGGACTCTCCAAATCAATTTTTCGGGCAATATCCCAAATAAAGTGACGAGCGTGACAGGCATCTTCTAACAGAACATCAATTGATTTTCCTTCATCGCCTGACAATTCCAAAATAAACGCCCCGTGAAATCCCGTTTTATTTAATTTCAAAATTAATTTGTACCAATCAATGTATCCTTGGCCAGGAGGTAAATGATCATCGTTTTTTCCCTTATTATCCGCGGCATGAACCATCTTCAAATGTCCTGATAATTTATAAACCACCGTATCCAAATCGCCGGAAAGATTGGCATGTCCCGTATCCAGGCAGATTCCCAAATTTCTTTGTTCAATCGCGCCCATAATCCATAAAAGATCGCTTGTGTGACCGAACAACAGGTGCGGTAACATATTCTCCAATATCAAATTCATATTGTGACTGCAGCAAAATTCAGAGACTCGATTTAGAGCTTCGGCGGCGTTTTCCATCCGGCGAAAATGTTCTTGAGAATAAAACCATTCATGAAATTTCTTGACCGCTGATTGTTGATAATCGGTTACTAAATTCGCCATTGTCTTCGATTGATTGGGTATTTTCGTCGAAGCCCGTTTCGCCAGGTCAGCAACCTTCACTTGATCCACCATCACTTCAAGCGCCTGGGAGATACTCATTTCATGCAGCGGGATCATAAATATAAACGGAATTTGATCGACAATCTGGTCGTGCAGGCCAATATCTTTTATCAAAGGTTTCAAATAAGGACTGAAGGGGATTCGAATCATCCGGGTATGTAACGGATCGCCGTATTCGGAAATATCGATTGATATTATCTCCCGTCCCCGTTCTTCCGGTCCAACCGCGACAGCCGTCAACTCCACGGGAAGTTTACAGTGGGGTGCGACTTTCGCTTTAAGTTGATGGGCTAAATACTCCATTATCAAACCTAAACCGGCGAAACCCGCACCTAAATCAAACGGCACGGACTCGCCTTTCGGATAATGCGGATTGTTGTAAACGTCTTTTAAATGCTGTGAAAACGGCCCTAATTCTGATATTGAGTTTAAGGTTTTCGATTGACGCGAAATTCGCCACACAAAATGATGTCCTCTCCCCGAGATTAAATGTAATGGCTTGATGCCGTATTTAAGGAGCATTTTTTCAATCGTCTGGGCAACCGGTTGTTGGAGTTCAAAACTTCTTTCTAAATCTAAATACGGTTCAGCCGGAAAATCAAAATTCACATATTCAATATCCAGATGAGCAATCAGAGATTGATGATCCCACAATGACCTGTTTCTGATCATGTAATATTTGATGGACCACCCGCGAAAGTAGATCATGCGTTTGTTCCAGCGTTTTCAAAATATGAATATTACCCAAATCACAAATTTTTTTCGAGAGTACTTTTTCCGGAACGGACAATCGGTAGAAAGCCTTACGAATCTCATCTGGCGCTTTTGCCGCCCCAACACGACCTTTGTTTCGCCTGACACCCTCATCCTGGGGGCAACCTACAATAACGATTTTTGCCTGATTATAATCACTTGGCATTCGTTGGACTAACTCCCCCATTTTAGTGTCCAACGGATCATTTCGACTGTAGAAAAGTTCTGATCGCGGTAAGTGGGTTGTTTGAAAAATATTCATATTCTTTTCGTGTCTCCTCAAATAAATCCCTTCAACACTTAAAATAAAATAGTTCCTTCGCTTAATCGAAAAATCCTCTCTCTTTGTCATCCTGAATGAAGCGAAGGAACTATTATTTTAATGGTTATTACTGATGATAATTAGTACTTGAACGAAAAGTCAATTTTTTGTCATTCTAAGGAGCCCTTCGGCAAGCTCAGGATAAACTCCGCGACGAAGAATCTCTGAGCCTTAATATTCTGTTTATAAGTATGTTGACGTTAAGAGATTCTTCGGCAAAAAACGCCTCAGAATGACATTTTAGGGACTTTTCGTTCAGTTACTAATTACCCGCGGAACCGATGCGTCGATTACGATTCATAAAAAATTTCACTTACTATTCTCTCAAATTCCTCCTCATCTAAAACCCTCACTTCATATTTCTTAGCTTGATCAAACTTACTACCCGGATTTTCACCCACCACTACGTAATCAGTATTTCCGCTGACACTGGACGCAGCCCTTCCACCGAAGGATTCTATTAATTCCTCCGCTTCACGCCGAGTATAATTCTCCAGCTCGCCGGTAAAGACAAACGTTTTGCCTTCCAGGGGCCGCTTGTTTTGTTGTTCCAGTGCCTGCGGTTTTACTCCGGCATTTTTCAACCGCTGTAAAATTTCCTGATTCTGTTTCTGCTCAAAAAAGTGATGCACACTTTCCGCAATTTCAGGCCCGATTTCAGGCGTACTCACTAAATCATCGTAATCTGCTTTTTGGAGCGCATCGAGG
>Ga0180437_10009262_pt1 | contig 12237 bp, 7 predicted proteins | sample SS_ome_4_FD_132410 | JGI IMG/M metagenome (GOLD analysis project Ga0180437, IMG submission 132410) | Hypersaline lake sediment archaeal communities from the Salton Sea, California, USA - SS_3_D_1 metaG | ecosystem: Environmental > Aquatic > Non-marine Saline and Alkaline > Hypersaline > Sediment... | reverse complement strand
TGAGGCGGGAACTTGCCCGCGCGCTGAAGAAACCTTACCTCGCGCCCCAGGTCTATTCCATTGATGACTGGGTGAGTAGAGTCTATGACCAGCTGTACGATAGCCGCGAACACATCAGTGAAATAGACGCTCTGGCTATTCTCTATGAGTTGCACAAGGAGAAAGGTGTGCCGGGCTCACAGGGCAGCAATCTCACGCTGGACGAGTTCATCCCCTGGGGACACAGGCTCTTTTCTGCATTCGAGGAGCTGTACATAGAAGGAGTGCAGCCGGACTCACTTGCCGGTGTAGATGTACTGGCAGAGGAGACGCTTCCTCCCAGAATCCATCGAGCCTTCAAAGGTCTTGCCGGATTCTATCAGGCTTTCTATGGGAAGATTGACAGCAGCGCCTACTCAACCCGCTCCACCCGCTACCGGCGGGTCTCGGAGACCTGTCAGAACCTCGAGCTCGCTGCCTGCCCAACGATACTCTTCGTCGGCTTCTTCGCTCTGACTTCCTCAGAGAAAACGATCTTCAAGAAGCTGCTCGCGTGCGACGGATCACTAATGATCCTCCAGGACGGACCCGGGATAACGGGGATGCTCGAGGCGCTGGACGTCCAGTTTGAGAGTGACATCCACCCAAATAGCACGCCGAGCATAACATACTACAAGGCACCCGACGTTCACGGCGAGGTGATGAAGCTGAACCAGATTATCGGACACAATCTCGGTGAGGAGAGCCAGGCGATTGTCCTCCCTTCGTCACGAGCCCTCTTCCCCATTGTCCAGAATACCCTCCCCGTCCTCGGTGAGGACTGGAACATATCGATGGGGTTTCCTCTTCAGGCTACCCCATTATATTCAATGCTCTCGCTGCTTGCCCGGGCGCTCGAGAGCAGGGCTGACGGTTCTTACTTTGCTCCAGACTACCTGAGACTGGTACTCCACCCCTATGTGAAGAACTTGTACCTGGACGGAGCCAGCTATCCCACCCGAATACTCTTCCATACCGTTGAAGAGGTGCTGGGTGATGACGGGAGTATGTTCTTGAGACTCGACGATATTGAAGAAGACGAGAACATCATTGAAATGACCATGAGGAGGTTCAGAGGCGCGGCGGTAAGGGGGGCCACAGAGAAGGATATCGTGAGGCATATCCGCGGGATACACGACGTACTTCTTCGGTCCTTCGAGGACGTCGTGAACATAGATGACTTCTGCGCCAGGATACTCGATCTCGTCTCGCACGTTTCTCTCAGAAGCCCCGCCAACAGACATCCTTTCACAGCCAGATTCATGGAATCACTTATTAAGACAGTGGGAGAACTTCGCTTCTCCTCTGTTGCAGGCTATGCTCTTCAGGGCATCCTCAACTACTTCGCCCTTCTCGACAGCTATACAAGCAGGCTGCATGTCCCATTCCCCGGCACGCCCCTGAAGGGACTCCAGGTCCTGGGTCTGCTGGAGACACGGAACCTCCGTTTCAAGAAGCTCTACGTCCTTGACGCCAACGAAGGAGAACTGCCCACATCCAGAAGAGAAGACCCGTTCCTGCCCGTAGTCCTGCGGAGAGAGCTTGGGCTCCCCACGTATCTCGAGACTAATCAGATGGAGTCGTATTACTTCGAGAATCTTGTGGCTGCTGCAGAGGAGGTGCATATCTTCTACCAGGAAAGCGAGGAGTACGAGAAGAGCCGGTTCGTCGAGCGGTTGATCTGGGACGAGCAGAAGAGGACCGGGACCCTCGACAACCCGAAACATGAGGTGATTCTCTTCTCGAGCAAGTTCATGCAGGGCTCGCCCAGTCCTGTTAAGAAGAGCGAGCGCGTGCTGGACCTCATTCGTTCAAGGCCCTTCTCTCCCTCCAGCCTGGACCTTTACCTCAAGTGTCCCCTTTCTTTCTTCTACCTCTACGGGCTCAAACTCGAGGAGAAAGGTGGGGTCGGAGAACAGATAGAGCCGCGGGACATAGGTAGCATGGTCCACAGAATTCTGAGGGACCTCCTGATCCCCAAGATAAATGAGCCCCTGAAGATCACCCAAAGTGATTTCGGGGCCGCCTCAAGGCTCGTCGATCAGGTATTTGACGAAGAGTACGGTGAGTCTCAGCATGGAGTGATCCATCTCGCGAGGCTCCAGGTCAAGACCAGGCTCCCGGCAATACTCGAGTACCACAGGAAGAACCTCCAGGGCTCCGTCATCCTCGAGTGCGAGGAGATGCACGTCTCTGAACTGGACCTGCCGGATCTCGGCAGGGTGGCCATAAGGGGTAAGATAGACAGGATCGATAGAAGGGGAGACCGGATAGTGATAGTCGACTACAAAACAGGTTCCACATCATCAAAACCAGCGAAAGGCTTTTCACTTGACGCCCGGGAAGACTGGCACAGAACGCTTTCGTCCGTTCAGCTTCCATTCTACATGATGCTTTACGGCAACGAACACCCGAAGCTTGACTCAGCCCAGATGGACAGCTGTTTCATGTCCCTAGGAGAAAGGCCTATAAAGGAATTGTACCTCATGGAAGGGGTGGATGGGAGAGAACAGCTCTACGAGACATATGTGAAGGCGATCCAGAGACTGATCGCGGAGATTCTCGACCCGGACACGGACTTCACGGACTCGCCGGACCCCGACAGGTACTGCCCGTCCTGCCCCTACAAGGTCATGTGCGGCAGACAGTGGGTAGTGAAGACCTGGTAGCTACCTGAGAAGGACGGACCTGCCCGTTATTGTCCCCCATGGCGAACGCGCCCGGTAGAAGTAGACGCCGGAGGGGAGCCCCAACCTCAAGGTAGCTCTGTGGGAGCCTTTCTCCAACTCTCGAGCCAGCGGCGTGTCGACCAGCCTGCCGGCGATGTCAAAGACGCTCAGGGTGACATGCCCTCTGCCGGGGACTGTCAGATGGAAGACGATCTCGCCAAACGCCGGATTCCCCAGCGGATTGACAAAGAAGATTCGCGGCTCGGCAGTCGATTCCTGTACCCCTGGGACATATCCCTCTCCGTTCAAGCTTATGTACAGGGGGCTCTCATCCGGGTCATTGGAAAAGACCGTGAGTGTGCCTGGTATGGCACCCTCGAGCTGGGGCGTGAAACGGACGGTGACTATGGACGAATCCTGGGGGCTGATGGTGTCGGCGAATGATGGGGAAACGACTGTGTACGCTACGTTGCCGCTGATGATCCCGCCCACGACAAGGGTGCCTGTCCCTGCGTTCCGGACGATCAGGTCATTCCAATCCAGAGAATCCCCGATCGGAACCGGACCGAAGTCATACGCCGTATCCGACACGTCGATGTCGGGCGATGAGATAGGACGGAACTGGTATATAAGGTTGTCCCAGTTGGCGCCGTAGACCTCCATCTTCCCATCGTTGTTGCCGTCTCCTATCGCGAGTCCCGACATGTCGCTCGACCCCGCGCCCAAGGTTGTCGTGAGCCAACCCCCGCCGTCCCATTCAAATCTGTAGAGACTGTCATCGAGGTTCGCGCAGTAAACCTCCTGGTATCCGTCTCCATCCCCGTCCCCGACCGCGATATCCAGCATTCCGCTCGAGCCTGAACCCACCGTCGTCAGATCCCAGATGGCGCCGGTCCATTTCGACTGGTAGACGTTCCCGTCCTGGCTTCCGCTGTAAACCTCCTGCTCTCCGTCGCCATTCCCGTCCCCCACAGCTACACCGAGCATTGGCCCCCAGGCGGACGCGACCACTGTCTTCGCCCATGTCGCCCCGTTCCACTTAAACTGGTAGACGTTTGAGTCGGTGTTCGCGGCGTATACCTCCAGTTGGCCGTCGCTGTTGCCGTCTCCCACGGCCGCCGCGTACATGAACCAATCGCCCGTGCCCACGACGGTCTCATCCCAGCTCGCGCCGTTCCACTTGTACTGATACAGAACGGAATCTCCGTTCGCGCCATAGACTTCCGGTTGGGTGTCCCCGTTACCGTCACCCACGGCAAGGCCGTACATGTGCCAGCCGCCCGAACCGACTGTTGTCCTCGTCCAGCTCGAGCCGCTCCACTTGTACTGATAGAGCGAGGAATCCCCGCTTGCCCCGTAGACCTCCATCTCTCCGTCGCCATTACCGTCTCCGACAGCAACGGCGTAGATCAGACCGCCGCCTGAGCCTACGGTGCTCCTCGTCCAGTTCAATCCATCCCACTCGAAACCATAGATACTGCCGTCGTTGTTCGCGCCGTAGACGTCTGTCCTCCCGTCCCCATCACCGTCACCGGCAACCACACCGTTCATGTAGCTGCCGCCGAAGCCCACATTCGTCTTCACCCAGGTTGGGGGAAGATCCGGAACTGAGTAGACCGTGAAACACCTCGGTAGAGTGTCCCCTCCGAAGGCATTCGAGACTGAGAGGTCATACAGCCCGGTCGGGCTCGCCGTCAGATCGAAGACGCACGTCAGATATCGCTGAGAGATTATGTTTAACGATCCTCCTACCAGATCCGCGTAGCCGGACCTTACGAGCCTCACCGAAGGGGGAGCCACGGCGAAGCTGTCACCATAGACGTGAGCGGTAACAGACTGGCTGTTGGGACCGCCGTCCGGCCAGACATATGAAACCCTGCAGGCCTGACCCATGACAGTAGCGGCGGTCAGGAGCATAGCGCATGCAGTAAATATCCAAGTTCTTCTCATTCTTCCCCCGTATGTTGACATTGGTGCTCCCTTCAGGTTGTGAATCCGGGATCACTCGTGTAATGATAACACACTGCGCGTCCCTTCACAATATCATTGGTGCCCCGGGGCAGGCCGCAGCTCCTGAAAATCGAGTCAAACCACGTGTCCGCTTTTTGCCTTGATTGACAGGGCTTCTATGCTAAAGTCTACTGTCAAAATGGGAGCAGGTATGGAATTGGAGAAGTTTCTTGCCCACAACAAGAGAAGGATGGATGAAAGGATCTTCTCTGTGCTCCCTGAGAGCCACTCTGACACCGATATAGACCAGTTCTACCGGATTATGCGCGAGTATCCCACCCGGAAGGGGAAGGGCGTGAGAGGCAATCTGTGCCTTCTTTCCTGCGGGATGTTCGGAGCTGAACCTGATTTGTCTCTCGATACCGCCGCAGCGATTGAGCTCTTCGAGAGTTGGGTCCTCATTCACGATGACATCGAGGACGGGTCTGATATCCGTCGCGGTGACGTGACTCTCCATCTGAAGTACGGCATCCCCCTCGCCATAAACGCCGGTGATTCTCTACACAATAGAATGTGGCAGATACTCCTCAGGAACAGGCAGACCCTCGGGCTGGACCTCACTGTCAGGATAGGGGATGAGTTCCTTCACATGATCAGCCAGACGACCGAGGGGCAGCACATCGAGCTTTCGTGGACGGAGAACTGCAGATTCGATCTATCCGAAGGCGACTACTACTCTATGTGCACGAGGAAGACATCCTGGTACACGTGCATCTCTCCTCTCAGGCTGGGTGCTATGATCGCCGGCGTCGACAGCAGAATCCTGGATTCGATGATAGAGATAGGCACAAACATGGGCCTTGCGTTTCAGGTCCAGGACGACATCCTCAACCTGGTTGGCGACGAGAAGAAGTATGGCAAGGAGATACTCGGGGACTTGAGGGAAGGGAAGAGGACCCTTGCGTTGATACACGCGCTCAAGAACTCCGGTAAAGAAACCAGAAGGCAAATAGAGACTGTCATGAAGAAGCAGCGGATGGACAAAACAGAGGAGGATATTCGTCTCGTGCTGAAAGCCATGAAGGAGAACGGCTCGATTGGATATGCACGCGAGAAAGCAGCCTGGTTCGCTCGCGCCGCCAAGGAGAGGTTTGACAGAGTTTTCGCTGACGTGCCGGAGTCAGACGACAAGCAGAGGGTAAAAGAGATAATAGACTTCGTTGTCTCAAGGGAGAAGTAGCGTGGAAATACTTCTCATAGTCATCTCCCTTGTAGTTCTCATCCTGCTCGCGTACAGCGTGTACGACAGGAAGAGAACCTGGGAGGAGATAAAGAGGGCGCGCAGCGAAGACAAAACTCCTCTGATGCTTCAGCAGCAGATAGAGAGCACCGCCAAGCTGCTGCATCAGCAGATGAGCAGCATGACTGAGCATGTGAGCAGTCGGCTCGATTCCACAGGGAAGCTGGTGGGTGACCTGAAGCTGGGACTGGGTAAGCTCGAAGAGAGCACGAGACAGATCATGGACGTTGGAAAGGAGATTGCCGGCCTTCAGGACATATTCAGAGCCCCTAAGCTAAGAGGCGGTTTCGGGGAGCTTTTGCTGGGAGACCTACTCGGGCAGATATTGATGCCGGAGACCTTCCAGCTCCAGTACACTTTCAAGAGCGGGGAGAGGGTTGACGCTGTCATAAAACTGGGGAAAGGCCTGGTGCCCATAGACGCTAAATTCCCACTTGAGAACTTCAAGAAGATCACGGCGACCGAGGACGAGGAGCGGCGCAAGAAGCACAGGAGAGAGTTCGTGAACGACGTGAAGAGACACGTAGACGCGATCCACAAGAGGTACATACTGCCCGACGAAGGGACCTTCGACTTCGCTCTCATGTACATACCGGCGGAGAATGTCTACTACGAGACCATAATCAAGGACGAACAGCTGGGGGAAGAGAGATCTCTCAACTCCTACGCTCTCGCGAAGAGGGTAATGCCGGTGTCGCCCAACAGCCTCTATGCGTATCTCCAGGCCGTAGTCCTGGGGCTGAAAGGCATGCGTATCGAAGAGAACATAAGGCAAGTTCTGAGTAATCTCAAGCGCTTGTCCAAGGAGTTCGACAGGTTCTCGGACGATTTCAGGAAGATAGGCACACATCTCAAGAACGCGGACAAGTCTTTTGAGAGCGCTGACAAGAGAATGTCGCGGTTCACAGACAGGCTGGATGCAATAGCGTCGGTCGAGGACAAGCATGAACCGGGAAAGCAGTTGACAGCCGGAGATGACTATGAACGAGGATGAACTGAAGATCCAGGAGAAGGAGTTCCTGGAGCTCGCGAGCAAGGTTCTCGAGGAATCCAGGAAGAGCGGTGTGACTCTCAGACTACTCGGTGCCATTGCCTTCAGGATTCACTGCCCTGAGTACAAGTTCATGCAATACTCCCTTGGAAGGGTGCTGACTGACATCGATTATGCCGGCCTCTCGAGGGAAGCCGCGAAGGTGCAAAGGCTCTTTCTGGACCTCGGCTGCGCCGAGAACCAGATGGTAATGAGATTATTCGGAAGAGAAAGAAGGATATTCTACTTCTCCGATTCGGAACTCCATTCAGACGTCTTCTTCGACAAACTGAGGTTCTGTCACGACATCGACCTTACCAGAAGGCTCGAGGTGGACTATCCGACTATATCGGTCTCGGACCTTCTCCTCGAGAAGCTTCAGATTGTGGAGATCAACGAGAAAGACCTGATAGACTCCAGCATGCTCATGTGCGAGCATCCGGTTGGGGATAGAGACGAAGAGAGCATCAACGGGGCTTACATCTCCGAGTTGTGCTCGAGGGACTGGGGCTTGTGGCGCACCTTGACCGGAAACCTGGAAAGAATAGAAAGCTTCCTGCCGAAACTCGTTCAGAGTGACTCGGACAGGGAGAAGGTAACCGGCGCGATCACAGATCTACGCTCTGCCATCGATGCGGGACCTAAGTCCGTCGCGTGGAGAATGAGGGCGAAGATCGGGGACAAGAAGAAGTGGTATCGCGAGGTGGAAGAAGTTGAACGGGTTTAGCGCCGGGCCCACCAGAGCAGAACCAGGCCGCACCCTGCGAAGAAGATGTTGTTGACCCATGCTGCGACCACAGGATGCAGTGTCCCGTAGTAGCCGAGTGACTTGGCCATCTGTATGAATCCCCAATAGAGGAAACTTATGAGGAGACTGCCGGCGAAACCGGCAGCGGCGCCGCTCCGCCTGATGCTGGCCGCGATCGGGGCACCAAACAGAACGATCACAAGATTGATCACGGGGAAGGAAAGCTTCATATTCAGTTCAACGGTCTCTCTCAGGACGTCCTCCCCCGCAGCCTTCTTGTCAGCGATATAGCGCTTTAGTGACCAGTAGGACATGTCCTCGGGGTTTTCTTTCATCTTGCTGAAATCCTCCGGCGTCTCCTTCACCTCACTCAGCCGAATCCTTTCGTGCTTCGTCACAGTCTCAGGATTGAAGGTCCTAACCAGAGCTTCCTCGAACTCCCATGCTCCTTCAGACCAGACCGCTTTCTTGGCGTCCGTCCTTCTGACAATTGCCAACTGCGGCCCGAATTGAATGACAACGGGCTCGATCAACTCATTCTTCCTGCCGTCGAAGATTTTCGCAAAGTACATCCGTCCTCCCGCGCCCCGAAAGAACATGTCCTTTCTGTACTTGTAGTCTATGGGAGGGAGTTTGTCCAGCTCGACCCTCTTGACAACCTCCTTCCTCCGGCTGGCGATGGGCGCCACGCCTTCGCCCAGACCGAAGACAGCCAGACTCAGCAGAGCCCCAGTGATGAACAGAGGCATCAGGACCCTGTTTACGCTGATGCCGGCCGACTTGATAGCCACCAGTTCGTTTCTCCTCACCATGGTCCCGAGCGTGAAAAAGAGCGAGAGAAGAACAGCAACTGGCAGCAACAACACTATTATGGAAGGAAGCTCGTACAGATAGTATTTCAGTATCGCCAGGATGCTCGCTTTCTTGTCGATGAAGCCCGACAGCTTCTCGAATAGATCGACTATATTGAAAATGAATACGAAGGCGAAGAGGCTGAAGAGGACCGATTTCATGAAATCTACGACTATGTATCTATCGAGTATCCTCATGTCGCGAGAAGATCCTCCCCACTCGTTCCCACAGAGATCGCACCCAATACCACTCGGCGTAAGGCGCCTCTTTCTCCGCGTGGACGAAGAGATATACGCCAACCAGGAACAGAAGTACATTGGGGGTCCACATCCCCACAAACGGAGACATGATGCCCCTGTCCGCCAACTCCTCCCCGGAGACCAATCCCACATAGTAGAGAACAAAGAAGAGTACAGCGACACCGAACCCTACGCCAGCTCCTCCCCGTTTGGCCGCGACTCCCAGAGGGATCCCGAGTATTACGAAGACAACACAGGCGAAAGGGATTGAGTATTTCTTCTGGATTTCCACAAGATACCTGTTTTTCTCCCTTTCCTTGCCCGCGATCTTTCTCAGCTCCACATCCCTCTGCGTCTGGGCTTCTCTTGCGCTGTCACTCTCCAGAGCTACCGCCTTCTGCATCGACTCCGCTATCTCGATATCCAACTCACGGACCTTCTGCTTCATCGCTCTGGCGGACAGTTCTCTATCACTCCGGTATGCCCTCTCCTTTCTCGTAAGCTTGCTTTCGATCTCCATGTTCAAGATGTGCCTCTTGAACGAGAGCGTCCTGTATGTCCACAGATTCGCCTGGTCCAGTTCGTGTATCTCGCCGTTATAGAGCTCAAGGCTCAGCACCGTGCCGTCCTCGCTCGAGTGCATTTCCCCGGCCGGAGCTGAGATGATCCTGAACATGTTTGGTTTCGTCTCCCAGATGACCACGTTGAAGAGCTCCTGTGTCCTCTGATCTACCTTCTCCACGAGAGTGTTGTACCCGTCGGTGGCGGACATGAACACGCCTTCCTTTACCCTGAATGTGGGTTTCTTCTGTGCGACATCTATCATGAGATTCTTGACTCTGTGATTCGACTCGGGCAGGATATGATTGTTGAATGCAACCATGAGAAGAGAGAGAAAGAAGGACGCTACGAGAACCGGAGTCATTATCGTGGTGAGCCTGATACCATTCGCCCTCATGGCGACTATCTCCTGATCCCCAGACAGCCTGCCGAATGCCATGAGCACGGCTACCAGGACTGCCATCGGCACGGTGAGCGCGACGATGAAAGGCAGGCTCATCAAGAATATCTCGGAGACTATGAGAACACTGAGGCCTTTCCCTATGATCATGTCGATAAGCTCAAACGCCCGGTTCATGATCAGTATGAACGTGAGCACCAGAAGCCCCAGGAAGAAGGGGCCGATGTGCTCCTTGAGCACATATGAATGGAGTATCTTCATCCCTCTTCCAGTGAGTTTAGAACCCCTTCCTGAAGATGACAAGCCAATTCTCACCCCAGGGGACAGGCATCAACTTTTGAACTTTCACTCCCGAAGCAAGGATGTCGCAGACCCTGAGCTTGCCGAAGGGTGAAGCATGACTTTGCATTTTCTATCCGCACCGTGAGACCGCTCGGCCTGTCCTGAGCGCTTCGACAAGCTCAGCACTTCCCTATCGAAGGGCCTGTGCAAGGGCTGGTGGGGTGTCTATCAACCTTCCCATGTGGGAGGACCCAGCGCCGGGGAGGAAGGCCTACCGATCGCCCGACATCCTTCCTCCTCCCCTTCTTGTCCTGGCACCAATCCCCGCACGCTGAAGAGCCCTTGACACGCCATACGCTCTACCCCACAATCAGTTGAGCTGAATGTCGGTCGTGTGGATGTGGGCGCGGGTGGTCACTCTTCCAGAGAAGCAGTATCTGTACCCGGGAGGCCCCGGCGGATACGGATGGCTATCTCAGGGAACTCTACCGCATCATCGACAGGATGGATGAGAAGCTTCTTCTTTCCCGCCTGGAGGGATTGTCACCCAGGATCAGGACGATCTTCCGGTGCCTCGAGGAGAATGTCACCGAAGGCCCGGGACTCCGCAAGCTCGCAAGGCTCTTCAGAATGCATTCCGCTTCACTGAGCAGGAGATGGCATCGAGAACTGGCAGACATCGGATACTACCTCACTCTCTCCGACTACCGAGATATGCTCAGGTTCAGGAGAGCTAAACAAGCATTTCGATCGGATCCCCTGCTCGAGTGCAAAAAGGTGGCGGCGCTGGTCGGCACCAGTCCACGGAACCTCAGGAGGATCTTCCAGAGTTTCACCAATTCCACACCAGAGGACTATCGGCTCTCGTGCTCGGTGACAAAGAAATGCTGAGCATCCTCCCCTTCGGTTAGAACTTGTCCGCTACTGTTAACGGATGTCCGCAAGTGTTAAGAAATGTCCGCTCATTTCTATTGACCTGTCATGAGAAGGGGGCATAGGTTCTTACTAAGGCGATTCCCATTCACAACCCAATGGAAGAAGGGAGGCGAAGAAGGTGAAGAGATACTCCCTACTGTTGCTTGCCCTGGTGTTGCTTCTGTCTTTTGGATCCATCCGGTCAAGCCCTGTAGAGCAGGTGACGTTCTATGGCTTCGTCTTCAGTTCCTTCCCCGTCGCCCCCATCGAGGGCGCCGTGGTGAGCGTCTGGACATCAGATGCCCTGGGCACGATCGATATTGGTCTCACTGACTGGCACGGCTACTACGAAGGTAACAGTGAACTGCCCCCGGGCTGGTACTGGCTGCAGGCGGTGTACAAGGATCGAAGGTCTAAAACACCGGGCACAGGTGGTACGACGGGACCTATCCGGTGCAGGTGGATTTCCGTATCGGAGAGTTGTGTTTGCACCAATCCATGGTCTGTTATTGAACGGAAAGGAACATATACAAGAATCCCGTCGAGTGCGTGGTCCGCTGTATGCTGAGAGCTGGATAGTGGCCGTGCCGCACCAAGCGATTTTGGATCCGGTCGCCTATTGGGGTTTCCCTTCTAGGCTGTGGGGAGCGGCTGATACCAACGGCTTCAGAGCGGTCCACGACACGGGGTCTTCTTTCTGCTCGACGGAAAATCCAGAGGAAAGGAGGTGATAGAAATGAAGAAGCTACTTCTGTTGGCCGCAATAGTGGCCTTTGGGGTTAGCCTTTGGGGTTAGCCTGTGTGGCACAGCGATGGCCGCAAAGACTTATGGCCAAGTCTGGCTCGGGATCGGAGTGGGAGAGGAAGCCGCATGCGCCATGGTTTTCGTGTACAACGCCGCTGGATGTGATCCTGAAGACTATATCAAGCAAACGCCAACGGACTCGTGTGGTTACTATACCCTCACTGGTCTTTCCGACAATAGGTCCTACTGGATTACCATAGAGTTCCCCGTACTGGAGTGCACTATGGGAAGCTACTATGGAACGTGCCCATATACTAAGATAGACTGCGAGGAGGTGCCGATTCCCGACATGTCCCAAGGCGTAGTAAAGAATTGGTTCCTGGGGCTCTCCCAATGCTTCAACATAGGCTGTCCGCCGTAAGGACTGACCCGGCATCTACTGAGGGTATACTTCTTCTGGAGAGACCGTTGCGCCTCACACAGCGGTTTCCCCAGGTCGATTGACGAATAGCACGGTTTTCTGGTTGA
>Ga0180437_10009259_pt1 | contig 12240 bp, 10 predicted proteins | sample SS_ome_4_FD_132410 | JGI IMG/M metagenome (GOLD analysis project Ga0180437, IMG submission 132410) | Hypersaline lake sediment archaeal communities from the Salton Sea, California, USA - SS_3_D_1 metaG | ecosystem: Environmental > Aquatic > Non-marine Saline and Alkaline > Hypersaline >... | reverse complement strand
CACCCGTCCCAGGTCGCCACTGATGAAAAGGAGGATAGGCATCAAAAAGAGCCACCCGAGGACTCCCCCTGAAAAAGTTAACGCAGCGAGCTTGGGGCCTATGATGTATCCAACACCCGTCATTGCGGCATTGGCTGCAGGAGATTCTACGAACATTCTTCCCCTGATCTCCGCTGTTTTGGCTACTTCGATATTGTCGCTATCCAGATATGTGATCCGTGAAATACCGGGAATTTTAAACACAGATCTTGCATAAGGTATAATTATCCTTATCCCATTTTCGCTGGTGAAGAATTCAATAAAGCCTCCCAATCCCATAGCCCAGAACATGTAGGCTGCATTCGATCCCGCTTTCTGGCCTGTTTTGACCATCTCAGCACACGCGACACTCTCCGGAAAAGGAAGAGTTGCGTCTTCGACCAATGTCCTTCGAACGAGAATGATCAGAAAAACTCCAAGGACTCCGCCCACGAGCATGAGCATGGATGATTTAGCCACATCGAACTTTGTCCAAACACCTGTGAAGAGAAAAGCGGGAATCGTGAATATGGCTCCCGCGGCGAGCGCCTCTCCGACGGCTCCTGTGGTTCTAGCAAGGTTTTCCTCCAGAATCGTCCCTTTAAGAGGACGCAGCACAGCCATGGCGATAACCGCTGCTGGAAAAGTGGCTGCCACGGTCATCCCGACGAGAAGTCCAAGGTAAGCATTTGCGGCGCCAAGAACGATCGCCATTATTATGCCCAGAAAAATTGCCTTGAAGGAGATCTCCCGCATGGATTGTTCGGCTGGGACGTAAGGCTTAAACGATTGGTCACTCATTCTTGCCTCCTCTCTATATTCTCCCTGATTTTTTTGACTATATATTCCCCAAAACTAAAAATCAAGAAAAAATAATCTTTTTCGTTTGCGTGAGAGCGGAATTTATGTTAAATAAATCGTGTAGATAGAGGAAGATAGAATGAATCTTTTCGAATGGCTCAAGGAAAAATTCTTCTGCGATCTTGCCATTGACCTTGGGACTGCGAACACGTTGGTTTATCTTAAAGGTCGGGGAATTATCGTCCAGGAACCTTCTATCGTGGTTGTGAATCACCAAACGGGTAAAGTAGAAGCGGTTGGGAAAAGAGCCAAAGAGATGTTGGGGAAAACTCCAAAAAGCGTTTTGGCCATCAAGCCCATGCGTGATGGAGTGATCGCTGACTTCGAGATTGCCGAGAAGATGCTGGATTATTTCATCAAAAAGTCGACAAACAACAGGAGTTTTTTACTCAGGCCAAGGATCGTTATCGGGATTCCTACGGGTATCACTCAAGTCGAAAGACGCGCAGTCAAGGATGTGGCGATGAGGGCGAAAGCATCCGAAGTGTACCTGGTCGAGCAGCCTACCTCCGCAGCTGTCGGGGCTGACCTGCCCATATCTGAGCCCACCGGGAATATGATCGTCGATATCGGCGGAGGAACCACGGACATCGCAGTCATTTCTCTGAACGGGATCGTGTTCAATCACTCCATCCGTATTGCTGGTAACGAAATGGATGAAGCGGTCATCCAGTATATCAAGCGGAAGTACAACTTGCTTATTGGGGAAAAGACAGCAGAACAGGTCAAGATACAGATCGGTTCCGCCTACCCCTTGGATGAGCCCATCACGATGGAAATAAAAGGAAGAGATCTTAGAGAGGGGATTCCCAAAACTATTGTGGTGGATGACCAAGAAATACGGGAAGCCTTAGAGGATATCATCGTGGCTATCATCGATGCCGTAAAAGTCGCTTTAGAGAAGACGCCACCAGAACTATCTGCAGACATCATAGACCGCGGGATCATCCTGACTGGGGGAGGATCTCTTCTTAAGAACATTGATAAACGCATTCGTGAGGAGACACAATTACCCGTATTTATCACTGAGGATCCCTTGACAACCGTTGTGCTTGGCGCGGGCAAAATGCTTGACGACCTTGATCTTTTGAGAAAAATATCGTTAATTTAATCTTTACATGTCCTCTTTTTTTAAAAAAAATAAAAGCCTCATCGTTTTGGCTCTTCTCATTTTTCTACAGCTTTTTTTGATTTCTCTCCAAATTCCGCTAGGTGCACAAGAGAATTATTTCGAGAAGGCCGTTTTTGTTTTGTTTTCGCCGGTTCAGCATGGAATTGTTTCCTTCTTCGAAAGCATCGGCGGATTCTTGAAAGGATATATCTCTTTACATGATGCCCATGTCGAGAATGAAAAATTAAGACAGGAAATATTTTCGCTCTCCCAGAAGAACAGAATATTGCGAAACGCTCTCGAATACTACAAAAATGAAGAAGAAATAGAGACCCTTCTTGGAGAGGTGTATCCGAACATCTTGCACGCACGAGTCATAGGAATTGATCCCAGCAACACCTTTAAATCTGTAATGATTAACAGGGGATCCCTAGATGGGATCGAAAAGAACATGGTTATTCTGGATAAATTTGGGAATTTAGTAGGGAGGGTCATCGGTCCGATAGCGTTCAAAGAAGCGCGCGTGCAGTTGATAACGGACACTGATTGTGGAGTAAGCGTTTTTACTGAAAAAAACAAAGTACTCGGTATTTTGTCAGGGGACGGAAAAGGCTCATGTGTGTTGGAGCATATCGTTTCAACTGACGAAAATGTCACTGAAGGCGAGAATATTTACACTACGGGATTTGACAGCATTTTTCCGCCCGGCATCAATGTCGGTCGAATAATTTCAATAACTTCCACATCGGATCTTTTTAAAAAGATCATTGTGAATCCCTATTTTGAATTTCGTTATTTGGACCAACTTGCAGTCATACGTTCGCAAGCATTAGTGTTATTTTAACACAGGAGATTATGAGAGATTTTATAGAAACCTCCGTAGGTATTCTCATCGCTCTGATCCTCTACACTCTTTTTTCCCATATTTCGGTCTATCTGATCCAAGCGATCAATGTCTTCAGTCTTCTGGTTATTTATATGTCTTCGACAAGGAATGAAATTTATGGTGCATGTGTGGGTGCTGTGTGCGGACTCATTCAGGATTCTTTTTCGCTCGGGGTTTTTGGAGTCGCCGGAATAGCCAAAACCGTCATGGGTTACTTGACAGGATTCGTTTCCAAGAGGATTGATATTTCTCCCTATACACGCCGGTTTATTTTGACATTCATTCTGATCACGATAGAGCTCATTTTGTGGGCTTTTCTCTATGCCTTCATCTATACAAAGACTCTCAATACAGGAAAGGGAGTGATCTTTATCCAGCCTTTGATAACAGCCTTGTTAGGAAGCACACTCTTTCCGCAGATTCGAAAGGCAGTCCAAGCAATCTCGCGGTTTCGAAGATGATGAATAATAAGATTTACGAAGATCTGTCTTTGGTGTCCTCAAGAGCGAAGATCGCCTTTGTCGTTGTCAGGATTCTGTTCGTTATCCTCATTATCTATTTTTGGAAGCTTCAAATCCTCGACTTTCAAGTTTTCTGGCAAAAATCCGAAGAAAATCGGATTCGAGAGATCATAGTGACCCCCCAAAGAGGATTGATTAGAGAAAGGAACGGCGTCGTTCTTGCCAAAAATATCGCTTCGTTCAAGGCGTCATTGATCAGGGAAAACTGTGAGGATTATGACGAGTCCTACGCAAGGATATCGAAGATTCTCGATCTGCCACCCGAAGTTCTGAAAGAACGTATAGACAAATATCGATCTTTGCCTCTCTTCCAACCGATCGTCGTCAAGGATAATTTGACTCATGAAGAAGTCGCTAGGATCAAAGCTCGACAGTACGAATTGCCCGAGCTGGTCGTTCAATCAGAACCCAAAAGAAATTATCCTTTCGGGACGCTGGCTTCCCATGTTCTGGGGTATTTGCAAGAAGTTTCCCCGGCTGAGATGGAGATGGAACGTTATAAGAGCCGTAGGATGGGTGACTTGATTGGTAAAACAGGGGTGGAGAAACAGTACGAAGATAGTTTGGTGGGCGAAGAGGGAAAAGTTTTCGAGATCGTGGACAGTATCGGACGAAAGATCGGAGAAATATCCAGGATCGATCCTATCCGCGGGAATGAGATCTATCTGACTTTGGATTTTGAACTCCAGAAGAAGGCTGAAGAGATATTGGAGGGAAGGGAAGGGGCCGTTGTCGTAATGAAGCCGGATACGGGCGAGATATTAGCCATGGCCAGCTATCCGAATTTTGATCCCAATAAATTTATCAACCGTTTCACACCCGAAGAATGGGTAGACCTCATCAACAGTCCTGAATATCCTCTTCAGAACCGCGCCATCCGTGGTTTGTACTCTCCCGGCTCATTATTCAAACCCTGCATGCTGCTTGCGGGGCTGGATCAAGGGACTGTGAATGAATCCACTTCGTATACCTGTCGCGGTTCTGTCATCATCTACGGCCATCCCTTCGCGTGCTGGAAAGCAGATGGGCACGGAGTTGTGAACCTGTATAGCGCTTTGCAGCACTCTTGCAATATCTACTTCTATCAACTGGGAAAAAGGATGGGGATCGAGGAGATCGCTCGTTACGCCCGTATGTTGGGCTTGGGATCGCCGACACATATAGATCTCCCTGGGGAAAAGACTGGGTTGGTTCCTGATCCTGAATGGAAAAAAAGAGTTAGGGATGAACCGTGGTATCCCGGAGAAACCATCTCGGTATCCATAGGACAGGGTCCGTTGCTCGTGACTCCCTTACAGATTGCAGTTCTCACGGCGCAGATTGCCAACAGGGGGCTTCGCGTAACTCCCTATATCTGTGAGGGAGAAACCAATGGAACCCACGAGATAGAACGGCAACCGAAGGATAAAGGCGTTAGATCTCCCATCAGTCAAGAGTACTTCGAGAAAGTGATTCAAGGCATGTGGCGTTCTGTCAATGATCGAGGCACTTCTGCTTTAGCCAGGATCCGTGATTTTGATGTGTGTGGAAAGACGGGATCAGCTCAGGTCGTCAGTAAGGCAACAGCTGAGAAATTGGCGCAACAAAAGATAGAGATCAAAACTCACTCCTGGTTCACAGGATTCGCGCCCAAAGATGAACCGAAAGTTTTGGTTTCTTTGATCGTAGAATATGGGGGGGGTGGGGGAGCGACTGCAGCGCCTTCAGCCAGAGAATTGTTCGAGCTGTATAGAGAGAAATATGATTAGTCGTAGTCAAATAAAGAATATCGATTGGATTCTGATCGCTCTTCTTGTTGTGAACACTCTGGTCGGGATCGCCGTGATATACAGCTCGTCCCACCACTTATCCAGCAATTACTATCTCCGGCAGTTCTTTTGGATGTTTCTAGGTCTGGCTGTTCTATTTGTTTTACTGACCGTGGAATATAACCTTCTTGTCACCTATTCGCTTTATTTCTACATTGCGTGTGTATCGATTCTCGGTGTGATATTGCTCTTCGGAAAGTTGATTGCCGGGACGAAGAGTTGGATCAAACTGGAATTTATTCAAATTCAACCATCTGAGATCACCAAGATCGCAATCATTCTTCTTTTGGCGCGGATCTTTTCAGAGTATAAGAGGAAATATTTGTCGAATGAGGCTGGGTTGTCGAGCTGCGCTTTTGTCATGTTGCCGATCTTGCTAGTCGCACTCCAGCCCGATTTGGGTACAGCTCTGAGCTATATCCCGATTCTTTTTGGGGCTTTCTTGTTGGCAGGCTTGACTCGCAAAACTCTAGTCACTCTGTTGATAATCGCAGTTGTGATGGGGATCGTCAGTTGGGGATTTTTGCTCAAGGATTATCAGAAGGATAGGATTACAACATTGCTAACGCCTGATAAGGATCCGTTAGGGACTGGTTATCATATTCTCCAATCCAAGATCGCTATCGGTTCCGGCGGTCTGCTTGGAAAGGGATATGCCCGGGGAAGCCAGAGCCAACTTCAATTTTTGCCGGCAAGGCACACAGATTTTATATTTGCCGTTATCGGCGAAGAGCTTGGTTTTGTGGGAGTTGTTGTTATCGGAGTGTTTTATTTTTTATTCTTAACCAGGCTTTTTCAATCAGTCTCACAGTCGAGAGACCGGACGGGAATGTATATCATTTTTATGGTCGCGTTGATGATCACGAGCCAATTTTTCATAAATGTATTCATGACGATCGGGCTTTTCCCGATTGCCGGCATTCCATTACCCTTATTGAGTTATGGCGGATCGTCTCTTCTGACAAATTATATCGCTGTTTCGCTCGTCCTGAATGTTAAGATGCGCCGCTTCGTCAACATCTGAGGGAAAACATTCATAAAAGGAACTGACGCCAAGTTTCCAAAAGAAATTCAACTTTTTTATTGTCAGCTCCTTTTGGCCTTTCGGATATCGCTCCAACCCAATCCCCTGAACCCTAAGTTGCTTGGCTTTTGTGAAAATTGTAAGATGGATTCTTATGATCTTCAAAGAGTTGGAAAAAGCGCTTAGAAATGTTCAAAAGCCCGGGCGGTATGTGGGCGGAGAGTGGAATGCTATTATCAAAGATCCCGACCGATCCAAAGCCAAGATCGCTCTTGTTTTTCCTGACCTCTATGAGATCGGAATGTCTCATATCGGGCAAAAAATTCTCTACTCTCTTCTTAACAGATCGACCAACATTCTCGCTGAGCGTGTTTTTGCTCCATGGCCGGATTTTGAAAAGGAACTCAGGGAAAGAGATATCCCTCTTTTTTCTCTTGAGAACAGGATCCCTCTCTTTGAATTTGATATCCTGGGTTTTTCGCTTCTCTACGAGCTCAATTACTCCAATATCCTGACGATCCTCGATCTTGGAAAGATCCCTTTCTTGTCCCATGAGAGAAATACGGATTTTCCTTTCGTGATTGCAGGGGGTCCCGCAGCTTTTAATCCTGAGCCAGTGGCTGAGCTGTTCGATCTCTTCCTTATCGGTGATGGTGAAGAGGCTATTTTCGAGATCTTAGAAACAATCCTTATAATGAAAAATAAAACACGAAACAAACAGGATGTGCTCCAAGAATTGAGCAACATCGCCGGCGTTTATATCCCTTCCTTTTATAAGGCTTATTATCCATCGCAATCCTCTTTGATGGCGGTGAAGCCGGTGCGCGGCGTTCCGGCCAAGATCAAAAAAAGAGTGCTCTCATCGTTCTCTCCGGTACATTTTCCACAAAATGTTATCGTTCCCAACCTCCAGGTCGTTTTCGATCGCGTATCCGTTGAAGTGGAACGAGGTTGTCCCCAGAGCTGCCGGTTTTGCCAAGCGACTCACCTGTATTTTCCCTGCCGTGTCAAGAATCCCACAGGTGTGATACGGACAGTTCTTGAGTGTATCAAAGACACGGGATATGAAGACGCCTCTTTGTCTGCTCTGTCCATCGGAGATTATCCGTACTTGGATCGGGCTGTTGAAGTTTTAATGGATCAATTCCAGGATAGGCAGATATCTCTCTCCGTTTCTTCCTTGAGGCCGAAAGGATTGTCATCGGAGTTGGCCGAAAACATACTCAGAGTGAGGAAGACGGGATTTACGCTCGTGCCAGAAGCGGGAACCGAGAGATTACGAAGAGTGATCAATAAAAGCTTGGACGATGAGGATATCTGGGAGGCCGTCCGAAACGCTTTTGGCCGGGGTTGGAGGCATCTCAAACTGTATTTTATGGTGGGGCTTCCCTCCGAAAGGCAGGATGATCTGGATGGAATCATCGCTCTGGTGAAAGAGATCATCCGGTTGGGCTACAGGATCCTGAAAAAACCTCCCCATATAAACCTTAGTATATCTTCGTTCATTCCCAAGGCGCACACTCCATTCCAATGGGAAAAAATGGAAAGTGAGGATGTGCTTATTCAGAAACATTCCTACATCAAATCTCAGCTTAAGAAATATCCGTTTATCAAATTTAAGGAGCACAGTCTAAAGAATGCGATGCTGGAAGCCATATTTTCGAGGGGAGATAGAAGGCTGAATCCTGTTATCCATCAAGCTTGGAAAAGAGGTGCACGTTTTGACAGTTGGAGTGATCTCTTCCGGTTTCAATATTGGGAAGATGCTTTTCGAACATGTGATTTGGATTATCACAGCTATTTAGGGAGTCTGGGAGAGAGTGATAGCCTTCCCTGGGATCATATTGATACGGGCATCAAAAAGTCACATTTAGTCGCTGAGTTCGCCAAATCGCGGAGGGAAGAATACTCTCCAAAATGTTTGGATAAATCGTGTGCAGAATGTCGGGGATGTTCGCTCGCCTCCCTGTTGGAGAGAGACTCCAATCAACGTATCGAGCCGATGGAGATCAAATTTCCTGTGTTCGGGGAAAAGTCAGACAGCATTTCCAGATACCTGGCTTTTTACAACAAGACAGACACTGCAAAATATTTCTCCCATTCGGATTTGAACAACATCATTCAAAGAGGTTTTCGAAGAGCAGGGATCCCCGTGTGTTATACAAAGGGCTTTCATCCCAAGATGATCATTTCTTATCTCCCCGCCCTCCCCTTGGGAATGGAAGGGAAGGCGGAAGTGATTGAGTTCCGATCAGACGCCTATCTTCCTCAGGCGGAATTTGCCGATCATATCAATGCGTTTCTTCCTCCGGGAATCCGATTTTTACGGCTAAAAAGACTCGGTTGGAACGATCCTCCATTGATCAACAGGATCCAAAGGATCCTTTACTCTGTGGATCTGAGTGCTGATCGAGTTTTGGATCGACTCAAAATTTCTCAAAAAGATATGAGAGGAAGTCCGTTCGATGCAGTGGAGAACGTCGAAAGTCTGGTCGAAAGGTATGTGAAAGAAAGTGGGCAAGCATTGATGTTCGATTTTAGTATTGACCAGACCAACCGAAAACTCGTTTTGGATGTTGAATTTGATCCAAAAAAACTGATCCGGCCTCAAGACATCGTCGGTGAGATATTCGAAATTTCCAATCCTGTTTACGACATGGCCAGAGAAAAAATTGTCTTCAAGACTTGGTGAAGGATGCATTTCCGAAAGCGTGGTGGCATAAATTCTCACATCGTTTTCAAGAGACCTAATTGTGTGGTGGAGAAAACCGTGAGAAGAGCTTGACGGGCATGGTACATGATCCGGAGGAGAATGTGAGGAAAGCTCGGATCCGAGCGAAGTTTCCTCGCTGGGGAAACCGAGCGTGTTTTCAGACCACCAATTGGGTCACTCGGATATCATCCATCACGGTTTAGGAAATGCTAATCCTTGTGAAAGATAAATTGACTTCGTTTGGATATTGAAGTATAAACTTTGATGAATTTTACGATCATAAATATTATGACTTAACAACAATCATAGTGAGGAGGACAGAGTGATCGATTTTAGTCTGACAGAAGAGCAAAAGGCTCTCCAGGAGATGGCACGAGAGTTCGCCCTGAAAGAAATGAGACCCAAGGCGGCCAAATACGATAGGGGTGATGAGTTTTCAGAAGATGTCATGCAAAAGGCATTTGAAGTAGGATTTTTGACATGCACTATACCCACAGAGTACGAAGGTGGGGGATTGAGTGATGTCGATACAGTCATTATCAGCGAAGAGTTGGCTGCTGGATGTGCAGGTATGTACACCACCATGATGGTCAATGCTTTGGCATATACACCTATTATTCTATACGGCACGGATGAACAAAAGAAAAAATACCTTACGCCGCAAACAAAAAAGATGTCCTTTGCAGCTTTCTGTCTTACAGAAAGGGAAGCGGGATCGGATGCTGGATCGTTAAAAACGAAAGCGAAAAAAGTTGGGAATGAATATATCATCAACGGAGCCAAATGTTTCATCTCCAATGCAGCGATCGCCAGCCAATATGTCGTATTTGCTCTAACGGAGCCGGATAAGGGTGCCCGTGGAATGAGTGCTTTTATCGTCCCCCGTGAAACGCCAGGGCTCAGTATCGGGAAGGAAGAGGATAAGATGGGACACCGGGCATCCAACACGGCAGAAGTGATTTTTGAAGATGTCAAAGTCCCAGCAGAAAACTTGCTGGGCAAAGAAGGGATAGGGTTTATTATCGCGCTCAAAACCCTAGACAGGACAAGAGCCCCTGTGGGGGCGGCTGGTGTAGGCGTGGCAAGAACAGCTCTTGAATATGCCGTTGAATATTCCAAAACCCGAGTACAATTCGGAAAACCTATCGCTCTTTTCCAGAACAATGCCTTTAAAATAGCCCAGATGGCTATGGAGATCAATGCTGCGAGACTCCTTGTCTGGCATGCCGCATGGTTGATGGATAAGGAATTGCCCTGCGGCAAAGAATCAGCCATGGCCAAGGCCTATGGTTCGGATGTGGCCATGCGTGTGACCACGGAAGCTGTCCAGATTCTGGGAGGATACGGATATATGAGGGACTATCCTATGGAAAAACTCATGAGGGACGCCAAACTCCTCCAGATCTATGAAGGGACGAACGAGATCCAGAGATTGGTTATTTCCAGAGAAGTTATTGGGCGGATTAAAACTTGATCGTTATCTCTTAAGGATATCGCAAAGATCGCGTTCGATCGATTGTGTCGGGGTCTCTATGATCCTCCCGATCTCTTTTCCATTCACACAGACTATAAAAGTGGGTACCTTTTGGATATTTTTACCCTGGATATAGGGTTCTCTCGCGTCTTTATTTCTTGGTATCCCGACATATGTTGAGAAAAAATTGGGGTTGTCCAGCCGATCCAGAACTTTGAAGTATTCACTGACATGTTTTTTGCTGTCGGGGCACCATGTTCCCAGCACAACCTCTATTTCGACTGGATAAGAGATGGCCAGGAGGTGTTCAAGGGCTTCTTCGTCGGGAGTGTAAGTAGCTACAACCTCTTCCCAATCGGGAAAACTCTGGAGGATCTCTTCCCTAGTGATATCACCCAGTAATTCCGTATTTCCCCATAAAATGAGACCTGCTCCGATAAAAATGAACAAATAAATTAGAGAATTTTTCATCATGGGATTAGGGTTTTCCATAAAGATTATAAAACGGTTCTACGTTACGTCTTCTTCAGTGAAGTATTCGGGGATGATTCCTGTGACCTCTACTCCAGCCCCTTTCGCGATATCGATAAGATCGACGACACGGGCGTAGGGAACTTTGGCGTCAGCTCTAATGAATATGGTTTTATCCTGCCGTGTGGAATAGAGATTTCTAAGGCGGCCAGGTAGCATTTCCAAGGATATCTGCTCTTGGTTGATCATTACGCTCATGTTTTTTTTCAGAGTCAGAACAATAAGTCCTTGAGGCGTTGCACTCGTATCCGCTGTGGTCTCGGGCAGTTTGACATCTATACCCTTTTGGACCATAGGAGTGATAACCATGAAGATGATGAGCAACACGAGTAAGACATCACACAAAGGAACGACATTGGGCTCAGCTCTTGACATTATTGCCTCCTTGTATTCACTATAATCGGCAAATCATTTTAGAATAAATTGTTCTGTTTTGTCAATCTGTGAATTGATTTTTTATTTCCATAGATATATTGTAGAGAAGAAGAGGAGGACATATGAGGGAATTAAAAGTTGAAGTGGCCGGTGTGAAGGAGAGATGCGGAGCGAAACACAAGGCTGGGGATGTGTTCTTTATTCGTGGGGAAGGGACGATCGAGATCCCTGAGGGTAAAAGAGTGTGTCTCTATGCGCTCAACAGCCTCTTCCCATTTTTGACTGCAAAGCAGAGAGAGGATGAACTACCCCATGACGACTGGATCGCTGAAACCGAGACTCTTTGTTGTCCAGATCCTAAAGGAGTTGTATTTAAGGTCACGCCGCTATAGATATCGGCTTCCGAACGATGCACATTAACCGCTAGGTGTCATTTGATATTTTTCACACAGAATTATCGACCCGTTAGGCCTGATCTCTCGATCCTGAAAGGGGGATGCTATTTTAGTCGCGATGAAAAAAGTATAGCCCGCGCATCGTAGACGATGACCGAAGCGAGAATGATAAGGATCACGCTCACAGCGCCTAAAAGATAACTCTCCGCCCTGAAAAAGTTGTAGCCCTGGTAAACCAGAGCTGCCAGCGTGGTCGCCAGCATAAAATACGCCGGATAGAGGGTGAATTTTGTGGGTCGTTTGATGCCGATGAGGTAGGAGGACACGACGACGAGCGCCAGTGCTGCCACCAGTTGGTTCGAAGCGCCAAAGACAGGCCATATGGCTTTGTACCCCTCGGTGGCACCCAATACAGCGGCAAACAGCAGGATAATCGCTGAGGCCACCCATCTGTTGTTGAAAAGACGGATCCTTTTCCCTGCGAATTCAGAAAAAACAAAACGTCCCAATCGTGTTCCCGTGT
>Ga0180437_10009258_pt1 | contig 12240 bp, 10 predicted proteins | sample SS_ome_4_FD_132410 | JGI IMG/M metagenome (GOLD analysis project Ga0180437, IMG submission 132410) | Hypersaline lake sediment archaeal communities from the Salton Sea, California, USA - SS_3_D_1 metaG | ecosystem: Environmental > Aquatic > Non-marine Saline and Alkaline > Hypersaline >... | reverse complement strand
GCCAGGCGTAAGTCGATGTGGCAAATCGACCTACCGATGTTTGCGTCGCTGCATGGCCAGGCGCAAGTCGATGTGGCAAATCGACCTACCGATGTTTGCGTCGCTGCATGGCCAGGCGCAAGTCGATGTGGCAAATCGGCCTACAGACGTTTGCGTCGCTGCATGGCCGGGCGCAAGTCGATGTGGCAAATCGGCCTACAGACGTTTGCGTCGCTGCATGGCCGGGCGCAAGTCGATGTGGCAAATCGACCTACAGACGTTTGCGTCGCTGCATGGTCGAGCGTGAGTCGATGTGGCAAATCGGCCTACAGACGTTTGCGTCGCTGCATGGCCGGGCGTAAGTCGATTTGGCAAATCGACCTAACAATGTTTGCGTCGCTGCACGGTCGAGCGTAAGTCGATTTGGCCGATCGACCTGCCGGTGGTTGCGTTGCAAAGGAGAAAGAACCATGAAACTGGAAGGCGAGTACGTCTTTAAAGGTCCCCGTGAAAAAGTCTGGGACCTGGTGCGAGACCCAAAAGTGCTGGCCACCGCCCTGCCCGGCGCGCAGAGTCTGAACCAGGTTAGCGACAACGAGTATGAGGGAGAGATGAACGTGCGGGTGGGACCGGTGGGCGGCGTCTTCTCTGGCCGGGTCGCCGTTTCGGACGAGGTCCCACCCGAGAGCTATACCCTGTCCGTGGAGGGCAGGGGCAGCCCCGGCTTTGCCAAGGGAAGCGGCCATGTGCAATTGGTCGACCAGGGCGACGGCACGACACTCATGAAGTATGAGGGCGACGTGCAGATCGGCGGCAGAGTAGCCAGCGTGGGCCAACGGCTGCTGGACACGGCGAGCAAAAGCATGATCCGCCAGGGGTTAGAGGCTCTGAACACAGCGCTGGAAGCGCGCGTGGCCGGGTCTGAGGGCCAGGGAAAAGTCGAGTACGAGCCGCCCTCGGAGGCCAAATTTGCGGCGGCCGTGGCCAAGGATATGGCCGGGCAAGTGCTCTCGCCGCGGCTGATATGGATCGCCATGGCCATCGTTATCATCATTGTCCTAGTCGTCGTGATCTTGACTCAATCATCTCCGTTGCCAGGGACGACGTAAGAAGCAGAGGTTTAAGAGAAAGACACTATTTGACACTGGCAACGCTACGACCAGCGATCTGAGCCGTGTTAGCAGCGGGTTGCCAGAGGCGGCAACCCGCAGGACTTTGTACTTGTCCATTATTAACCCTGTACTTTGTCCAGGACCAAGTGCTTCGCACTTTGGGTCCGAAATCAGGCGCACTGTGCTGTACCCTGTCCTGGTCGGACAGGACCAGGGCGCCCAGTACAGTGTAAGACGCACTCAAAAATGCGGTGCACTGTCCTGGACCCTGTCCTGGTCGGACAGGACCAGGGCGGTCAGTACAGGGTTATTTCTGGACAAGTGCTTTGTAAACAAGAACACCGAGATAAGGAGCAAGACAGATGAAACTGATCGACCTGACCATTCCATTGGGTATCGCCACGCCACCGTGGCCGACCTACGAGCCGCTTCAGGTAAAGTACTTCAAACGGCTGGCCCCCAATGGGGCCAACGGCCAGTTGCTGACCCACTCCAACCATCTGGGCACCCACCTGGACGGCGAGATCCATTTCTTCACCCCGGGCAAGGACATCGCCGCGTTGGATCTGAACGAGTTCCTCGTCGGCCCGGGTGCTGTCGTGGACCTCTCTGACGCTACCGGGGACTACCAGATCTATACACCTGAGATGATCGAGGAACGGGTCGAGGTCCGCAAAGGCGACATTCTGATTATCCACACTGGCTACCACCACTTTGGCTGGGACATGCCCCACGCTGACGAGATCCGCTACATGGTTCAGCACCCCGGCCCTGACCGAGAGTTCGCCGTCTGGGCCAAGGAGAAAAAGATCCGCTGGATCGGCGTGGACTGTGGCAGCGCCGACCACCCGATGAACACCATCATCCGCGACTGGATGCCCCGACAGGCAGCCGAGGCTGATCGGCTCTTCCGGGAGATGTACGGCGCGACGCTGGAGGAGCGTTTCACCCCCGACAAATACCAATTGATGCACATCGAGATGTTTCCGCATCACATCATCCATGCAGAGTGTCTCGGCGGAGATATCGATCTGCTAGCCAATCGCCGAGCAACGATCGGCTTTTTCCCATGGCGGTTCGTGGACGGGGAGTCGAGCATTGGTCGCTGCGTAGCCATGGTCGGCGACGACGAGTACGAAGAGCTGATGGCACGCAAAGCGGAGCTGCCGCAGACGCGCTTTGGCGATGGCTATGATCCACAGCACGTGGCGCGGATCGAACGGCTGACCAAGAGCTTCTAAAAGAGATCTGTTGGGCTATTCCGCCGAGGATGTCACTGCGTTTCGGAAACGTGAGATCATCCCGGCGAGGAGGTGAATAACGTGCTGTCTAGACTTGGTCTTCCCAGTTTCGACTATGTGAGGGCCGGCACACCCGACGAGGTGTGCCGACTCCTAAAGAAGCACGGGGAGGCGGCACAGTTGCTGATGGGTGGCACGGACCTTTTTCCGCGTATGCGTGATGGATTCATCCATCCTCGGATCGTTGTGGACCTCAAGCACCTGCCCGGCATGCATGACATCCTGTACGACGAAGGAACAGGATTGACGGTCGGGGCAGCCGTCAGTATGAACAGGTTGGCCTGCCATTCGGCTGTGCAGGACATCTACCCCCTGCTGGCAGAGGCGGCCAACTCTGTGGCCTCGTACCCACTGCGCAACCGCGCCACGATCGGCGGCAACTTGTGCAATGCTTCTCCCTGCGCCGACACCGCCCCGGCGACGCTGGTGCTGGATGGACACGTCGTTCTTTATGGACTGAACGGCGAGCGAGAGGTGCCATCCAGCGAGTTTTTCATCGGCCCGGGCGAGACGGCGATGCGATCCGACGAATTTCTGATGGCCGTTCGCTACCCAAGCCCGCCGGCCAACGCTGTTGGCCGGTATCTCAAGCTGGGCCGCAATAGAAGCGGGGACCTGGCAATCGTCAGTGTGGCCGTCTTTGGTTTTCACGATGGATCGACGCCATCGAGCTATCAGTTTCGCATCGCTTTGGGTTCAGTCGCGCCGGTGCCGTTGCGGACAGCCGAGGCAGAAGATGTGTTGGCGACGAATCCGCCGGGAGAAGAGATCTTTGAGGTCGCAGCTCAAAAGGCAATGGAGGCCGCAGCGCCCATCGACGACGTTCGCGGCAGCGCAGTCTACCGGAACGCGATGGTGCGCCATCTAACGCTGCGTGGGCTGCGAGAGGTCTGGGAGCGGATGAGGGAGGAAAGATGACATGGTCATACATTCGATTACCGTGACCGTGAATGGCGCTCAAGAGCACCTGGACGTCCCTGCGAATATGACACTGCTGCACATGCTCCGGGAAAAGCTGGCCCTCACGGGCACCAAGAATGGCTGCGAGGCTGGAGAGTGCGGGGCCTGCACCGTGCTGGTCGACGGGGAGCCGGTGAATTCGTGCCTGGTGCTCGCGGTCGAAGTCGACGGCCGTCAAGTCATCACCGTGGAAGGACTGGCTCCTGAGGGCGAATTGAGCCCCTTGCAGGAGGCTTTTGTAGAACATAATGCCGTTCAGTGCGGCTTTTGCACACCGGGGATGTTGATCGTCGGTCACGCCTTGTTGCAGCGCAACCCGCACCCGTCCGAGGAGGAGATCAAGGAGGCGCTGGTCGGAAACCTGTGCCGCTGCACAGGTTACTTGCGCATCATCAGAGCCGTCCAGACGGCAGCGGACAAAGGAGGAGCGTGACATGACCCACTTGACCTCTGATCCCGTGGGCAAGAACGTCCACCGGGTGGACATATACGACAAGGTCATCGGGACCGCCACGTTCATTGACGACATGCCGTTCGGCCCGGGTCTTTACCACGGGCGGCTGGTTCGCAGCCCCCACGCCCACGCCCTGATCAAGAAGGTAGATGCCAGCAAGGCCCTGGAGCTGCCTGGCGTGAAAGCGGTCGTGACAGGCCACGACACTCCTACCCAGATTGGCCTGTATCTCAAAGACCGCCACATCTTTTGCCCAGACCGGGTGCGCTACGTGGGCGACCCTGTTGCCGGCGTCGTCGCCGTCAGCCCAGAGATCGCACAAGAGGGCGCTCGCTTGGTCAAAGTTGAGTACGAGGCACTGCCGGCCGTCTTTGACCCGGTAGACGCCATCCAGCCAGGTGCGCCTTTGATCCATCCCGATCTGGGCCATTACGAGGTGGTAAACTTTATCTTTCCACAACCCGGGACGAATATCTCCGAGCACTTTAAGCTGCGCAAAGGCAATGTCGACGCTGTCTGGTCCCAGTGTGCGGCCATCGTGGAAGGCACCTTCCGTTTGCCTCAGATCCAGCACGTTCCCATCGAGACACATTGCGCCGTAGCCCTTTGGCAGCCGGCGAGGCAGGTCACGCTGTGGACATGCTCGCAGTCACCCTTTGCCCAGCGAGACCTGATTGCGCAGAGCCTGGGCATCCCCCACGGCGACCTGCGCGTGGTGGCCCACTACGTTGGTGGCGGGTTCGGAGGCAAGGCCGGAGTCTCGATGGAGGCATGTGCCGTCGTCATGGCGAGGGCGGTCAAGGGCCATCCGGTCAAGCTGCGCATGACGCGCGAAGAGGAGTTTGTCAGCACGACGGTGCGCCAGAGCCTGGTGGCACACACCAAGATCGGCTGCGACGCCGAGGGCAATCTGCTTGCCATGGAGACCCAATACTACTTTGGCGGCGGCGCATATAACGAGTACGGCGTCAACATTGCCCGGGCGGCCGGCTACTCGTGCACCGGCCCATATGACATCCCGAACGTCAAAGGCGATTCGTACTGCGTCTACACGAATCGCCCCGTCGGCAGCGCCATGCGCGGCTTTGGGATGCCCGAGATCCACTGGGGCATCGAGCAGATCATGGATCAGTTGGCCGAAAAGATGGGGATGGACCCGGTCGCGTTCCGGCGGCGCAACTGCGTCAAAACGGGCGATACTATCCTCACCGGGATGAAAATGCCGGCCATAGACCTGGGGGCTTGCATTGACAAGGTCACTGAAGCCATCCGGTGGGACAGGAAAGAGGACCCTTCTGCTGCCCACAAGAAACGAGGCAAGGGCATCGCCATCATGTGGAAGGCCCCGGCCATGCCACCCAACCCTGGCAGTTCGGCCATCGTTCGCTTTAACGAGGATGCGACAGTCAACGTCGAGATTGGTGCACAGGAATTGGGGCAGGGGGCTTTCACGGTCGCTGCTCAGGTCGCAGCCCAGGCGCTGGGCGTGCCCTACGAATGGGTGCGCATCTCTGCACCGGTGGATACCAAGTACAGCCCCTATGAATGGCAGACAGTGGCCAGCCGCATCACCTGGTCTATGGGCAACGCAGTCAAGGCCGCCGCTGAGGACGCCAAGCGGCAACTCCTGGAGGTCGTGGCCGACCACTGGGATGAGGATCCGAATGACCTCGACATCAAGGACGGCAAGGTCATCTCGTACAGGACCGAGGAAGAACAGCCGCTGGAGAAAATGGTCGTCTATGGTCTGCCCAACGAGAACTTTGAGGGATGGAAGGGTGGGCCTATCGTTGGGCACGGCAAGTTTATGCCCACCTACGTCACCAACCTGGATTTTGAAACCGGCCAGGGCCCGCGAGCCGTCGTGCACTATACCGTTGGCGCGCAGGCAGTAGACCTGGAGGTGGATACCGAGACCGGCCAGATAGAGATCTTGAGAATTGCCAGTGCCTATGATGTGGGCAAGGCCATCAACCCTGACCTGGTCCTGGCGCAGATCGAGGGCGGTGCGGTTCAGGGGGCCAGCTCGGCCTTTGAGGCCCTGCAGTTTGACGAGCAGGGCCAGCCTCTTAACGCCAGCCTGGTGGACTATCGCATCATGACCAGCGCAGATGTCCCTCAGGAAATCGTCGGACACATTGTCGAAACGCCGCTGGAAGATGGTCCATGGGGTGCTCGGGGCGTCGGCGAGCACGTGATGGTCCAGACGGCCCCGGCCATCGCCAACGCCATCTACGATGCGATAGCCACTCGTTTTAGTGACCTACCGCTGTCAGCGGAGAAGGTTTTCCTGGCGCTGCAACGGACAGAAGCGTGAACTGAGCCAACTGGACAGCCTGACGGACGCAGACAGGCCAGAGGACGATCACACAGCACCTGACGTGTCTCGCCGGGGTGGCAACCCGGCCTGTGCGCGCTCGGTCGCCCGCCACAGGTTGATCTTGACCTTGGGGTAGGTCTCCTCTACCGCGCGCAGAACCTGCGCCATGAGCGCCCGCCGCGAGGTCCCGGCAGCCACGCAGGGGGCAGGTGCGGGAGGAAAATCACAGGCCACCGCGAAACGCACCAACTCTTTCTCCGGCACATAAGCCAGCGGCCGGATCACGGTCAACCGGCCGCCAAAGAACTCGACGCGGGGACGCATGGTCTCGAGCCGGCCGTGGTAAAAAAGGTTGAGCAGCGTCGTCTGGGCAATGTCGTCTGCGTGGTGACCAAAGGCGACCTTGTTGCAGTCCAGACGTTCCGCAGCCAAAAAGACAGCCTTTCGCCGCCGCCAGGCGCAGTGAAAGCAGGGGGACTGTCGCTCGCGATCGGGCTGGCCGCTGGCTTCTTCCATCGGCACAAAAGCATGTTGGACACCCTCGTCCTGGAACCAGGCTTCCAGGACACTCGTGTCTTCGCCTGTCCCGCAGGGCGCGTCGGCCGCGGGCACGACGTGGATGGCGACGACGTCGTATCGCTCGCGAGCCGAGCGTTGTCGCACGCCGAGCAGCCGCAGCAGCGACAGGCTGTCCTTGCCCCCGGACACTGCGACGGCAATCCGGTCGCCGTCGGTCACAAGGTCGTGTTCTCGGTTGGCTTTGTTCACCTTTTTGAGGAGATAGTAGGCCAGCTTGTCGCACACGTCGTAAGACTACTCTCTGACAAAGATTCCCACGTCCGACACCATGCTCTCGTAATCGTGGCCCGACGCATAGACGGACAACGAGATAAGGTGCGCCGGTTTCTGATCTCCCAGAGAGAGCATGAGGTTATTCGCCTCGAACGAATGCCAGAAATCCTGGGGAATGAGAATTCCCCTCGCCCACTCGTCATCTCGGACGGACAGGTCTTCCCAGTTGGCATAGTAAAAGCCGCGCACCCAGTCATGCTCCCGCCCGTTGGCATCTCGGAAACGGAGACGCACCATCAGAGGGAACTCGGAACTGAGCCACCCGCCTCCCGATAGACTCTGATGAATCAACCTGACGTTCAGCCGGACTTCCAGCGAACTCGCGTCGCGCACGTCCAGGTCTAACTCCTGGAGAATGCCGTTTTCGGCGTGCTGCTGGTTGCCTCCCTGGCGGATGAAATGGACGACCTGGTTGCCGTCCACTGTCTCAATACGCCCGGTGCCGGGCTCCTCCTCTTTCTTCTCGTGGTTTTCCCACAAGATCCAACCCGTTGAGAGCGGTTGCTGGAAATCCCCGTTGATCAGGAGATTTTGCTCGCCGGGCAGGGGACCTTCAGGCGAGCGGCCAGCCTCGATGCGCCCGCGTTCCCCCAGTCCCAGAGCGATGCTCCCTTCCGCGGCATACAGCGTGGCGTGCCCCACAGCCCGGACTGTCCGGACACTGACGCTGGTCTCGCTGTCCGTCACGTTGATCGAATAGTTACCCTCATCCAACAGGATGCTGCCGTGAGGCGTATGAACTGTAAATTGGCGGAGGCGTTTTTGAGGGGGAGAGGCAACACCGACGACCACTTTACCGTTCCGAACGTCTAGCTCGACGACCGCCGGGCGGGGACTGCTGTCAAAGCGAGGCGAATGGGTTTTCAAGATCTCCACCTGGCTGTTGTTTCTGATCAGCAAATTGCTGGCGTCGAACAGCCAGACCACCGCCTGCGATGAGGACTCGGTCGTCAGAATGGTGCCTTTCTGGATCTCCTGGTCAAGTTCGTTTGGACGGATGGCCGTTGGCGCCTCACTCTGAGCCGTCTGCATCAGCACAGCGCCACCGTAGGCCGTCACGCGAGCCGGATGGCTCTCGGCGGCGGTAACCGTAAACTGCCGGATGCCCAGCGGGATGCTTACGACCAGCAGGCACAAGATGGCAAATGAGATCAGCAGGATCGTCCAGGCGAGCCTCTCCGGGCTTTCTCGCATCAGAAACGCACCTCAAAGCTTGTGAATTCATCCATGGCGGGTAGCCATTGTGCGTCCACTTTTTCTACAAAGGCCATGCTGGGACCAGTGTGCAACCAACGCAAGAGCTGACCCAGTTTCGGGCGCGTGCCCTCGGCGACGACTTCTACCGTGCCGTCCCACACATTGCGCACGTAACCCGTGACGCCCAGTTGGTGAGCTTGCCGTCGGGTATAGTAGCGAAAGTTCACCCCTTGCACACGGCCATGCACGACGGCGCGCAACCGCACCTTTTCGCTCATCTCCCCCTCTCCTCAACTCAGGGCTGTCCCAAAAGAGACGGCCGCCCGGCGATAAACTCGCCGGGCAACAGAGCAGCGTGCGTTAGAAACACCCTGAAAGCCCCGTGAACCGGGCACGGCTTCGTAGCCAGGGCACTTTCCCAGCGGACGCCGTGAAGGCATCACCCCCACAGCTTTTTGGCCACGCCCGATTATAACATGGGAGGCAGAACTTGTAAATTGTGGGCCCCTGACGCGCTACTCCCCTACGCGCACCGCACCCAGCACGACCCAATCCCCATCCACGTCCCCCTGGGCGTCGAGCGTCCCCAGACGACGCTGGCCAACGGTGTCGTAAACCCCCACGGCGACGAAATAATCGCCCGGCGGCGCGGCAGGATCCACCTCAAAGGCGTGGGCGTCAGTTACCCGCTGCCCTTCGACCCACCTGGGGATCCACAGATGGGTGGGAAAGGCCCCACCCACAGGCCAGAAATCATCCTGGCCCCACAGCGGCCCTCCCGTCCGGGGATTGAACAGCCCCGGGCCAACCAACTGGACAAAGACTTTGTAGCTGTCGTCCATGCGGCGCAGGCAGCGCCAGCCCAGCGTCACGCGCACCGAGTCGCCTGCGTGCACCGTCAGGGGTACGTCCCAGGGAGCATGGCTGACCCGCCCCCCGATGCGAACCACTGCGCCGGTGAGCAGCATCCGGTCGCCAAAGTTGCCCAGCGCCGAACTCATCGCCTCGCCCGGCGGCGGGAAGCGCGGCGCGTCTAGCTGCACCCTCTCCAGTGGCAGGGTCGTCTCGCCGGCAGCGGTCAGGGGCAGGTCTGTGCCGCGCAGCATGGCCCGCACGCCGAGGCGCAGCGAGTACGTGCCAGGGGCAGTCGTCCGCAGCAGCGGCACGTCATAGTCCTGGACGACGATCTCGCCCGGCGACCAGTCACGGCTAAGGAATTTGCTGTCGGTCGTGAAGCGTAACTGGCCAGCGTCGCCCAGTTGGAGGAAAGGCAGGTAGATTTCGTCCGTATCCTCGTTGAGGCGCGCATAGACCGTCAGGCGCAGCGATTCACCCGCCCGCAGGTGGGCGCGATCCAGGTCGTAGCCCAGCAGCGTCAGCGCCCCGCCGTCGAGGGAGACACCGAACTGGTGACCGATAGGCGGCGGATCGTCCTCCGGGCGCGGGCCGGGCAGCACGCGGTAAAAGTGGCCCTCCCGCTGCAGACGGAACCCGGCGCGGGCGATCTCGGCGCGATAGTCGGCGGCGTAGAGCGGTCCTGCCCCCACGTTGGCCCGAGCCGCTTTCGCCCAGGGAGCCGTCCTGCCCGCCGACACGGCGACGATCTCCACGTCCGCCGGGTCTGGCGCCCGCCCCTCGACCAGGCGATAGTAGTGCAGCGGCGTCATCTGCTCCCAGGCGCAGAGGAGCCGCGCGCCGCGTCCCTGGCCGCCGAACTGCTCAAAAACGGCGTCTACAAAGGCATCTGCCTGGCGGTAGTCGCTCAGGTTGGCACGGGGCTGGTTGTGCGCTGCCGTCATGACAGGAAAGACAAAGAGTAGCATGCCCAGCGCTGCTGCCCCTCGCCGCAGCACGGGTTTGGCTCGCCAGCGGATGATTCCTTCCGCCAGCGCCAGCCCGCCTGCGCCGATCAGCACGCCGACGACGATCGTCGGCCCCAGCAGGTAGGCCATGGCGTCTTGCAGGATGTTGACCGTGATATAGACCGTGATCGCCGCGTAGCCACCGAGCAGCAGCAGCGCTCGTGGTCGCCGCGCCGCCAGCCACACGACGCCGGCAAGGGCCAGGACGAGGGTCGGCAGGGCGAACTGGAGGCGCATCAGCCGCGCCACATCACCCAGGCGATAGAGTTGTTCTTGCACGGTGAACGGAAAGACGTTGACCGTCAGACCACGGGCCAGCACCAGGTGCAGAAAGCCATCCCAGGTATGGGCGTTGCTCGGCCCAAAAGGCGGCCCTGTGGCGCTGCGCAACGGGTAATACAAATAGACCGTCAGACCGAGGAGGGCACAGCCGGCCATGGTTAACAGCTTGCGAAACTGACGCAGGATACGCGGTCGCACGGCCAGGATGAACAGCGCGTAGGCGGGAAAGGCAAAGACGAGCAGGGGGTGTTGCGTCGGACTCAGCCCGGCGACGAAGAAGAAGGCGTACAGCCAGCGGTCGCCACCCGCGCGCCACCAACGCAACAGCAGCAGCAGGCTGACCATGGCCAACGTGACGGTGACGATGTGGGCATTGGCGTAGCTGGCGTGCTGCATAAAGCTCGCCCCGGCCGCCAGCGACGCCGCACCCAGCACCGCTGGCAGTTGTGCCCGCGCCGAGCCCGCGGGCTGGCCGGTCAGGTGCAAGGTCTGCAGATAGGCCAGCGTCACCAGCGTCGCGCCGCAGACGCCGGACAGCAGATTCATGCGGAAGGCGATCCGCCCGGCCGGGACCAGCGTGACGAACAGCTTGCCCAGCAGCGTGTAGAAGCCGTATCCCGGCGGGTGGGCAATGCCCAGCACATAGGGCACAAGCTGGTACTCGCCAGGGTCACCCATGACGACCGAGGGGGCCATGGTCGACAGGTACAGCGCCAGCCCCCCCAGGAACAGCCCCGTCCCTACCAATGCAGTCAGATGTCGTCGCCACAATGACTTTACGATCTCTCTCCTCCTGCCAGACCGGCGGCCGTGGGCTCCCGTCTGAGCGGCGGTATTATAGCACCGTTTGTGTGGGGAGACAACGTATGGCGGTTGCCCTGCCAGAGACTGGAGTTTTGTTTCGATTTGTGGTATCATAGCGCCATAGAGGGCGGGCATGGCCTGATCCTTGGACGCACCACCCGTAGGATTACATCGGAGCGCCGGGCAAGGCTTCCCAGGAAGACGGCAAGAAATATCGTGAGCACCTCGTTCACAAGTCTGCGTACGCTGCACGACTGTCCCAACCGGCAAAGCCGGTTTGTGACCGTCATCACCGCATCACAGTGTATGTGACTGATCTGAGGAGGCGAGCCAGTGTCATCACTATCTGATAAGCTCAAGTTGACGTTCCAACTCACAGCACACGATGAACATCTCGAAATACGAGCCTCAGCCGCCGGAGGCGAAGGCAGGGCCGAAACTGTCCGACCTCCACGATCTTTGCTAGACCAGTTGGCCGAACACGATCCAACTGATATCCCATCAACATTTCTTGAGTTGGTGGGCAAGACGCTCTATCGAAGCCTTATGGTCGGAGACGTGGCCAAGTTGGCGTCCGATGTACTTCAAAACGGAATCCAATTGAAGGAGCCGGTGCAGTTCGAGTTTCGGTTTGATGCGGATCAGGTTTCCCTGGCCCAGTATCCATGGGAGGTTATCTCGGATGATCTAGGCCGGTTCCTGGTTCGTGAGGGCCTAGTAGACGTCACGCGCTACATTACCTATCCGCAGCCGCCACCCGCCTTTGATACCACCCTTCATGACATTCCGCTCCTGCGGGTCGTCTCTCAGCCTTCCAGCCTTCCCCCCATTACCGTCATTGACCTTGGATTGAGAAGGATCGAAACACTGCAACATGCCACTTTTGAGCGATTCCTGCACAAGCTACTAATTGAACGAGTGGCGTCATGGGGGCTGCAGTTTGATGGCCACGGCACAGTCCGACAGCAATGCTCGGAGTGTGACGCAGCAAATGCCTTAGCCTATTTTCCGCACCTTTCCAATCGAATAGAAAGCAAAGCTGAGTCCAGGATGGAGCGTTTGCATACGACCTGATGTGCACAGAATGGAAGTCTGAGCCGCAATGAGGACCATGATG
>Ga0180437_10009257_pt1 | contig 12241 bp, 9 predicted proteins | sample SS_ome_4_FD_132410 | JGI IMG/M metagenome (GOLD analysis project Ga0180437, IMG submission 132410) | Hypersaline lake sediment archaeal communities from the Salton Sea, California, USA - SS_3_D_1 metaG | ecosystem: Environmental > Aquatic > Non-marine Saline and Alkaline > Hypersaline > Sediment... | reverse complement strand
GGTAGAACTCCCCAAGGAAACGCCCTCAGGTACCTGCAGAGACAGTGTGCCCAGTCCTTGGCTGACATCGACTGACGCTCCCTCGCCACTCTCTACCATCACATCACCCAGGCTCACACCGACGAAGGGGTCACGTAGAGTAACTCTATAGGTGCCCGGGGGCAGCCAGAAAGGGCCGCTGCCGTTGGCCGACCCCAAGGCATTCCCCGTTGCCTGATCGTATACGGTAGAACTCCCCACTGAGACGCTCTCAGGTACCTGCAGAGACAGTGTGCCCAGCCCTTGGCTGACGTCAACTAACGTTTCCTTGCCACTCTCTACCGTCACATCACCCAGGCTCACACCGACAAATGGGTCACGTAGAGTGACTCTGTAGGTGCCTGGAGGGAGCAAGAAAGGACCGGTGCCGTTGACTGACCCCAAAGCATTCCCCGTTGCCTGGTCGTATACAGTAGAACTCGCCAATGAGACGCCCTCAGGTACCTGAAAAGACAACTTTCCGACAATTGTACTGACCGTGGGTGATGGAGGGACAGCAGTGTAAGTGTCTGCGCGCGTTGGCGTCGAGCTGGGTCTAGCCAAGGACGTCGGCACAACTGTGTCAGTGGCCACCGGGGGTGGTGTGCCGGTCGGTCGCAGAGTGTACGTTGCCGATGACGTGTGCGTTGGCGTGTTTGCAGGTGTGACGGCCACCAGCCCCGTGCTCGTTGGCGCGCCCCCCCCCACCGCCCGTGGGGTATCGGTGACTGGAGGGAAACAGGTCTCCTCTGCAGGCGAGGGAAGAAAAAGAAGAACGACTGCTAGGCTAATAAGAAGAGCCAGGGCAATCCCACTGATGACTAGCCGAAGTATTTTTCGTATGCCAGAGGAAAAGATCTCGGCAAGGGCAAATGCTACACTGCTAACCAGCAACACGATCAGGGCGACGATGGCCTCACCCACTCGATATTCCACCCAGCAGTGAAACGATCGCCTGAACAGAATAACTGCGATCCCCGTCAGTATGAATCCCAGCAAAAACCACCCAGGCCAAGGGACATAGGTGTATGGGCTAAGCAGAGCCTCGACCATAGCCCTCGCTGTAGGGTAACGCTCATCCGGTGCCTTGGACAGCGCCTTGAGCAGTGCTTGCGACACGGTTGTTGACAGGCCCTCGTGGATAGTCCGCGGATTGGGTGGCGTTTGGTAGACATGCGCGTGCAGCACGGCCAGCGGCGCCTCGGCTTCGAACGGCGCGCGCCCGGTCAGCATCTCGTAGGCCACGACGCCCAGTGCGTAGCGGTCGGCTGCTGGGCCGACCTCGCCTTTGCGGTCGAGGTCAGCCTGCTCGGGTGCCATATACTCCGGCGAGCCCTGGACCGTCCCCGCGGAGGTGAGGCTCTCGCTGCTCTCCAGGGCCTTGACTAGGCCAAAGTCCATCAATGTGGCCCGCAGTTTCCCGTCCTCAACTGGCTCCACCATGACGTTGCTCGGCTTGACGTCGCGGTGGATCACGCCCTGCCCGTGCGCATAGTCCATCGCGTCGGCGACCTGCTCCAGGATGGGCAGCGCGCGTTCGAGGGGCATGGCGCCCTCGGCCTTGAGCAACTCGGCCAGCGTACGCCCGGGTAAATATTCCATCGCAATGTAGAGGTGCCCATCGGCCTGACCCACCTCATGAACGGTGACAATGTTGGGGTGGCGCAGGTTGGCCGTGGACTGTGCCTCGCGGCGAAAGCGCCCGGCAAAGGTCGGGTCCCAGGTGAGGTGCGGGGCGAGCACTTTGAGTGCCACGGCACGATCGAGGTCGGGATCGTGGGCCTTGTAGACGACGGCAAAACCGCCACGACCGAGTTCCTCGATGATTTCGTATTTGCCAATCTTCTGCCCGGGCTGATCGCTCATCGCTCCTCCCTCAAACACAGAACCTGTCTCCAGCGGTAACGCCGCCGGCTGTGTCGGCAACAGCAGACATAAGTTATTATAGCACAGAAAAGGCCCCTTGTGAAGAGGGATCGGGCCAATTGTTGAAAACCCGAACGACGCACCATTTTCTGGCTCGCGGCGGACCCCTGGTCCTCAGGCCCAGGGACTGAGGGTCACCATCCGCCGCCTACCGGCGCGGACGGTGGTCCATGCGCATCAAGCCAAGACAGTAGATAATGAAGAAACGCTGGATGTGCACGCTAGCCCGCGCCGCCAGGGCAAAGTGCCCCGGCTACAGAGCTACCACCCCATGAATGGGGTTCCTGAGCCCGATTTATCGGGCGGAAGCTCCGTCGCCCGGCGACTTGATCGGCGGGCGGTCCCCGGCAAGCACGGCCTCACTCTCAACTTGATGCCTATGAACGGTGGTCCGCACCGAGCGCGACCTGGCCCGGTTTGCTCTGCACTGACTGCCGTGCTATAATGTCTCCCGACGAGAGGACGTAGGGACAGGTCGGCCGCGACTTGACCAGAACTGACCGGTTCTGGTAGAGCACTACAAACGACAAACCGTGTTGAACAAAGGCCGACAGCGGCCTACCTGCCGTTTCCTGGAAGCTCTGGGTAAAGTCATGAGGTGAAGATAATGTTGACACCCGCACGTCGAACCGCCATCGCCCTTCTGGCAGCCCTCCTGCTGGCGAGCACTTGTCCAGGCCTGGCGACTGCCGCGCCGCCCGCCCAGGGGCAGACGGTGCACGTCGTCCAGGCGGGCGAGACGTTGTTCCGCATCGCCCAGGCATACGGCGTCACCGTCGACGACATCGTCGCCGCCAACGGCCTGGCAGACCGCAACGTCATCCACGTGGGCCAGCAACTGGTCATCCCGGCTGCTGGTGCAGCCACGGCTCCGCCGGTCTCCCCACCCGCGACCTACTCCACGGATTACATCGTCCAGCCGGGCGATACGCTGACGCTCATCGCTCAGCGCTTCAACACCAGCGTCGAAGCGATCGCCCAGGCGAACAGCATCGTCAACCCCAACCTCGTCGTCGTCGGCCAATTGTTGGCGGTCCCGGTCCCGCAGGGCGCCCCCCCACCCCCGTCGCAGACGGTGACCCACGTCGTCCAGCCGGGCGAGACGCTGGCCCGCATCGCCTTGCGCTACAACACCACCGCCTGGGCGATCGCCCAGACCAACGACCTGAGCAACCCCAACGTCATCTTTGTCGGGCAACGGCTGGTTATCCCCACGCCCAAGGATGACGAGATTGCCCTCCTCCCCCCTTTCGCCGGGTTGCTGTTCGAACCGGCGACCGTCACGCAGGGGCAGACCGTCGCCGTCACCGTGAGCACCGACCGCGAGGTCACCCTCAGCGGTACCTTTGGCGGGCGGCTGGTGCGTTTCATCGGCGAGGGAGGCTCTTACTGGGCGCTCGTCGGCGTCCACGCCATGGTGCAGCCGGGCCTCTATCCCCTGGAGCTGACCGCCGTGGACGCCAACGGCCACGCGACCCGCATCACCCAGGATGTCCTGGTGACGGCCGGCGACTATGCCACTGATTATATCACCCTGCCACCCGACAAGCTTGCTCTGCTCGACCCCGAACTGGTGCGCCAGGAACAGGAAAGGCTGGCCGCCGTCTTTGGCGTTTATCGACCGGAGAAGCTATGGAGCGGTCTCTTGCAGGCGCCGCTGAAGGACCTCCGCCTGACCTCGCCCTTTGGCTCCCGGCGTTCGTACAACGGCGGCCCGGCCAACAGCTACCACGCCGGGACCGACTTTGGCGCTGCACAAGGGACGCCAGTCTACGCCCCGGCCTCCGGTGTCGTCGTCCTGGCGGAAGCGTTAGCCGTGCGCGGCAACGCCGTCATCCTGGATCACGGCCTGGGCGTCTTTAGCGGGTACTGGCACCTATCCGGCATCGCCGTGGACGTCGGACTGCCGGTCGCCCCTGGCTCGCTGCTGGGCTACGTCGGCACCACCGGCCTGTCGACAGGCTCGCATCTGCACTGGGAACTGCGCGTCGGCGAGGTGCCGGTGGACCCGATGCAGTGGACCAGTCAGATTTTCCCGTGATCGGAGGGGCAGGTACTCCCCGCGCGGAACCCTGTTGGCAGAGGTGCCAAGAACGCTGAGAAAATAAAGAATCGCTGTGGACTCTCTCCGTGGTGATTTCGCAAGGCTTGGGAGAGAGACAATCGGGAGGTAAACTCGTGGAAGAGAGGATCGAGCGGATCGGACTGCTCACCGGGGGCGGCGATTGCCCCGGTCTCAATGCCGTCATTCGAGCGGCCGTCAAGACGGCGATCAACGTTCACCGCTGGGAGGTACTGGGCATCGAGGACGGCTTCGAAGGGCTCATCCTGCCCGACCGCGTCCGCGAGCTGACGTTGACCGATGTGCGCGGCCTGCTGCCTCGCGGTGGCACCGTCCTGGGCACGACCAATCGCGCCAATCCCTTTGCCTATCGCGTCCGCAAGAAGGACGGCCGGATCATCGAGCGTGACGTGTCAGACGAGGTGATGTCCCGGGTGCGGGAACTGCGCCTCGACGCGCTCATCGTCATCGGCGGCGACGGTTCACTGACCATCGGCTACGAGTTCTTTGAGCGAGGCGTGCCGGTCGTGGGCGTGCCCAAGACGATTGACAACGACCTGGCCGGTACGGACATCACTTTTGGCTTTGACACGGCGCTGGTCACGGCCACCGAGGCGATTGACAAGCTCCATACGACCGCGGAGAGCCATCACCGCATCATGATCGTCGAGGTGATGGGGCGTGACGCTGGCTGGCTGGCGCTGCGCAGCGGCCTGGCCGGTGGGGCTGATGTCATCCTCATTCCAGAGATCCCCTTTCGTCTGGAGTCCATTGACGAAAAGATCGAGCGGCGCGACCGCACTGGACACAAGTTCAGCATCATCGTCGTCGCTGAGGGTGCCCGGCCTGCCGGTGGGGAGCAGATCTATCAACGGAGCGCCGATCCGCTGGCCCCCAAACGGCTGGGGGGCATTGGGCAGTGGCTGGCCGACGAATTGAGCAGGATCACCGATCACGAAATTCGGGTCACGGTGCTGGGCCACGTGCAGCGCGGCGGCATCCCCAGCCCATTCGACCGCATCTTGTCCACGCGGTTTGGCGCGGCGGCGGTGCGAGCGGTGGCCGAGCGCAAGTTTGGCCACATGGTGGCCCTACGCAGCACGCACATCATCACCATCCCGCTCAAGGACGCGATACACGAACTGCGCCTCGTGCCGTTGGACAGTGACCTGCTGGTCACGGCGCGTGGATTGGGCATCTGCGTGGGAGACTGAAGAAGGGGAAATGGAGAATGGAAAGTGGAGGGTGGAGAACGGTGAGAGCCGCCTGAAAAATCAGGCGGCTCTCTGACTTTTCTCCCCCGATCTGGTCGTCCTGCATTTATCACGACTTGCGGGTGTAGTCGGGCAGCAGGATCGGCGATTTGTGGGCACCTTTGACGCCCAAGGCCGTGACTTCCTCATTCCACCTGTCCACGTGGGCCAGGGTGAGCTTGCCCAGCGTCACTTCTTTGGCCCGCTCGGCAGCTGCCCTGCCGGCGCGCCGTCCAAAGACGCAGATTTCTAACAAAGAGTTGCCCATCAGCCGGTTGCGACCGTGCACGCCACCCGATATCTCGCCCGCACCGTAAAGGTTAGGCTGGCTGGTTTCGCCGTCGGGTCCCAGGGCCACCCCCCCGTTCTGGTAGTGCAACGTGGGGTAGACCAGCATCGGATCTGTGATGATGTCAATGTCAAAGCGGGCAAACTGGCGCACCATCGCCGGCAGCGCCCTTTGAATCGTCCCTGGCCCGTGGATCAGATCAATCATGGGCGAATCGAGCCACACGCCCACCATCCCAGACGGCGTCGTGACCCCCTTGTCCCGCGCCAAGCACTCGCGGATGAGAGCGCTGGCCTCCACGTCGCGGGTCTCGCGCGGATAGACAAACTGGTTGCCGTCGATGTTGCACACCTGGGCACCCAGGCCACGCACCTTTTCCGTCACCAGCAGGCCGACGATCTGCTCGGGAAAGGCAGCACCCGTGGGATGATACTGCATCGTGTCCAGGAAATCCAGTTTCGCGCCGACGCGGTAAGCCATGATCACCCCGTCGGCGGTCGCCCCATGGTGGTTGGTCGTGGCAAAGCCCTGATAATGCAGCCGTCCGCTGCCGCCGGTGGCCAGGATGGTCGTCTTGGCCTGGACCACGCAAAAGGCCCCCGTCTCCAGGTTCATCAGCACCGCGCCAGCCACCTGTCCCTTGTCGTCCATGAGCAGTTCAATTGCCGGGGCAAATTCCATGACCGTGATGTCCTCGGAGTAGCTCCGCACCTCGTCACGCAGGGTGCGCATGATCTCTGCCCCGGAATAGTCGCGCGCGGAGTGCATTCGCTTGCGCGACGTGCCGCCGCCGTGTTCTTCGACCATCGTGCCGTCGGGCAGCTTGTCAAACATGCAACCCAGATCTTCCAGCCACTTGATGACCAGCGGCGCGTCCTTGACCAGCACCTCCGCCAGGTCCGGGTAGTTGGCAAAATGTCCGCCGCCCATGACGTCCAGGTAATGAATCGCTGGCGAGTCATTTGGCCGGTCGGCGGCCTGGATGCCTCCCTGGGCCATCATCGTGTTGGCGTCGCCGTGTCGTAGCTTGGTGGCCACGACCACCCGAGCGCCTTGCTGGCGAGCCAGCAGTGCTGCCGCCGATCCTGCGCCGCCACCGCCAATGATCAACACGTCCGTCTCGACATCCGGCTGCGAAAGGTCCAGCGCGTCCGCGGTCAGGTGGCTGTAGCCTTCCATGATGTCGGCCAGCTCTAGCGGCATTCGAATCCCCTTCTGAGGGCCAACGCGCAGTTCTCGCATCCCCTCAGGCTTGTAATCGGGGTGAAATTGCTGCAGAACCTCCTGCTTCTCGGCCGGACTCATCATCGGCCAGGTCTCGCTCAAACGCCGTGACCGGGTCGCAGCCACGTGCTCGATAGACTCTCGCATCTCTGGGGTGTAACTCATCCTATCCTCCTAGAGAATCTCGAATTGCAGTTTGCCATCTGCAATCTGCAATCTGCAATTTGCCATCTGCCAATCTGCAATCTGCCAATCTGCAGTCCGCTCTCTACGCCGGCTCGATATCCCGCTCGTTGTATCGCTTTCGCAGTTCGTCCATGGGCAACGACTTTAACTCGGCCAGCCCCGCGTCGAACTCGCCAGCCTCGATCTCCTCTACCCGCTCGGCCAGGTGTTCCGCCTTGGGAGCCAGGTACCGGCCATACAGCCGCCGGGCCAGGATGGCAATGTTGTACTGCGACTCCTCGGCCGGGCAGCGAGCGGCGCACATGCCGCACATGATGCAGTCGAATGAGCGATCGGCGATGGCGGCGATGTCGCCCCGCATGGCGTCGGCCATGTACTGCTTGACGTCAATGTCCTGCGGGCAGGCCTTGGTGCACGTGCCACAGGCCAGGCAGCGCATCAACTCGGGGTACAGGCTGGCCAGCGTGCCGAACGTCGGTGAAAGCTCGTCCACTCTGTAATCTGCCCGGCCAGCCGGGAAAGACGGGATCTGCGCCAGGTACATGCCCGGCTGGACCATGGTCGCACAAGCAAGACCGACCTGTAGACGGTAGCTGCCCGGCAGGCGGTAAACCGTGGCGCACGCGCCGCAGAAAGCGGCCCGGCAGCCGACGCCCCGTATCAACTTGTAGCCTGCGTACTCGAGCGCTTTCATAATCGTCAGACTGGGCGGCACCTCGTATCTCTTTCCCATGATATAAATGGGAATCAGTTCCTCAGACATGACAGCCTCCTATAAATATCACAACTTCTACGTCCAGTGTCACCGAAAAATTGACGAATCGGCTGTTTTCGGCTATACTGATTTTGATCCCACTAGTTTCCGCTTCATTTTGAAATGAGGTCCAAGATGCTGAACATCAAAGAGATGGTTGATGCTGGCGTGTATCCAGACGAGCAGAGCGCGATCCAAGAAGCCTTGCGTATCCTGTGGCAAGAGAAGCCCTACATTCGTATCGAAATCGCCATTCATCGTTATCGAGCCGGACAAATCTCACTTGCCAAAGCTGCTGCCTTGGCTGGTGTGGCCTTTGATCACATGAAGGAAATCCTCGACGATCGAGGTGTTCCCCTTCAGCTAGGGCCAGAAACCGTAGGCGAAGCTCGGCAGGAACTAGAGTCCTTGCGCAGGATGCTCGCATGAGAAACGTTGCCAACACTACGGTTATATCTAACTTTGCAGCTGTTGGGCGACTGGATCTTTTGCAGCGAATTGTCAAAGAACTACACATCCCCCTTGAAGTATACAAAGAGATCAAGAATGGTCAGGCTGCCGGGTATACTTTTTACGATGATATTGAACAGTTCATCATGCCTTTCTCGTCTGAGGGATGGTTGCGATTAGTGACAATGGACGAAACTGAGTTACAGCTTTTCGCACCTTTACTCTCTGTGCTCGACCACGGAGAAGCTGCCTGCCTGGCCATAGCCCAAAATCGTGGATGGGGCTTCCTGACTGACGACCGGTTAGCACGTCGCCAAGCCAGGGCATGGAATCTGCCCCTTTCTGGAACAATGGGTCTCTTACTCCTGGCTGTTCAGGATAAACTTGTCACCCTCGATGAAGGCAACGATCTCTTGCGGCAGATGATGGTTGTGGCCAGATACCGAGCGCCACACACAGATCTGCGTCTTATTCTCTCCTAATGGCTTGCTATGGCCTCTCTCCCAACGCCGTCAGTTCATCCTCGCGGAACGTGGCCAACGGCACGTCCTCTTCCAAGCTGCGACCAGCCAGGTAATCATAGATAGCCTGTGTCTTTTGTGCCACGGCGCGAAAGGCGGTGGCCACTGGGATATCGTTGGGACAGGCGCTGGTGCACATGCCGCAACCCACGCACGACGTACTCATGTGATTCATGCGCGTGAGGTGAAAGATGAGCGTGTCGGTGGGCAGGCGGATCGCCCCTTTGCGGTCTGCCCAGTTCAAGTACTGCTCCGAAGTGTGATCAAAGGTCGGCGTGCGGAAAATGCACTCCGGACAGTAGCAGATCGGGCAGGCGATCATACAGTTGTGGCAGCGGATGCAGGTGGAAAAATAGCTCAACAGCCCGTCGAGGCCGTCTACCTGGGCGCGAAACTCGGCAAAGCGGCGGTCGCGCTCGGCGATCCGCCCGGCCACCAGCTTCTCCAGCGCCGCTGTGCGGCCGGGAGGTGGGTCGGCAGGCGTCAGGCCCAGCGTCTCGGCCAGGTCATCGCGGGCCTCGACCAGCAGCCCGCCGCCGTCCACGCCGATGAGCCCAATGGCGACGTCAGGCCGGTAGCCATCCCCAAAGCCAGGCGTCGGATATTCACACATCTGGCACACCGCCCGGAGTTGATAGCCCTCGTGTGGGACCACACGGCCCTCGGAGGCGGCGGCCACCGCTTCGGCGGTGGGGTCCACGCCCTCGGCAATGAGCTGGGCATAGTCGGTCATCTCGTAGGTGCCCAGGCAATCGAGGCCGATCGTCACCACGCCGTCCGCGCTGGCCTGCTGAAGCTTGACCAGCTCGACAAAGCCGCGCAGTTCGCAGGACCGCATCACCACACCCACCCTGCCGGCGGCACGCACTTTGGTCAGGCTGCCCGCCAGTTTGGATGACGTCACCGGCATCACTGGAGCAATGGGATCGACGCCGTCCAACTTGTTCGGATCGCGCACCAGAGATCCCACCACGTTGTTTCCGGTGGGCAGTCGCTGGGGCACCAGCAACGCGTCCACCACGTCCCGTTCCATCAGCCTTCGCAAGAAATCGGCCACCGTCTCCGGGACCGAATTCTGAACGTCCAATCGCGCCGTCACTGTCATGTATCGCTCCATCCCCTCGATCTACCTACGTCGCCCACAACTCTTTTGCCGGGTTGGGCCCCATTTCCTTGATCGCGGCCACCATCTCGGTCACCGTGTCGGCAAAGTACTGCCCTTCGCTGGCTGAGATCCAGCGCAGCCAGACGCGCTCTTTTTCCAGGCCCATCTGGTCGAGGATCTCGCTCAGAATGGCGACGCGCCGCCGCACCTTATAGTTGCCGCTCTGGTAGTGACAATCACCGGGATGGCAGCCGCCGATGAGCACACCATCAGCCCCTTCCAGCAATGCTTTGGCCACGTAGACCGGGTCCAGGGCACCACTGCACATCAAGCGGATGATGCGGATGTTCGGCGGGTATTGCAGCCGTGACGTACCGGCCAGGTCGGCGCCGGTGTAGGTGCACCAGTTGCACAGAAAAGCGATGATGCGAGGTTCAAAATCATCCATACTAACTGCTCCGCACGTCTACGAGTTCCATACCGATCGCCTCCATCGTGGCGACCAGCTTTCCCTCGTCCACGTCTGCCACTTTGATGGTAATCAGCCGGTTGGTGAGGTCTTCACCGAGAAAGGTGCCCAGGGCGACAATGTTCCCCTCCATGCCAGCGATCTCGCCCGTGATCTGGGCCAGCACGCCCGGCAGCTCAGGCACCAGCATGGTGATCCGCACGCCTCGCTCGCGGACGCCCAGCAACTCGGTAAATATCTTGAACAGGTCCGTCTCGGTGATGATGCCAACCAGCTTGCCGTCGCGCATGACCGGCAGCCCGCTGATCTTGTTGTCTACCATGATGCACGCTGCTTCCTCGAGTGCGGTATACTCGGTAACGGTGATCACCTCTTTGGTCATCACCTCCGAGACCTTCATTTTGGACAGCAGATAGTGCAACTCGTGAATGCTGAGGCTGGTGGCCGGCGAGGGTGAGGCCAGCAAAAGATCTTTTTCCGACACAATGCCCACCAACAGGCCCCGGCGGTTGACCACCGGCAGCCGGCGGACTTTTTCGTCGCGCATGATCTTGAGCGCTTCGTCAATGCCGACGTCTTGCCTGACGGTTATGGGATGACGGCTCATTCGTTCACCGACCAGCATAACCTTCCTCCTTCTTTATCCAAACGCAGCGTCAATCGTGGCCAGCATCTGCTTGTGGCTAAAACTGTGCTGCTGCGTCGCTTTGTTGGGACAGACCATGGCGCACACACCGCAGCCCTGGCACAGGTCCGTCATCACCTGCGCCACGCGCTCCTCGTAATCCATGACGCGCGCATCGTAGGGACAGGCCTCGACGCACAGCCCGCAGAAGCTGCACAGACGCGGGTTCACCGTGACGCGCGTCGTCTTGGCGACAACCGCTTGCTTGGCCAGCAGTGCCGCCGCTCGCACCGCCGCACCGTCCGCCTGGACGATGCTCTCGTAGACGTGACGCGGGCTGTGGGCCAGTCCGGCCAAAAAGATGCCCGCCTTGGTGAAATCCATGGGCCGCATCTTGGGATGATCTTCCCGGAAAAAGCCATCCTCGTCCAGCGGCACGTTGAGCAGTTCCGCCAGCGAGCGGTTGTCGCGCGGTTCGATGCCGGTGCTGAGCACCAGCAGGTCGGCCTGGAGGGCCACTCTGCGCCCGATGACCGGCTCGGTCGTGACAACCCGCAGATGGTCTCCCTCGGCGACCACTTCCGGTTTGTCGGGCAATTCGTAGCGCAGGAAAGCGACGCCAGCGTCACGGGCTTGCTGATAGGCCGCCTCCATAAAGCCGTAGGTACGCACCTCGCGGTAAAGCACGTAGACGTTCGTCTCTGGCGACAGCTCCTTGACCTTGAGGGCGTTCTTGACGGCGTGAGAGCAGCAGACGCGGCTGCACCACGGGTGGGTCTCGTCGCGGGAGCCGACGCACTGGATCATGACGACGGTCTTCCACGACGGGTCGGGTCCTTCGGTCGCCAGTTTCCGCTCCAATTCGGTCTGGGACATCACCCGCTCGCTCTGACCGTAGAGGTATTCCGTCGTCGTGGACGGCTTGCCGCCAGTCGCAACGATCGCCGCACCGTAACCTTTGACGACGGGCTCCCCCTCGGCGGGAGCGAGCTGCGCCACATAGTTGCCCACGCTGCCGGAAAACTCGGTCACTTCCGTCTGCGTATAGACGGTCACGTTCTCCGCAGCGTTCACCTTTTCCACCAGTTCTGCCAGCAAGGCCTGACTGTCGCCACCCTGGATGGTGTAGTATGAGGTGAGCAGGTTGCCGCCCAGGTGCGCATCTCGCTCTACCAGGTCTACCGCGAAGCCCATTTCACTCAGGGCCAGGGCGGCGGTCATACCGGTCGCGCCACCGCCGATGACCAGCGCCCGTGCCTGGAGCGGATGGTTGACCGGCTCGACGGCCTGATGATAATAGGCCTTGGCCGCCGCCATCTCGACCTGCGACTTGGCGACTCGCGTGGCTGCCCCGTTGCT
>Ga0180437_10009256_pt1 | contig 12241 bp, 10 predicted proteins | sample SS_ome_4_FD_132410 | JGI IMG/M metagenome (GOLD analysis project Ga0180437, IMG submission 132410) | Hypersaline lake sediment archaeal communities from the Salton Sea, California, USA - SS_3_D_1 metaG | ecosystem: Environmental > Aquatic > Non-marine Saline and Alkaline > Hypersaline >... | reverse complement strand
GGTGAAGTGGAATTCGTCCGCAGGGGCGTTATTTTCGACAAAGCCAGAAAGATAGAAGATAAGAGGAAATGGGAGTAGAATAAGGAGCTTTTTGCGTGGAGAAGATCAAGGTCGGCGGGATCATGCAGAGCGATGGGCGGGCTGTTGTGAAGGTGATGTCCTGTCCCGATCGTCCGGATATCGCGGGATTGGTTCTCGGTGCCCTGGGGGATCGGAATATCAATATCGAGTTCCTGGTTCAGACCTTCGATCTTGACGGTTTTTCCAACTTCACCTTATGCATCGATCGGAAGGACTTGGAGACCACCATTGAGGTCCTCGATGCGCTCAAGCCATCTATAGAGGCAAAGGTGATCTCGTATAACCCAAATGTAGCGGTAATCAGCGTCTTCGGCCCCCACTTCCGTGAGAAGCCAAAGATCTCCGGCATCATGTTTTCGGCTCTCGCCTCGGTGGGCATAAACTCCATTGCCATAAGCACTTCCATCTCCAGCGTATCGTGCGTAGTCGAAGCAGCGGACGCTGAGGCCGCGGTGGACACCTTAAACGAAGCCTTTGAAGCCCCCCATCAGGTAAGAAAGCGCGCCGATTCCTATTGACCCCCAGGCTTCTTCATTTCTTGCCATGACCTTAGGCCCTCCGCATCCGATTTCAAGGTTCAACTTGAGGATGATCATTCCCTTTTCTTTGGAGATATGTCAGGGGATTTCATCGCATGGATGTTGCATCACCTCAAAGGATGTGATATCCAGCCCGTATGGGCCCTTACCAAAAGCTCTATATCTACGAGCTATCGGATGAGATCTCAGGAAGAGGAAACGTCTTTGGTCCTGATTTCATCGGGTGCTGGAATGAGGCGGGGAGCTCGTTTCTCTTCTTTTCCAGCAATCACGATGAGACGGTAGGGAGGTGGTTAGCCAATCAGGGGAGGGTGAGTCTCGTATCGAAACACGTCATGGATTATCGCGATTGGCAGGCAGGAGATGATCTCAAACCCTCTCGCATCGAAAAGCTCGTCATCTGCCCCTTGTGGGAGCAGGTGAAGATAGCGGATGAAGAAATCCTTATACGCCTTGATCCGGGTGTCGTCTTCGGGACGGGGCTTCACCCCACGACGCGAGGATGCCTTAAAGCCCTTTGGCGTATTTACCAGGTAGATAGTCCCCAGAATGTACTCGATATCGGGACGGGAACGGGAATCCTGGCCATTGCTGCTGCCAAGCTTGGGGCCCGAAAGGTCGTGGCCATCGACCTCAATGAGCTGGCGGCTGAAACGGCCCGGAAAAATGTCTTGTTCAACGGCCTTGAAGATCGGGTGCAGGTAAAATGGGGAGAGGCGGAGGCTTTTATTGGGGAAAAAGCCGATCTGGTCCTTGTCAACATCCACTTCCAGGTGATCGACGCACTGATGAAGCGGGATGAGCTCTTCTCCAAACGGTGGATTGTGGTATCGGGATTATTTCATGGGCAAGCCAGTGGGGTTCTGGCATCCCTGGAGAAGCAGCATCTCAAGATACACGATAGTATGGAGGACGACCGCTGGGTAACCTTAATCTTAGGCAACAAGCCGGTTAAGGAAGGGCCCGAGAAATGGGAACGGGAAAAGGTGATTCCAATCGTGCGGGAGAAACGCTCTATTGAAGAAAGCCAAGACCACATGAAAAACGAGAAGGAGCATTGGCCATGATCTTAGACCACGTGGACAATTTCAGGCACTATGCTACCCTCCACCCAAAGTTTGAGGATGCATTTGCCTTTCTGGAGCGAAAGGATCTGGTTGAACTGTCCGCAGGCCGGCACGCGATAGAGGGCGAAAGCCTCTATGCCCTTGTGATCAAAGAGGATGGACGAGGCCGCGACGGGGCTAAGCTCGAGATTCACAGGAGGTACATCGACATTCAGTTTACAATCGCAGGTGCGGACGATATCGGCTGGAAACCCGCAGCGCACTGTGCTGACGAAGACCAGGCGTATGACGCTGAAAAGGACATCGCGTTCTTCGGGGATAGGCCACAGGCCTGGATAACTACCCCGCCGGGCACTTTTGCAATCTTCTTCCCGGAGGATGCCCACGCACCGCTCGGCGGCACGGGGGCCATTCACAAGGTCGTTGTGAAAGTCGCCCTGGCTACGTAATCTTCATATGCTGGGGCAAATGGTTAGAGGGATATGCTGAACATTTCAGCTGAGATGGTTCCTTCAGCGATCTTGGTAACAGGCCCCGTCATTGAAATAGAGAAGTCGCTTGAAACGGTAATGTCGATTTTGCCCCCCGGCGTGTGGACGGCTATTTGAGGGTCGCAGAGCCCCAAGCGATAAGCAACAGCCGCAGCCGCACTGCTACTGCTGCCCGAGGCTAACGTATATCCTGCCCCGCGTTCCCAGATTTCGATCTGGATGTCTGCACGACCCAATACCTTCATGAACTGAACGTTCGTTCGGTTTGGAAAGCGAGGATCGGTTTCGACCAAGGGCCCCCATCGCCGAGCCTCATCTTCAGAGACCTCATCGCGGAGGATTACGCAGTGCGGATTCCCAATGGTAGCCGCGCAAAATGTTAATTGCTGTCCATTGATAACAATTGTTTCGTTTATGACTTCCCGAGGCGTCCCTTCGACAGGTATTTGGGTACTGTCAAAGCTTACCCTGCCCATATCGACGGTCACATTCTCACCTCCAAAATGAACCTGACATCGTACCTCTCCTCCAGCCGTCAGAATCGTAAACGGCTCCTCCCGCACAAGGCCCTTATCCCAGAGGTACCGAGAGAAAATTCGCAACCCATTACCACTCTTTTCCGCCTCGCTCCCGTCCGGGTTAAAGATCCGCAAGGCAAAGTCACATTTTGAGGTCTCAAGGGGACCGAGAAGAATGCCGTCAGATCCAACGCCATAGTTACGATGGCAAATCACCTTAATTTGAGAGGGAGTTAACTGCCCCTCGAAATCTTCGGGATTCAAGACAATATAGTCGTTTCCGAGCGCATGGTATTTAGAGAACTTCATTAATAGTCTCCCCCTTTCCAATGATCGAGATCAGCAGTCCCTAAAACCCTTTTATCTGACTACAGGAGGGGGCCGGTGGCGTACAACTCCAGGGGCTCCTGATAAGCAGAATGCATCTCCGACCTGCTCGCTTTACCTGAGGCTATGGCCAGAATTTCCTTGACCAGGCGATCCCCAACTTGCTCGGCGGACTCCTTGCCCTCGACGATACTCCCCGCGTAGATATCGAAATATTCGCTTTCCTGGCTGTCGCTGGGATTGCTCAGGACTTTGATTACCGGAACAACTGGCACCCAACCGGCATAGCCGGTCAGGTTGCGGAAGCGGGCGGGCAGGCCGCCGCCCACGGAGAGAATCAGCATCTGCGCTCCCACAGCGACCATCCCGGCAAATAACTGCGATGTCATGGCCGTGCCATCCATGAAAAACAGGCCTTTACCCCGGGGGTTCTCCGCATACTCTAGAACGTCCTTCAGCGGTGCGGTGCCGGTCTTGACGATGGCACTCAGAGACTTCTCCTCAAGGGTAGTAATTCCGCCCTGTATGTTACCACGTGTCGGCTGGGAGCCTCGGATATCCACGCCAGCGGCGGCAATGCATTTCTCCATCCGGCCCACGACCTCATAGAGGCGTTGGGCCACCTCTTTGTTTGCAGCCCTTCTTGCCATGATGTGCTCCGCCCCGATGAGCTCCGCCGTCTCCGAGAAAATGGCTCTGCCTCCTGAGCCTATGACCACATCGTAGGCCCTGCCAACAGCCCGATGGCCTGCAAGGGCCGACATGGTATGCGTGCCGGTACACTTAACTCCCAGGGTGATGTGGCCGAGGTCACACAACTGCCTCTGCTCCTGTGAAACCTGGCCTACCATAGTGCGAGCCACCCTTGTTCCCCTTTCCAATGCCTCCTGAAACCCACCCGTCTCCTCTATGGTGACCACCTCAACCGGCTTTTGGGACTCAGCTATGCCCTCGGCGATTTCCGAGGCGGACAGGTGGTCACACCCCAGGCCAACCACCAAAGCTGCAGCCACATTGGGATTGCTTCCCATTCCCACTAAAGTGCGCATCGCCCGTTCAATATCCGGTTGGAGGCGGGTACACTCATGGTTATGGGTGAGGGCCAAGGTACCCTTAACGCCGTTGCTGATCATGCTCGCCAGCTCGTTTGCACAGTTACTGGCTGAAACGATCAGTACATGATTGCGCACGCCCACGGATCCATCAGCTCTCTTGTAGCCCTGAAATTCCATCGTGCTCCCTCTCTTTCATGGATTCGCACCATCGTAACAAGAACCCGTGCTGCACTCCTCTGACTCTAACACTCTTGCCCAACTGGACATACTAGCTTACGAGCTCTGCAGTATTTTACACATGCCCTTGGCGGATCCTCTACCTCCTTTTCAGTGGGGGCTAAATCCAGACGTTATCTTTTGCCGTCAGATCACTGCCTGAATCACCAGTATTTACGGTGCCTGCAGGTTCGACTAGCATAGCCTTGCACTCAGTTTCGGCGAAAGGCTTGTGCTCCACGCCTCTTGGGACCACAACCATCTCCCCCGCCCTCAGGTCAACCCTACCATCCCGGAATTCGATACTCATTCCCCCACCAAGAACGATAAAGGCCTCATCCGTATCGGCGTGACGGTGCCAGACAAAATCGCCTTGAAACTTGACCAATTTAAAATGGTAATCGTTCAACTGCGCGATGATCTTTGGCGACCAATGTTCGGAAAACTTCGCGAGCTTCTCCTCAAGGTTGATGGTTGAATAGCTCATATTTCCCTCCATAATTTCCCGCAACAAGCCATGAAGGCTCTAATCATCTCCGCCTGTTGTTCCTAAACCTTTTCGTCGGAAAAGCCCTCATTCGAATCCAATAGAGCACATAAGCGAGGCCAGGAATGGTAATAGCGAGTATCCACGGATGCTCCCATACAAATTCCCGAATCTCTTGCAAGAAGACCATTTTCCCTTTGGGATAATTAGGGGTTTGAACGTTCTTTAGAATAGTAGCGTTTCTGTTGGCATATGGCAAATAGGAGTCAACCGCCGAGGTCAAAAGAGCAGAGGGAGAGGAGGAAACTCCCTGGGGAACCCTGATTCTGAGAAGGTTCCTTCATTATGTGGACAGGTCACAATTCAACAACTTAACAACGTCCCCTAACCCTTCACTCGATAGCGCTCGATGACTTCATCGTCAAGGTCAACGCCGAGGCCGGGTCCTTCTGGCACTGCAATATAGCCATCCACCACGGGCAGTTTCTGCTTGGTCAAGTCCTGTCTGATCGGGGTCTCTTCCACGCAGTATTCCAAGATAAAGGCGCTCTTGCGCGAGGCCAGCCAGTGTAAGCAGGCAGCCAGGCCGATGGTATTGGTGTAGAAGTGATTGACTACCTTGAGGCCGCGGTCTTCCGCGAAATCAGCCACTCTGGTGGCATCGGTAATACCAGTGTTTTCTGTATCTATCTGGATGATATCGATGCCACTCTTTTCGATGAAATGCCGGTGAGCGAACCTTCCTGCCTCTCCTTCACCGGCAGCGATGGGAATGGGGGAAGCGCTGGTTAGCTTGCGATAACCCTCTACGTTCTCCCGGTTCAACGGCTCCTCCAGGAAGAGGATGTTATAATCGTTGAATTGCTGGGCACGCCTGATGGCAGTGTTAGTATCCCAGCAACAACCAGCATCAATAATGAGGTCGTTACTGTCGCCAACACCGCGACGTCCGCCTTCTACCAACTCCAGATCCAGCTTTTCGCTCTGACCCATGGGTGTCCAGCCAAATTTGACCGCGGTGAAGCCCTCGTTAATCCATCTCTTGCCGATTTCACAGGTGCTTTTGCCATCAGGACCAAAAAGGATACTGGCATAGGCGCGGAGCTTCTCCTGGAAAGCACCTCCTAAAAGCTGGTAAATGGGTTGATTATAGTACTTGCCGGCGATGTCCCATAAGGCGATATCGATGGCGGCAATGGCATGACAGATTATTCCCCGCCTTCCTAACCGGAGGTTCTTCGCCTGGAGCATATCATTGATGAGCCTAACATCTAAGGGGTTCATTCCAATCAATAACCTGGCGAGCCCGGAGGCACTGGCTCCGCTGAGTGGGGCCTCGATGAGAGCCTTTACCACATGAGGTGAAGAGTAAGAATCCCCGATACCAACGATACCCTCGTCAGTGTGGATTTTTACAATGACGGCATCCTGGGCAGATGAAAACTTTTCTCTGGAAACCTCTTGCTCCGGCAAGCGAAGTTCAATTGTCTCGACGTTGGTAATTTTCATGGATGGCTCCCATTTCATCCGCCCCCAGTCCGCTCCCTCTGCTGTATTAATTACCCGCGCATATCACCCAAATTCTCAAGGAAATCCATGACCCTGCTGTTGAATTCGTGGGGCTTTTCGATCATGACCATGTGGCCCGCACCGTCGATGAGCTCCACTCGGGCGCCCTCAATCTCCTCCGCCAAAAAGTGTGCGTACTTCGGGGGGGTCAACGAATCATCTCCGCCGCAAACCACAAGGGTGGGAACCTTTATCTCTCCCACTCGATCCATGATATCGAATCGGTCGCAGGCGGCAAAATCACCGTAGAGAACTACTGGTCTCGCGAGGAGCATGGTTTCAATGCCTTTCTCAATCATATCCCGAGAGGTCTTCTTGGAAAAGGCATATCCGCAGATCAATCTGACGGTTTCTTCAAATCTCCCCTGAATGCCCTCAAGGATCTCGGGCAAAACCCGCAGCCGCGCCCCCGTCCCCACGAGAACCAGGGCCTCCACGTATTGAGGATGGAGGAGGGCCAATTCCTGGACGATCGCCCCTCCCAGGGAATGACCGGTGAGGCAAAAACCATTCCCGGGTAACGCTTGGAGCAAATTGAGAAGATGTCCTGCATAAGCACCAATCGAATCTTCGCCTTCGCTACCCGCTTCTCCATGGCCGGGCAGATCTACCGCAACGACATTATAAGACTTATCGAAGAATTGCCTCTGGTAGTTCCAGAGGAGATGGCTTCCCCCGGAACCATGGACGAAAACGAGCGTCCTCAGTCCCTCCCGTATGCCCCCGCTGCCGGTCACGTAACCGATCTGCTTACCATTGCTCTGTATTATCGGCATGATGGCCTCCTGGAGGATCAAGGTCGTGGAGTGTCAAGGGTTAACGGCTTTGCTTTTCTTGGCCTGATATTTCCTTATGACCGTGCTCAGCCTTCTGACGCCCTCGATAATCTCATCCTTGGTCGGATAAGAAAAATTAACCCTCATAGCATTATGCTTGAGATGACCCTTAGGATAACAGGCTTCACCAGGGACAAAGGCAACCTTCTCCTCGATGGCCATGAAGAAAAGCTCCGAGGTATTTATAGACTCTGGCACCGTTATCCAGAGGAAGAGCCCTCCATCTGGTTTCGTCCACTCGACGCCCATATCCGCGGGGAAATTCTCGTCCATGGCTTCAAGAAAGAAATTCAGCTTTTCACTGTAGTAATCTCTTATCCTCTTAAAATGGGCATCAAGATCGTACTCCCGCAAGAAGGCTGTGCAGATATCCTGATTGAGCTTGGGAGTGCAGAGGATATTCGCCCCTTTTATGGAGGAGAATTTATCGATGACCTCGGGGGGACCTATGTTAAATCCGACCCTGACACCAGGGCAGAGTATTTTAGAGAAAGTAAAAATACCCATCACATTGTCCTCGTTTTTATCCAGGGAATAGATGGAGGGAATGTGTTCGCCCCGGTACCTGAGTTCTCTATAGGGGCTATCCTCTACGATGGGAATACCATATGTCTTACTCAACGATAGAAGGGCACGTCTTTTCTCAAGGCTTGTGGTTATTCCCGAGGGGTTCTGGAAATCCGGAACCACATAGATGAATTTCGGTTTCTTCCCCTTTGTTATGAGATCTTCTATTCTCGCCTCGAATCCCCTAACATCAGATCCATCCTCTTCGATGTCTTCCGCCACGTATTGAGCATCTTCCATCTCGAAGGAGGCCAAAGCACCCCCGAAGGTGGGAAGATCCGTGACGATTATGTCTTTGGGTTCAAGGAATAATCTCCCCACTAAGTCTATCCCTTGCTGCCCCGAGGTTGTTATCATTATATTCTCGGGCTCGATATAAACATTATCTTTTTTCAGATAATCTATGATGGCCTCCATCAGTTCTTCTTCCCCGGGAATGGGGGTATATTGGAGAACACGATCCGGATCCTGTTCCAAGGATTTCTCCACGGCATTCCGAATGAGGTCTCGGGGAAAAACATCGCTGCTGGGCAATCCGCCTGCAAAGGAGATTATCGCGGGGTCTTTCAGATACTTAAACAATTTTCCAATTGTGTATCCCTCGAATCCCCTCATAATGTTAGTGAATAATGATTTCATGTTCGCCCTCTAGACTGGTTTGGCGTTGATGATGGCTTTCCCGGAATTGGTGCTCTGGCTGCCGGGTTTGATGCAGTAATTCGGACAGGAAATGATAGATAAGCTGCCTGGATCCAGGCGACCTCGGCAGGCGAGCCGTTCCTACGATCCTCCTCTTTTACGCAAAGCCCTCGTAGCCTTCTCATCCACACTGAAGGTATTCGGGTCCATTACAACGGCGTAATCCTCCTTGGCACTTTCGACGGAGATGATGCCGTTTCTCACCTCTCTCCGAACCAGGTCAATGGGGCGTTTCTTGGGATTGCCATACCCTCCCCCTCCCCCTGCCTCCTGATAGTAGGTGGTTCCCGCCGGGACATCCTCAACGAGATCCTTGGTGGTGGTACGGTAAACCCTTCCGTCCGGGTAGACAAGCTCAATCTTGTTCAACGTCCCGGGCTTCCCACCCTGGGCACCAAAGGGAGGTTCCACATCTCCTTCACCGAAGGTCACCAGTTTCACCTTCTCTCCCCCCAACTTGAACTTCGTGACAACCCCCAGACCTCCTCTCCATTGGCCCGGGCCCCCTGAATCGGGGAGATATTCGTGCTGCAGAATAAGATGGGGCGTCTGGAGCTCGAACATCTCGTAGTCCTGGTCCAAGACTCCTCCTGAGGCATCGATCATGCCGATGTGGTCGTATCCATCCGTTCCCTTGATGGCACCCGATCCTCCCTTCAACCCCATGAAACAGATGTCCACGAATGGCTCATTTTTTCGCGGGTCCAAGCCCGTGGTCAGGCTGCACAAGAGCTCGTTCCACTCCGCCGTCACCCGCTCCGGAATAACGGGCCCTAGGGCCCTCATAATGGCATCGGCATTGATGGGACAGAGGTGGTTCCCATAGGTGGTCGCAGCGGGAAAGGCCGCGTTGAGGACGGTTCCCTCCGGTATAACGATCTTGACCGGCCTGACCATGCCATCGTTATGGGGCATATCAGGATTGACCATCTGAAGAAAGGTGAGCAGCGTTGCGCTAGCACTGGAGGTATACGTCCCGTTCACGAAGCCCCCGGTCTGGGGATCAGTGTCGGTATAGTCGAAGATAATATCATCCTTTCCCACCGTGATCTTCACCCGGACGGTATACGTGGAGCCCGGGTGTCTTCCATCGTAGTAGCCCGTGGCCTCCCCGGAATAGACTCCGGTGGGAATGGTCCGGATCTCCGCTCTCATCATCTTCTCGGTGGAGTCGAAGAGGTGTTCCTTATGGACGTTAAAGACGTCCAGGCCGTATTTCTCGACCAGGGCAAGAATTCCCCTTTCTCCCACCACGCAGCTTCCGATCTGGGCCCGCATATCCTCTTCAACCATCTTCAGCCGGATGTTGGCAAAGATCAGATCCCAGACATCCTTCCTCAGTTTCCCCTTCTCATAAACCTTCACGGGGGGAATCCGCAGGGCTTCCTGCCAGACCTCCGTTGCCTGTGGGTTGTAACCGCCCTGAACGGCTCCGCCGATATCGGCTTGATGCCCCTTACAGGCGGCCCATCCCACGAGTTCTTCCCCGTGAAAGATGGGCTTGTAGACGGCCACGTCATTGTTCTGGTTCCCCATGGAGAAGACATCGTTATGGAAAATAACATCCCCTGGGCAGATCTCATCCGCAAAATACTTGACAATATACTCGCATACGGGGCCGAGGGAGAAGGCGAGGATGGGAAGGTTTTCCGTCTGCTCCAACATCTTCCCCCTTGCATCGTAGAGCCCCGTGACGAAATCCTTCGCCTCACAGAGGATGGGAGAGCGGGTGGTCATGGTCAGCGCAATGCTCATCTCCTCGGTAATGGATTTGAAACGGCGCTGAAGGATGGAAACCAGAATCTTATCAATGTCGATTTTTTTCATGAGAGGATCCTCCCCTTCACCTGATCCTCGGACTCCTTGAGGTACATGGTGTAGCTTCCGTACTTGTCCACCAGAACGCTATATTCACTGGCCACAAAGGTGGTGGTATTTACCTGCTCGATGATGGCAGGTCCCTCGATGCGGTTGCCGTAATGGAGCTTGAAGCCATCGAAGACATCGACATTAGTAAATCCCTTCTGCCTCGGAAGGAAGACCCTCCTCTTCTTTTTGAAGGCCGGAGACGGATCCTCCCCCGCATACCCATTTAGCATGAACTCGGGCTTCTCCGTTTTGCCGATACAAACCAACCGCATGTTAATCAGCTCAATGGGCGTTTCCTGTTCCTCCAACGAATACCCGTAGAGCTTGTTATGCTGGGGATGAAACTTCTTCGCCATGCCCTCAAAGTCCTCCCCTACGACTTCCCCTTGGGTCACTTCCACGTTCACCTCGTGATACTGTTTTACGTACCGCATATCCAGGGAGTAGACGTATTCAACCCTGTCTTCGGGAATATTCTCGAGCTTCAGCAGGGAAAGGCCCTCGGCCTTCATATCGTCGAAGAGAGATCTGAACCTCTTTACATCGGCGTCCTTGAGCAGGGTAGGGTAGCTCCTCACGAAGTTGTGTTTCAGATTGGACATGAGCATCCCCGCGGCGCAGAAGATGGAGGATTCCCTCGGAATGATCATGATGGGTATTTCCAGTTCCAGGGCGATCATACAGGCATGATTTGGACCGGCGCCCCCGGCCACCACGAGGGGGAAATCCCGTGGATCCTGGCCCTGTTTAACGGAGACCTCCCTCACGGCAGCAGCCATATTGACGTTGATCACATTGTACATCCCGAGCGCGGCTTCATAGAGGTCAAACTTGAGCTTGTCCGCAATTCTCTCCTTTATGGCCTTCTCGGCCTTAGTCAGGTCCAGAGGCATTTTCCCGCCGGCAAAGTAGTCCTTATCGAGATATCCCAGGACTAGGTCCGCGTCGGTGCAGGTGGGCTCCTCCCCACCGAGATCATAACAGGCAGGACCGGGCTTGGCGCCCGCGCTTTTGGGTCCCATGCGGAGTAATCCGCCTTCATCGATCCATCCAATGCTTCCCCCCCCGGCGCCAATGGTCACCACGTTGAGCATGGGAAGAGCCAGCCGAAGCCTATTGATCTCACCAACCGTTGTCACAAAGGGAGTTCTGTTCTTGATCAGGGCGGTATCAAAGCTGGTTCCCCCCATGTCCATGGTGATACAGTCGTCATGCCCTTGGATTGATGCGTAGGCAATACCTGCAACGGGCCCTCCCGCGGGGCCGGATAGCAAGGTCACGGCGGCGTTATCAATGGCCACCCCGGGGGAGATGACCCCTCCGTTTGACTGCATGATGAGGAGTACTCCTTCGTACTCCTCGACCCCCAACTTTTTTAAAAGGGAATTGAGGTATCCCTTGAGAATGGGGCCCACATAGGAATTCAAAACGGTGGTGCTTACCCGATCGTAGAAGCGAATGGAGGGAAGAAGGGTGCTGGAGACCGTTAAGTAGGCCTCGGGAATCCTCTCGCGGATGATCTTGGCCGCCACCTCCTCATGAGCCTTGTTGGCGAAGGAATTCATGAAGCAAATGGCAATTGCCTGAACTCCCTCCCTGAGGAAGAGATCCGCTGCATCGTGGACAGCTCTCTCATTGATGGGACTGAGCACATCCCCCTTATAGTCGAGACGCTCCTCAACGGGATACCTCAGGTATCGTTCGACCAGGGGCTCCACGTTCCGATACCGGTTGTTGTACTGCTCCTCCCTGATCCCCCGCCTCATCTCAAGGGCATCCCTCATCCCACGCGTCGTCAGAAGCCCCGTCTTCGCCCCACTATAGGTCAGGACGGCGTTGGTTGTGACGGTAGTTCCATGAACAACGACGGTCACATCCCTCAGAAATTCCTTGGCCGAGATTCCTCGATCCCTGGCCATC
>Ga0180437_10009255_pt1 | contig 12241 bp, 15 predicted proteins | sample SS_ome_4_FD_132410 | JGI IMG/M metagenome (GOLD analysis project Ga0180437, IMG submission 132410) | Hypersaline lake sediment archaeal communities from the Salton Sea, California, USA - SS_3_D_1 metaG | ecosystem: Environmental > Aquatic > Non-marine Saline and Alkaline > Hypersaline >... | reverse complement strand
CATCTCACCCGCCACCTACAGTTGGTGGCGGGTGAGATGACCAAGGACTATGCGATGTGCGACAAGTGTCATCAGGTGATTTTGTAACGGAGATCCCCATGTTGTATCAAACAGTTAGACCTACCTCCCTGGAAGAAGTGGTTGGGAATGAGGAGACCATTGGTGCCCTGAGTCGGACGCTTAAGGGCACCATGCGTCCCCACGTGTATCTGTTGCATGGGCCGTATGGATGTGGTAAGACAACACTTGCCCGCATTATGGCGAAGATGTTTGGTTCGTCTGAGCGTAGCACTTTTCTATATAATGCGGCGAACACTCGTGGGATCGATACAGTGCGTCAGATTCTTGACCACTGTCGTATGACGGTAATTGATGGGAAGCCCAAGACGTTCATACTGGATGAGAGTCATCAGTTGACGCCAGCGGCACAAGAGGCCCTGTTGGATATCACGGACAGTCCTCCGGATGATGTGTACTTCATCTTCTGTACGACAGCGCCCAAGCAGATCATCAAGGGTATTCGGAATCGATGCACAGACTATGTAATGCAGAGGTTGTCGTTTACTCAGACGATGGAGGTGCTGCATCGAGCTTGTGATTCACAGCAGCTGGATGTGGACAAGAAGATCCTTGAAGCGGTGGCGATGGTTGCGGATGGGTGCTCACGTGAGGCGCTGGTTTATCTAGAAAAAGTCCAGGACGAAACGGATCTGGATACAGCGATTCGATTGATCGTGAGAGGTACGGAGAAGGATTCAAACATCATCGAGCTGGGCAAGATGTTGTTGCGGGTTCCGGAGAAACGTAAGCGGGATTGGAAGAAGATTCTGAATCTGTACTACATCATTGAGGATGAACCAGAAAGGCTTAGAAAGGCACTTCTGACATTCTTTTTGACGAACCTTCGCAAGTGCAACAGCGTAGAAGATGCAGAGGACATCGCTAAAATGATTCGGATTTTCTCTGTGAGCGTGTATTATGGTGGCAAGAGTGCCTTGGCAGCTTTGATTGTGAAGGCGTGTTTCGGGGAGGATTGAGATGGGTCAGCCGATGAAGGGCAACAAGAAGCGGAGACGTGCGGCACGGAATGAGAGAAAGAAAACGAGAATGGTACGACGTTAGTCAATCTATCAGGATTTGGAGGATTAGTTATGGCAAGACGAGGCAGAGATCGTACAGCGGCAATCGAGAACGAGCAGCGTGAGGTCAACAATCGTGGTGGGTCCAAGTACTTCTATGTGGATACAGCGAAGCTGGATCGTTTGGGCATCTCGCAGTACAAGACAGAGAACGGGCCGAACGCGATTCGGGTCATCTCTCCGAAGTTCGACACGTATGATGAGCTTCCTTACTTCGGTAGGAAGGTGTACATCCATACGAAGATCGGTGCGGATGAGAGTACCTTCATCTGTCTGCGGAAGATGTATGGTGAGCCGTGTCCGGTGTGTGAACTGTACGAGCAGATGAAGGAGAAGAATCCGAATGACGAGGCGCTGAAGGATCTGGCTCCGAGACTGCGATACCTGTTCTTCGTGGTGGATATCAAGAGCAAGGACACAGAGGCCAAGGGTCTGCGTTGGTATGATGCTCCAGTGGTTGTCAACGACAACATTGCCGAGCTGTCACAGGATCGGCGTGCGGGTATCATCGATCCGAGTGATCCGGATGAGGGGCGGGACATTGAGTTCACTCGTTCCGGGTCTGGTCTTGGGACGAAGTACAAAGGCTTCCGGTTCTACGAGAATGAGCCTATTCCGGATGACTGGCTGGATGATGCGCCTGAGGATTTCGAAGCAGTCCTGAAGAAGCCTACGTATGATGAGGTGGCTCAGGAGGTGAATGGGGCAGCTCCTCGTGCTCGTTCCGAAAGTGGTGGACGTGAGCGTAGTCGTCGGTCACGTGGTGCGAGTGAGGGCAATGAGCGTCGTCGGTCACGTGGTGCGGAAGATACTCCGGAAGAGACGGTGGTCGAGGAAGAGACTACGGAACGTCGTCGCCGGTCACGTGGTGCGGAAGAGGCTCCCAGTCGTGAGCGTAGTCGTCGGGGTGAGGATGCAGGACCTTCTGACGATGTGCAGGACAAGGTGAATGCTATTGTGAATGAGGATGATCAAGATGACTGAGCAGGAGCTGAAACAGCACCTGAGTGAATTTCGCGGTCAACTCTCCATTGATCCTGATGGTCTGGAACAGGAGTGTGTTCAACAACCACTCCTGTTCTGTCAAATTGGGGAGTTGGCAGCTGAGGCACGAGCAGACGCCAAGAAGGCCAAAGAACACGTGGAGTATGTCAAGGCCCAGTTGAAGGGTGAGATGCGTTCGAATCCCAAGACCTATGGGCTGGAGAAGGTGACAGACAAAGCGATTGAGGCAGCGGTCCAAGCGCATGAAGATACACAGCGGGTGATCGGTGAGTACATCGAGGCCAACAAGGCAGCGGATGCTCTGTCTATTCTCCAGACGGCAGCGGAGCAGCGGAGAGCTATGCTGAAGAACTTGGTGGAGCTGGTCGTGCATCGATACTACAATTCAGGTGACGTGAGTTCGATGAAGGGACGCAAGAGCGAGAACCACATGGAGGCAATCGTGGAACTTCGGAATCGAAATCGTCGGCAAAGAGATCGAGATGACGAGGACACAGTGTACGAGGGTTAGTATGCCAAGAAAGAAGAAAAGCGACATTTGTGATGAGGTCGAATCACTGTCACAGGAATGTGACTTGTTGGATCTGCCTCCAGTAGAGGATTGGATTCAGACTGGCTGTACTCAGTTGGACTTGGCAGTTGCCAATCGGTTCCCTGGAGGTCTACCAGCTGGACGCATCACACAGATCTATGGTGGTAGTAGTACGGCTAAGAGTCTGTTCGCCTATACCACCATGGGCTATGCTCAGCGTTCAGGCTATGAGACTTACTACGATGACACAGAGCGGTCGATCAATCCGGAATTCACCACCATGTGTGGGATGGACATGCGGCATCCGAAGTTCCACCTGTGGCATTCGGAGACGATTGAAGAGTTGTTCGACAAGAACATTGGTGGCTTGGTAGCTTCGGCTGAGAAGTTGAGGAAGGATGGCAAGGAAATTCCGAAGAAGCTGGTGGTGGTGGACAGTATCACTGTGTTGCCTGCGGAGATTGAGCAGGACAAGAAGATGGATGAACAGGGATACGGAGCATATCGCGCCAAGCAGATTCACCTTGGGTTGAGATCATGGGGACGTCGTGCGTTAGATGCAAACATCACCATCCTGGTGATCGATCAGACACGTGCGAATGTGAAGTCTCCCTTTGCGTCTGAGACCACAGTGGGTGGATTGGGTTTGGAGTTCTGGTCGTCCGTGCGTATTTACCTGAAGGGCAAGGCCAAGATTCAGAATGCGAAGAAGGTGAACATTGGCACGTGGGTGGACTCTACGGTGGTCAAGACTAGGTTCGGTCCTGCGTTCCGTGGTGGGCTGTTCCGTATTCAGTATGACTATGGTCTGGATGACATCTCTTCGAATCTGGTTCTGTTGGCTAAGTGCCAAGGGTGTACTGATAAAGAGCTGATGCTACTTACCACGAAGGTGCAGTTCAAGGGTGAGGAGTATACGATCAAGAAGTGGGTCAAGGTTGTCGAGGAGAATGGTTGGGAAGATGACCTACGTCAGTTCGTGTGGGACTCGTGGCAGGATTTGTATGCGACTGATCCCAGAAAGGAACGCAAATGGTAATCGTAGGATGTGACGTATCGTTGAACCATGGAGGGTTCTGTTGGTTTGATTCCAAGGGTGACGTATCTGGGTATCGGTTCTTCCATGATGTGATGAAGTTCGTGAAGGCCGATCCGGATCATGGTATCCACACTGGGATGAAGAAGGGCAAGGAAGAGACAGGTCTTGCCTATGATCTACGGAGAGCATCGAACTATCGACAGCTCTTTCAGACTCATGTGATTGGGTCTAACGTAGATGCTGATGCAGTGTTGGGTGGTGATGGTCCATTTCAGTTGCGGGATTCGTACTTCAGCATCGAAGGGTATGCCATCAATCAGGGCAAGAGCAGCACGAATCGTTTGCTTCAGATTGCGGAGTTGACGGGCATGCTTAAGGATGAGGTGTATCAGTGTGGTGGGAAGATGCGTATCCACGATCCTATGACAGTGAAGTTGTTTGCGTGCCATGGCAAGGCAACGAAGATGGAGATGAGAGCAGCGGCGGCAAACGTGGATGGTTTCCTGTTGCCGGATGAACTGTTCAAAGTGAAGAAGATCAAGGGTAAGGGCGAGGATTTGGATGGTCCAGGTACTGATGTGATTGATGCATACTGGTTGGGGAAGATGTTAGTGACTGAGATGATGTTGCGAAGTGGGATTCTTTTGATGTCGGATCTTCCAGAGAATCAGATCAAGGTGTTCAATCGGGTGACGAAGACATATCCGGTGAACATCTTGGCTCGCCCTTTCCTAGGAGCCACAGATGATTGAACAGATTCATGTGAAGAACTTTGAGTCTCATGAGGACAGTGTGTTTGATCTGTCTCCTGGGGTGAATGCGATAGTGGGTGATTCCCATGTTGGGAAGTCTGCCATTCGTAGGTTTTTTCATTGGATCAATACAAACCGTCCGTTGGGCACGGACTTCATCAAGAAGGGAACCAAGCGCGTGTTTGGTCGTGTCCAGTTTGATGATGGTGTGTTGACGCGAACGAAGACGGCAAAGACGGGCAAGTACGAATTGGATAGTGAGCCTGATCCGTTCAGTTCTTTTGGGCAGGGTGTTCCGGAGAAGGTGACCGAGCTGATCAATATGTCTGATGTGAACTTCCAGACACAGCATGGGTCCTTCTTCTTGCTACAGGATACGCCAGGGACAGTAGCATCCTATCTGAGATCAGTGACAGGGTTGGATGAGCTAACTACTGTGACATCCGACATTGGTACTCGTCTGCGATCTACCAAGTCACGTCTGACTACACAGACACAGCTGGTGGAGGAAATGCAGGAGGAGATGGAACAGCTGAAGCGCCTAGACTTGGTTCGACTGGAGGAGTGTATCCAGGAGTATAAGGAGCTTGAGGAACGTAATGGAGTGATTCGTGGTAAGGTGCAGTCTCTGAGTCGGGTTGTGGATCGGATTCGAGAATTGAATGAGGCCCCATCCATCTCTGAGGATATAGCGAAGGCGCTGAAAGATCGAATGGATGAACTGGTGGTAGAGGGTGAGCGTGTGGATGATGAGCGGTTCCAGTTGCGAGCTGTACTGGATCGAATCAAAGAGGTGGAGGTTGTGGATGTACAGGTTCGGGATGGTCTTTTGGATGAGGTGCAAGAGACCATTACTACATACCAGACGAACTTGGGTAGGTCAGATGATTTGGATGGTGTGCTTAAGCGACTGGTGGCATTGGGCAAGGGCGCAAAGCATGATGAATTCCGGTTGGTGGAGTTGCGTGAAGAAGAGCAGGAGTTGTTGTCACAGTTGAAGGATTGTCCGCACTGTGGGGTGGAGTTGACCGAGGAGTCACGTGAGAGATTGGTGGGAGAAGAGCGATGAAGACATGGGTAATCTCTGATACGCACCTATTCCATACGAAGATGACAGAGCTATGTGGTCGTCCGGAAGATTTCACTGAGCAGATCGTGATGAATTGGAATAACATGGTGGCTCCAGACGACTTGGTGTACCACCTTGGTGATGTGGGATTCTATAAGAAGTGTGAATGTGCAGGACTGATGAGTGGTCTGCCGGGCACTAAGATTCTGATTCGTGGGAACCATGATACATTTCCAGTGAAGTGGTATTTGGATCATGGATTCATTGCGGTCATGGATCGTGCGGTGGTGAACGTGATGTACAAGAAGGGAATCAAGAAGCCCATGAATCGGTACTTCCGTGTGCTCTTGTCTCACAAGCCCATCAAGATCGGGGACTGTGCCTTTGGGCCGGTGGACTACAATGTACATGGGCATTTCCACAATAATTCCTCGCACTATTGGGAGGCTCCTCTGTTGCGTGTGTTGACTCCGAAGCACCTGTTGTTCGCGTTGGAGGAGACAGAGTACAAGCCTTTGGATCTAGCAGCGGCTTTGAAGTTTGGGAAGTTGCCAGTGACACAGGATCGGGTTGGGGTGAAACAATGAAGCTTGGGATCTTAGGCGACCTACATATTCATAGCAAGGCTCCGGAGCGTAGACAGGATGCGGACTATCTTGAGACATGTCGCATCAAATTGTATCGATCTCTGAGGCTACTGGAAGATTGTGATGTGATCATCCAGGTGGGCGACTTCTTTGATTCGTATGCGGTGTCGAATAAAGTCACAGCTATGGCAATTGATACTATTCGGTGGGCAGGCAGAGAGATTTTTTGTGTGTATGGGCAGCATGATCTTTCGGGACATGCAGCTAGTACGATTCAGAATTCTCCCTTGCAGGTGTTGCGGGCAGCGGGTGTGGTGAATTTGTTGGGCGATGATCCAATTGGATTTGGGGAAGAGGACGTGATGTTTTATGGTGCGCCCTTTGGTCAGGATATCCCACAGGTGGTGGATGATGAGAGGTTTAAGGTTCTAGTGACACATCGTATGATTGGTGATCGTCCGTTGTATCCGGGGCAGGAGCTTGAAGGTCCGAGGTCATTTTTGCGGAAGTATCCGGAGTTTGATCTGGTATGCTGTGGTGATTATCACTATCGGTTCGATGATGGGGTGGGGGATCGTGTCATTCTGAATCCTGGGGTCATGATGCGGAAGACCTTGAAGGAAGCAGACTTGGAACATGAGCCTGCGGTCTACACATTTGATACACAGGAACGCAGGGCCAAGATCATTAAGGTTCCCTGTGAGCCCATCGAGGCGGTGATGGATCTGGAGCGTACAGAGAAACGTGCTCCTATTGAATTGGAGGCGTTCATTCGAAAGCTTCAGTTGGGTAAGACGTCTCAGATTGGGTGGAAGAATATCTTGCTCAGGGTGATGGAACAGAGGAAGACAGTGGAGCGAGTGAGAGAAGTGATTGCTGAGTCTACATTGAAATTGGAGAAATGAGATGGCTGATATTGTTCGTAGCCTCAAGAAAAAGAGAGGTGAGATCGATGAGATTCTCACGGCACAGACCAGACGGGAAGGAGAGATGAAGGCACTCTTGGATGGTTTGGAGCGTGACTTCGGTGTTACGAGTGTGGAAGAGGCAGAGCAAAAACTGGGTGAGCTGGATAAGGAGTTGGATCGCAATGAAGATTCCATGAACAGGTTGGATGAAGAGATGGCTGAGATCTTGGCGGCAGCAAAAGGCGAAGCAGGCAGCGAGCAGTAACATCGAGTCGCGTTGGGCATTGGCTGGGTATGCGATTCTGTGTGCGGATGAGAGTACGGGACAACCGTATTGGCATACGTATGGGGAAGATGGTATGGATGAGTGTAAGTTGTCCCTGCGACAGCCGGTGGTGTTCCCAACCAAGAAGCTTCCGATGAATTCCATAATCCGTGTTTACATTCCTAGGGGCAGTGATGAGCAGAATCAGTGAGTATGAGGAAGTGCTGGTTTCTACAAGGTCTGAGATCAGACACTTGCAGGAGAAGATTGACACAAAGTCTGCGGAGGTTGAAGAACTGAAGCAGCTGGTGGAGGATCTTCTGGATGCTCAGGAAGTGATGAACATTACGGGCACGGTGGCGCAGGAGGAGTTCGAGGGATACATTGAAGGTATGGTGACCGAGGCATTGCAGATGGTGTTCGGTCCTGAGTACTCGTTTGAGATCCAGACAGAGATCGTAAGAAACCAACCGGAGACTCGGTTCTTTGTGGTGGAGGATGGTATACGTCTTCCTACCAAAGAGGACTCAGTTGGTGGTGGCATGTTGGATCTCGTGTCCATGGTTTTGCGTGTGGTGGTTTGGTCTATCCATGAGCATAGGACTAGGCCGGTGATGTTGTTGGATGAACCAGGAAAGAATCTAGATCGAAACAAGATTGATCAGTTCGTGGAGATGATCAAGAAGTTCCATGAGCTGTTGGGAATCCAGTTCATCATTGTGACACACGATAACAAGATAATTGAGATGGCAGATCGGGCGTTCAAAGTGACACGTTCGGAAGGAACCGCTACAGTTAAGATGGTGAAGTAGGAGGAAGAGCTATGAAGAAGTTATTGTTTGGTGTGATCTTGTTGGTGTCCCTTGCTATCGCGGGGATGGGAATTGGTTGTGCAGCCATGAGCGAGTACGCTACACCCGCCACGATCAATCCACGTGCTGTGGACTTTGTGGTGGAGACAGGGGTGGCTGATCCGAATGAGTTCAAAGGATGGCCCAACCTTCACAAGGCGTTGAAGCTGGATTCGTATGTGGACATGGCGTATGAGATTCGCTTCACTACGTTGAAGCAGAGCATTGAGGATTTGCAGATTGACTATAGTCATCTCAATGAGATTGTCACCAAGAATCTACAGGATGCGCAGGAGCGAGAGCAGGAGTTGTTTGCTGATGGTGGGATACTGGCGACGGCGTTGACGGCAGGTGGGCTTGGTAGTTTTGTGGGACTGCTTGGGTTATTCCGTAAACGTCCGGGTGACATGACGAAGGAAGATTTCCAGAAGGCGATTGAACCGATCAAGGGTGAGTTGGGTATCAAGGATCAGCAGTTTGCTCAGGTCGTGACGGGGGTTGAGAAGATTATGAAGAACAAGGATCAAATCGCCTCGTTGCTAACCAAGGAAGGGGATGCAGCTACGAAGACGGATGAGATCATCAAGCTGATGAAGACGTGTTTGGGCAGAACGCAGGATGCTGCTACTCAGCAAGAGGTGGCGAAGGTGAGGGCAACTGTTTGATGTGGTACAAGAGAGACGTGAGGTTGGTGATGTTGGACCGGGAGCCTGGAGATCTATGCAGGCTCCCTTATCCCAATCATCCTAAAGGGTGTCCTAACTTTGGGAAGAGGGATCTGTGTCCTCCGAAGTGTCCAAGATTAGAGCAGGCGTTTCGTATGGATCGTCCGTTCCATTTGGTGTGGATGCAGTTTGATATTGGGATGCACGCACGTAAGATGAAGATGCTCCATCCGGAGTGGTCAGAGCGCCAGTGTTATTGTTGTCTGTACTGGCAGGGCACAGTGCGGTCTAGGCTCCGAGATTTAGAGGAGTGCTTCCTCTGTGATTACGAGGGGCTGGTGGCAACGCAGTGTGCTGAAGCCATGGGTGTGAATCTCACCGAGACAATGAAGTTGAACTGTGACATAGAGTTGGAATGGCCTCCGAAGGAAACAGTGTACAAGATATCATTGATCGGGATGCCGACAGAAGAATGGAGAGGCAAACTATGAACAAAGTAGCAGCTGAGATTATGACTCCGTTTCATACTGAGAATGGTGAGTTGCAGTTCAAGGTGCAGGCTACTCGGCACATCGCATACATCTGGCCCACTCCTCCTCCGACGACATTCGGGGAGCTGGGGATCTTGGATATCCCTGAACAGTTCCGCGAGGAGCACCAGGATGGGACAGGCATTCTCTTGTCCGTGGGTCCTGGCTATTGGGGACAGGATAAAAAGGGCAAGATGAAATGGAATCCATCCACACCGGAGCTGGCTCCAGGCCAGAGGGTGTACTATGACAATTCTGTGCCGTGGCATGTTATGATGGAAGGTCTGGATGGGGAGATGCACAAGGTCGTGTATTGCGGATTCCGTGATATCCATGGGTTGGCACTCTGAACATTTTTATCTCCTGAACGTATAGAGTGTTAGGAGGATTCATGGGCAACGAACTACAAAAACTTGAATTGGACCAGCGGCTGAGATTGGTGCTCTTGCGGAATCGTGGAGTCATCAGGGATACGATAGAGGACTATGAGCGTGAGTTTGCGGTACGTCTTTCGGAAGACTATGTGATCAGAGTCTATCGGAAGTTTCGACGTGAGGTGAGGCAGGACAATCTGAGATGGGTGAGCTATCACTTTGCTCAGGAGTTCATTGCTCAGGCGGCGAAGGTGCAGCATCAGTTGTCGAAGCAACTGGCAGAGTACAATGAGAGATCTATCCAAGTGGTGTCTGTATGTTGTGGTTCACCAGTGACTACACATCCCCAAAGTGATCGCCCATTGTGCTTGAAGTGCGATCATCAGTGTGACACGAAGGAAGAGATAGATAAGCAGCTGGAGCGGTTGAAGCTACAAACTATTGATCGGCTGCAAAAGGAACAGGACTTGACTATGCGGTTCTTGGAAGGCATGGGCTTTTTACAGAAAAGAAGTGGCGTGGGCGAGTTGAACGTTGGAGTACATCAGGAACAGACTGCGTTGCCAGCTGGTGACACATCGAGGGCTCCGAAACCACCAGAGGGTTTGGACCCGAATCTACAAAAGGAACTGGATGCACTTGATCCACGTGATGCTCAGCTGATGTTGGATGGTGGGCTGGAGTTAACAGTGGAGTTTGAGGACGATAAGGATGCGAATTCAGGGACAGAAGCACCTAGATAATAGAACGAAGAAGGCAGTGAGTGCAGCCTTGTATCATCGCTTGTACCGAGAGATGCCGGTGGACATTGATACGTTCATCGATGATCCTCAATACATGGGTGGGATCACACATGATGCGGAAGGGTACTGCACTGTGTGGCCGAGATGGCGCTGGGAGCTGCGCCAGATGTTCAACGGGGATCAGAAGTACATCCATGTCTTGACAGGTGCGATTGGTATCGGTAAGACACGAACCGCCATCCTTGCATTGTGCTATGTCATCTATCGCATCCTCTGCTATCGTGATCCTCAGACGGCGCTGGGTGCTCAGAAGTTGGGTAAGCTGACGGTGGTGTTCTTCAACTTGACGAAGAGCATGTCGGACAGTAGAGGGTACGGGCTGCTGCAAGAGTACCTTCTGTCATCTCCGTGGTTCTTGAACATTGGTACGAAGATGGGTTCGAAAGAGAATCCATACATTCGTCTGCCTCACATCGATTTCCGTGTTGCGTCTCCTCTGATGAAGGGTTTTGGTGTCCAGGGTCTTGACGTCATTGCGGCGTTGATGGATGAGGTTGATAACCCAGAGGCAAGTGAGAAGCACCAGAAGCGTGTTGTTGAAGCGTTCGACTCAGCCTATGAGCGTCTCAAGAGTCGTTTCGTCTATCAGGGCAAGTGTCGTGGGCGGTTCTTCTTGGTGGCGTCGAAGCAGGATAGGGTATCGTTCTTGAATACCTTCATCGCTAAGATGCAGAGTAGTCCGGTGATTCGTGTGGTGGACATGCCCCAGTGGGAAGCACAAGCTGGGAGACGTGGGCGGAAGTACTGTGGCAAAGGGTTCATGGTCAGCATTGGCGATCCGTATAATCCACCCATCATCATAGAGACTCGTGCTCAGTTGAAGGAAGTTCAGAAGAAGGGCTTCCAAACAATCATCGTACCTATCGAAGAGAAGGATGTCTTCCAGCGAAACATTGTGACGGCGCTGCGAGACGTGGCAGGTATCTCCACATCACACGTTCGGTCTACGAAGCTGTTCCCTGCGGAGAGCAGTATCATGACGTGTATGGATCAGGATCAACCTAATCCTGTGAAGTCCATCACTATTCGAGTGGGCCTGCATGACAACATTGATTTCACAAAGTTCATTGACTTCACTCGTGTCACTGTGCCCCGCAATATTCCTCGGTTTATTCACCAGGACTTTTCGTATTCAGGTAATGGTGACGCGACAGGTATTGCCATGTCTTGCATCAAGGGATGGACGGAGAGAAGTCGAGAGCTTCCGGATGGGACATTCAAGATAGAGAAGTTGGCTGTGGTGGAGACGGACTTTGTCCTGCGAATCAAAGCGTATCCGGGTGATCGGATTCCACAGCACAAGATACGACAATTCATCCTGGACTTGCGGGACGTGTACAAGTTCAACATTCAGCTGTGTACGTTTGACTTGCGTGTGGCTACGGAAGATGGGAAGCAGATCCTGGAACGTGCCGGGGTGAATTGTGACTATCTGTCTATGGATACAAACCCACAGTACTATCGTGAGTTCCGAAACATGGTCTTCGAGGAGAGATGGCACACACCTTTCCATCCGTATCTATTCTTCGAGTTGAAGCATCTGGAAGATGATCAGGTCAAGAACAAGATCGATCATCCAGACGAGGTGCCAGAGATTGAGACATTGAAGGATGGTAGCCAGCGCCAAGTGGTGTTGGTGGGATCGAAGGACTGTGCGGATGCGGTGTCGGGTTCAGTGATCTCTGCCATTGCGAACACAGAGGAGCCTCCGGACGTAGAAGT
>Ga0180437_10009254_pt1 | contig 12243 bp, 11 predicted proteins | sample SS_ome_4_FD_132410 | JGI IMG/M metagenome (GOLD analysis project Ga0180437, IMG submission 132410) | Hypersaline lake sediment archaeal communities from the Salton Sea, California, USA - SS_3_D_1 metaG | ecosystem: Environmental > Aquatic > Non-marine Saline and Alkaline > Hypersaline >... | reverse complement strand
CTTGTAGGACGGATTGGCAATCCGTCCTACGCCGTGAATAATCCGGTCAGCCGGGCGGCGGCTCGCCTGGAAACGCTTCGCTCCAGGCTTCGGTCAAACCCTCGGCAACGCCCAGTTCGTCCGCCCACCGGGCCAGATAGCCGAAATCGAGCCTTTCCCGGTTTGCCCGCAGCAGCGCGGCGGCGTCGGCCCGATCGATGATCCGGCCGGCCGACAACTTGTGCAGGATCACGTCCTCACACGCCAGCACGTCGATTTCAACGTCGAGATCGGGCAGCCGAGTCGCCAGCCGGCGCTGCAGGGCCGTTTGGTGGTACGCCGACTTGCCGATCAGCAGGTCGATCTGGACGTCGGCAAACGTCTCGGGCGGCTCGTAGAGCAGTGGGATGACGCTCAATCGGCCCAGCGAAACCAGCGGCGGGTCGCACTTGGGGCGGATCGCCGCCTCGGAAAGCTCTCCGAGAAGACCCTCCACCTGGTCGTCGTCCACGGCGATCAACAAATCGACGACGTTGGTGGCCCGGACGTATTTCCAGGCGGCCATGGCGATGCCGCTGATCACGGCCGCCGGGACACCGGCCGACTTGAGCACGAGCCAGACGTGGCGCAAGGCGCCCAGCACCGCTTCACCGGCCATGGTCACCTCGGCGTTGCTCGGGCGTTTGGGCCATCCGTCGGATCATGCGGTCGTGCTCCTCCATCTGCTCGGCGTACCATTTCCGGTAGGCGGCCTTCAGATCGCCGTCGGGCCCGATCTCCCGACGCAGGCCCGCCAAGAGAAACTGCTCGCAGGCGTTCATCAGGTCGACCCAGAGGCGGATGCACTGCTCGGGCGTGGCGTCCTTGGGCACCTGCGGCTGGAAGCCCGGGGGCGGGATGAGTTGACCGGCCATGGCTGCTCCAGTAGATGCGAGTGAACTCGACCATTCTAATCGACGCAAGTCCGAGTCGCCATGCGGCTTTTTGGCTGCGCGGCGTTGAGGTTCGTACAGGAATGACTTCCCGTGTGCGGAAGGGGACAGTCCCATTTTCGCTTCGCGAAAATCGGGACAGTCCCCACCTAATCTCTTTAGGAGTCCTGAGTATTCGTTAGAGCCGTTCGTAGTGCCCCGATTCATCGGAGTCGCGGGGGGAATCGCTTGAAGGGCCGCATCAGGCCGCAACGGGCCGCATGAATGCGATCACTACAAACTTCGGGCCGCATGAATGCGGCCACTACAAACGGTCGTAGATGGGTTCGCCGCCGAAAGAAGATCTGCGGCGTGGGCGCCACCCGGTGCGGAACGCGGCCATGGCAAGCGACAGGGGTGGGCGTTGACCAGCGTGTCAGACAGGGACCCGTCCCTGGGGGGATTGGCGACAAGATAGGAAAACGAGGGTGTTCTGGCAATGCGGTTTCTGTTAGGAATTCGTTGCTTCTTGCAAAACGCTTGTCAGACGCAGCCCCGGCGGCAAGAATAGATCTCACGGTCGGCGGCATCGCGGTCGGCGTTATCGCGGTCGACGGCTCGTTGCCGCAGGCACAGAAAGAGGCCTTTTGAATTGGACCGGGTAAGGACGCCAGGAGAGTTTTGATAAGGATGTCCGATCATTGACGCTCATGGAAGTTGTGACACAGTGTCAACGAACATTCACGGACACGCTCAGGTTCATACAGACGCCCAACCGACAGCGCCGCAAGAAGATCTCGACCCGCCGAGGAAACGTCCCCGGCGCGTGCTGATCGCGGCGGCGGATCGGCAGCGACGGGCTCACGTGGCGGGGGCGTTGCGCGAGGCGGGCTTCGAGGTGACGATCGCCCGAACCGGTCGGGAGGCCGTCGCCCGGGCGCTGCTGGCCTTTCCCGATTGGCCGAGCGAGCTGTTCACCGAGGGCGAGTTCATCGACTGCATTCTGATCGATCCGCAGATGCCCGACCTGGCGGGCGGCGAGGTGGTCCGGCATCTGCGGCAGCACGGCTGTGACCGTCCGATTCTGGCGATGGTCGATTCGGTGGGGGCGGACGAGGCGTCGCGCTGTCGGCAGCTCGGCTTCGATCGTCCGCTGCTTGCGACGGCCCGGCCACAGGACCTGGTGGCGTCGGTTCGCGAGTACCTTTGGTGATCTCGGCAGCCCGGCACGGCAGACTTAGAACTCGTACAGAAACAACTTCCCGGATTCCGAAGGGGACAGTCCCATTTTCCCTGCGGGAAAATGGGGACAGTCCCCAAGTTATTCATGTACGAGTTCTTAGGCCGCCCCCAAGTACGGGGGGGCGAGGACTGGTGGTCGATTCTCCGGCGTGGGGAAACTTTTTCCACGCTGCCTCCGTCTAATCTGACGAACGGCGCCGTGCGCGCCGTCCACTTGGTCGTATATTCCCGGACCTCTATTTGAAAAGGTCAATGCGATGAAACGTCCCTCGGCAATCCGCTTGGTCGCTTTTCTGGCAATCCAGCTTTTGGCCGCCTCGGCGATGGCCCAGGGGCTGTTGGTGGTGGTCAACACCACGGAACGGGTTCCGCTGCCGCGTCCGACCGTTCGGCGGCCGCCCACGCTCCCGCCGATCTCGTACAAGATCAAGGAGCTGGCGGTCAACGCCCGGGTGCTCGACCAGGTCGCCCGCGTGCAGGTCTCCCAGTCGTTCGTCAACACGGGCAGCCGGCAGATGGAGGTGGCGTTCGTGTTTCCGCTGCCGTATGACGGGGCGGTCGATCGGCTCACCTTCCTGGTCGACGGCAAGGAATATCCGGCCAAGCTGCTCCCCGCCAAGGAAGCCAGGGCAATCTACGAAAACTACGTCAGGCGAAATCAGGACCCAGCGCTGTTGGAGTGGATCGGCACGGGGATGTTCAAGACGAGCGTGTTTCCGGTGCCGCCGGGGGCCGAGCGGACCGTGACGCTCCGCTACAGCCAACTGCTGCGGAAGGCGGCCAACCTGACCGATTTCCTTTTCCCGCTGGGCACGGCCAAGTACACGTCGGCCCCGGTGGAGAAGATCGACATCCGGGCGTCGATCGAAAGCTCGATTGAGATCAAGAACGTCTACAGCCCGACGCACGCCATCGAGGTGAAACGGCCCAGCCCGACCAACGCCGTGGTCAGCTACACCAGCGAGAACCGGGTGCCCACGAGCGACTTCCGGCTGTTTTACGGGGTGGCCAAGGGAAAGCTGGGGGCCAGCGTGTTGAGCTATCGCCCCGACGCCGTTGAGGACGGCTACTTCCTGCTGCTGGCCAGCCCGCAGATCAAGGCGGCCGACGCCGAGCGGCCCAAGAAGAACGTGGTTTGCGTGTTCGATCGTTCGGGCAGCATGAGCGGCCAGAAGATCGAGCAGGCCCGGGAGGCGTTGAAGTTCGTGTTGAACAACCTCCGCGAGGGCGACCTGTTCAACATCCTGGCGTACGACAGCGAGATCGAGGCCTTCCGGCCGGAGTTGCAGCGATACAGCGAGAAGACGCGGCAGCAGGCGATGGGGTTTGTCGAAGGCCTGTATGCCGGCGGATCGACGAACATCCACGGGGCATTGACCGCGGCCCTGGAGATGCTCAACGACTCGTCGCGGCCGAATTTCGTGATCTTCCTGACCGACGGGCTGCCGACGGCCGGCGAGACGAACGAGGCGAAGATCGTGGCCGCCAGCGAGAAAGCCAACCGCGTGCGGGCGCGGCTGATCAGCTTCGGCGTGGGCTATGACGTGAACAGCCGGCTGTTGGACCGGCTCTCGCGGACCAATTTCGGCCAGAGCGAATTCGTGCGGCCCAATGAAGACATCGAGGCCCACGTCAGCCGGCTCTACAGCCGGATCAGTTCGCCGGTGATGAACGACGTGGCGGTGAAGTTCGAGTTCGACGAGGTGCGGGTCGAGGAGGGCGAGCCGATCCGGCGGATGTATCCCCGGCAGCTGACCGACCTGTTCGAGGGCGAGCAGCTGGTGATCGTGGGCCGCTACCGGAAGCCGGGGCTGGCCAAGGTGCGAATCACCGGCCAGGTCGGCGACGCTGCCCAGAAATTCGACTTCCCGGTGAAACTGGCCCAGAAGAGCGACGACCAGTCGTACGCGTTTGTGGAGAAGCTTTGGGCCATGCGGCGGATCGGCGAGATCATCGACGAGATGGACCTCAAGGGCCGCAACGAGGAGTTGATCAAGGAACTGGTGGCCCTTTCGACCAAGCACGGCATCCTCACGCCGTACACGTCGTTCCTGGCCGACGAAAACGCGAGCCTCGACGACCTGGCGGGCGACAGCGAATTGGGCGCCCGGCGGGCAGGCGAATTGGCGGTCCGGCTCGGAGAGGCCGACGGCATATCGGGCTTCGTCCAGCGCGACGCGAAGAAGCAGCTGCTGGAGGCCCAACTGGCGGCGCCGGCCGATGCGCCGGCCGGCGCGGGATTGGGCTGGGGAATGACGCTCCGCGACATCGACCGCGACAGGGAGGTCTCCGTCGAGGCCGTCCAGGTCGTGGGCAACAAGGTGCTCTACAAGCGCGGGCGGGTGTGGTATTCGTTCGACGTGGCCAAAGAGGGCAGCGAGCAGCTTGCGGCCAAGGCCAAGGTCGTCAAGCGATTCAGCGAGGAGTACTTCGAGTTGATCGGCAAGAGTTCACCGGCCGAAATGAAGCTGCTTTCGCGTCAAGCGGCCGGGGAGGAATTGATGCTCGAGGTCGACGGCAACGTGTATCACGTGAAGTAAGATCGCCGTGGGCTACCCTTCGGCCAGCAGTTGGGTTATCAACTGTTGCATCTCGACTTCGTCGCCGGCGCGAAAACCGGCCCAAACGCGGCGGACTCGCCCCAGGCGGTCCAGGACCAGCGTGGTGGGGTAGCGGCTCAGGCCGATCACCTGTTTGACAGCCGCGCGGCTGGCGCCACTGAGATCGGCGTAGATACGCAGCTCGACATTCTCTCGCCGGAGAGACTCGCGGGTTGCGTCCCGCAGCGCCGTTTGGTCCTTGTCGGAAACGCGGCCGCAGGAGACCGACAGCAACCGGAAGGCGGGCTGATCGGCGAATTGCCGCTCGATGGCCGCCAGTTGCGGAAGCTGCAGCGCGCTTTGTGAGGATTTCGGTTCCCAGAAGTTGAGCAACACCACGCGGCCGGTCAGATTGGCCAAGGTGACCGTCTCGGCCGTGTCAACCAGCGGCTGCAATTCCAGCCGGGACAACGGCTGGCCGATTCCCGGGCCTTGGGAGGCGCCCGACCGGCCCGTGGGGCGGAAGTACGTGATCACGAAGATCAGCAACACGAGCATGGTCAGAACGGTCCAGTTGCACCACGTCGACCGGTGGTCGAGTCGATTCGGCTCGGCCGCGTCGCCGACCGGCGCCTCGACCACCGGATCCGGCTGGTCCGGGATGCCTTCAGGCGGCTTGGGAGAGTCAGTGACCTGGTCCACCGGACAATCGGCTGGTTCGGCCTTAATCATCGGTTCTCCTCCAAACGATTTCTTTTCCGCCCCGGTAGCTGTCAGGGAAGGTATCTAACTATAGTATTAGTTACAGTCTGACACATGCCGGGCAAAAACACCGGCAATTCGGGGGATGCGTGCCCAGGGCGATTCCGATGATTTTGCACGTCGATATGGACGCCTTTTACGCCTCCGTCGAGGAGTTGGACCGGCCGGAGCTGCTCGGCAGGCCGCTGATCGTCGGGGGCGATCCGGACCGGCGGGGCGTGGTCTCGGCGGCCAATTATCCGGCGCGGCAGTTCGGGGTCCACAGCGCCATGCCCTCGGCCACGGCCCGGTGGAACTGCCCTCAGGCGGTGTTCTTGCCCCCTCGTTTGGATCGCTATGCCGAGGTGTCCCGACAGATCCGCGAGATCTTCGAGCGTTACACCCCGCTGGTCGAGCCGCTCTCGCTGGACGAGGCGTTTCTGGACGTCACCGGCAGCGTGGGGCTGTTCGGCCCGCCGGCCGAGATCGGGCGGAAGATCAAGGCGGAAATCCGCGACACGTTGCGGCTGGTGGCGTCGGTCGGCGTGGCGCCGAACAAGTTCCTGGCCAAGATCGCCAGCGATCTGGACAAGCCGGACGGATTTGTGGTGGTCGAGCCCGAGCGGGTCCAGGAGTTTCTCGATCCGTTGCCGGTGGGGCGTCTCTGGGGCGTGGGCAAGGCGAGCAATCAGTCGCTCGAGAAGCTGGGCATCCGCACCATCGGCCAGTTGCGGCAACTGCCCGTCGACGTGCTCCGCGACCGGTTCGGCAGCAGCGGCGAGCACCTCTGGCAGTTGTCCCACGGCATCGACGAGCGGGCGGTCGTGCCCGACCATCGGGCCAAGTCGATCTCACACGAGACCACCTTCGCGGTCGATATTGCCGATACGGAGGTGCTTCGCGCGTGGCTGTTGGAGTTGACCGAGCAGGTGGCCCGGCGCTTGCGGTGTCACGGCCTGCGAGGCCGCACCGTGCAATTGAAAATCCGCTTTGCCGACTTTCGCACGATCTCACGGAGCCAGACGCTGCCCGAGCCGACCGACGTGACCGAGGGACTCTGGCAGACGGCGGCCGAGATGCTCCGCTCACGGCTGCCGGAGGCCCATCCGCCGGTGCGATTGCTGGGGATGGGCGTCAGTGGGCTGGACGCCTCGGGCGAAGTGCAACAGCTGTTGTTCGACGACGGGCGTCAGAGCCAGTTGGACTCGGCCACCGACGCCATCCGCGACCGTTACGGCCGCAAGGCCATCGGCCGAGCCGGGGCGATGAAACGAAACACGGAGTAGCTATCGAAGAACTTACCCTGCCCCGTTGCACGTCATTGGACCACGCACGCAGCAGACGGACGAACCTGATGAAATACGAAGTCGAGCAGAAATTCCCCGTGACCGATATGGGAGCCTTGCGGTTGAAGCTTGCCGAGATGGGAGCCACGATTTCGGAGCCGAAGCAGGAGGTCGATCTCTATCTGGCCCATCCGGAGCGAGATTTTGCACAAACCGATGAGGCGTTGCGGATTCGCCGCTGCGGGCCGCTGAACTTCATCACCTACAAGGGTCCCAAGATCGACCAGACGACCAAGACCCGTCGCGAGATCGAACTGCCGCTGGAGCCGGGCGAAGCGTCGTTGGAGGCCTGGAGCGGCCTGTTGGATGCGCTCGGATTTACGCCCGTGGCCGAAGTCCGCAAGTCGCGCCGCAAGGTGGACATCTTCTGGCAAGACCGCCGGGTGGAGGGATCGCTGGACGACGTGGAACAGTTGGGAACGTTCGCCGAGTTGGAGTTGGTTGTGGAGGCCGAGCAGATCGAGGCGGCCAAGGCCTGCGTCGGCTCGCTGGCCGAGGCCTTGGGCCTCTCCGGGAGCGAGCGGCGCAGCTATCTCGAATTGCTGCTTTCGAAAAAGGGGACAGGTCCATTTTCCGCCTCTTGACTGCCGTCTTCCCGCAAAAATGGACCTGTCCCCTTTTTCGCGACCCTCGCAGGGCCAGCGGAGGTCGGGTATATTCGGACCATGCACACCGCGGCAAATGATATTGCGGAACAGCCAGACCAGGTTTCCCCCCCCGATTGGCCCGTCCACCCGGACATCGAGCCGCACGAGCCCCGCAATCTGCTTTTGATGGCCGCCCATCAGATCGTCTTTCGCGTGGGCTGGATCTTCAAGACCGAGAGCGTGATCATGCCGGCGTTTCTCGACTGGCTGATGCCCGGCAGCCCGACGGGCATGCTGCGGGGGTGTTTGCCGGTTCTGAACCGCTTCGGGCAGAGTGTGCCGCCGGTGCTGTGTGCCGATCAACTCAAGGCCATGCGGTTCAAGAAGCGGGCGCTCTCGGCCTACATCGTGGCCATGAGCGTGCCTTTTGCCGTGCTCTCGCTGGCGTGTCTGGCCGGCGATGTCCAGCAACTGACCTGGATGCCCTGGCTGTTTCTGCTCTTGTACGGCCTGTTTTTCGCATTCAACGGGCTGTATCACATGTCGTTCGGCACGGTGCAGGGGAAGCTGATTCGGCCTACCCGGCGCGGCCGCCTATTGTTGATCTCGACCTTTTGGGGAACGCTGCCGGCCATGGGCCTCGGCTGGTGGCTGTTGGACGACTGGTTGGACCGGCCCGATGGCGGCTTCCAGTTCATCTTTGCGACGACGGCCGTGTGCTTCTTCCTGTCCGGGCTGATGGTCCTGCTGTTGTTCGAGCCGGCCGACGGTCCGTCGCCAGGGCGGTCGAACGGGCCGCTGAGGAGCTTTCACGACGCGTGGACGGCCCTGCGAAGCGACCGCAACCTACGATGCCTGGTCCTGGTGGCAATGCTCTTCGGCAGCGGGCTGATCATTTTTCCCCACTACCAGGCGCTGGCCCTGGGACCGCTGCAACTGGAGCGGAAGCAACTGATGCTGTTCGTGGTCGCGCAAAACGCCAGCGTGGGACTGCTCAGCCTGTTTGTGGGCACGCTGGCCGACGCCTTGGGGAACCGATTGACGCTGCGGACGCTGGTCTTCGGTGCGGCGGTGGCCCCGTTGCTGGCGATCGGGCTGTCGCGGTCCGGTGGCTTGGGGATGAGCCTGTTCTGGCTGGTGTTCATCCCGCTGGGCGTCACACCGCTGGTGCTGCGGATCCTGGTCAACTACGCGTTGGAGATCTCCGAGCCGGTCGACCATCCCCGCTATCTGAGCACGGTGAGCCTCTGCCTGGCGGCGCCGTTTCTGTTCTCCCCGGTCGTGGGGTGGCTGGTGGACCTGATCGGTTTCGAGGTGGTGTTTCTGTCCGCGGCCGCCCTGATTCTGCTGGGCGGGGGGATCACGTTCCGGCTGGACGAGCCTCGCCATCGCGTCCGCGAGGCCGAAATCGGGGGCGTCGGGACCGGCGGCGAAGAATAGGGCCGCTTGCCGAGCGGCAGCGCAGGGCGGATAATATAGATCATGTCATGACCAGGCGGCCACAGAGCCGCGAGCGCCGGTCGCCCCGATATGAATCCGCGAACACCGGTCGCGGCTTTATACGCTGCTCGCCGTATCGCAAGAGTAGATCAATCATGAACACATTGAAAATGCTCCTGGCCGAAATCGGCTATCGGAAACTGAACTTCGTGCTGAGCCTGTTTGCGGTCGCGATCGCCATCGCGCTGCTGGTGGCCGGACCGATGCTGATTGAAGCCTACTCCCATGCCACCGAAGCGGAGCTTGACGGTCTGAAACAGCGCGTCACCGAATCGGCCGAACGGCTCAGCAACGCGGAAGCGGACGCGGCGGCGGAACTCGTGGAACTGGAAGACCAAACCCGTATCGCCATGCGCGACCTGGGATTCAATCTGTCGATCTTGCACCGCGACGCCGACACGATCGCGTTTCTCTCGACCGGGCTGCCTTCCGTGGATATGCCGCAGGAGTTCATTGACGATCTCGCCGCGGACCCAGGGCTGACGATGGTCACCCATTTGGTTGCCACCCTGCGAGCGGACGTCGAGTTCGACGGCCGCCAAATTCGGCTGGTGGGCTATCTGCCCGAAACGCCGCAGGCCCACAAGGCGCTGACCAAATTCGCCCAGAAGATGCAGAAGAAAAAGGCGCCGATGGGCTACTCGATCGAGCCGGGGACCGTGCAACTCGGCCATGCCTTGGGCGAGGGTCGACAAGTGGGTGAAACACTTGAGGTGCTGGGGCACTCGTTCCGCATCGCCGCCATTTTGCCGGAGAAGGGAGTCCGAGAAGACGCCACCCTAGCCATGCACCTGAGCGATGCGCAGCAGCTGCTCGAAAAGCCGGGGAAGATCAACCAGATCATGGCCCTGGAGTGCCGCTGTGCCGAAGCCGATCTGCCGAAGATCCGCCAGCAAATCGGGGATATCCTGAACGACGTGCACGTGATCCGCGACACGTCGCGGGCAAACGCCCGGGCTCGGCAGCGGGGCATGGTCAATCAGAAGCATGAGCGGATCATCGCCACGCACAAGGAAGCCTTGGAGGAGCGAAGGCAAGCCCTGGAAGCCACGGCCGCCCGCAAGATCAAGATCCAGGGCTTGATGGCCACGCTGGCCAACATCGTCACCCCACTGGTCGTGCTGGCCTGCGCGATTTGGGTCGGGCTGTTGGCGCTGGCCAACGTCCGCGAGCGGAGAACCGAGATCGGCATCCTGCGGGCGCTGGGGAAAGGGTCGGCCACGATCGCCGGATTGTTCCTGGGCAAGGCCGTCTTGCTGGGGTTCATCGGGGCGGTGATCGGATTCGGGCTGGGATTGGCGTTGGCCCGGGGGCTGGGCGTGTGGGCGTTGCAGGTGGGACCGGACCAGTCCAGCGTCCACTACGGCGTGTTGCTGGCGGCCCTGATCGGCGCCCCCGTCCTCTCGGCGGTCGCCAGTTACCTGCCCACACTTGCGGCCCTGACGCAAGATCCGGTCGTGGTGCTGCGGGATCAGTGACTATCTGATTCTAGAACGTGTTTTGAGATAGGTACGACGGCTCTCCGAAGCCGTCGACGCACCACCCTGACCACCGAAAATCGACGGGCTCGGAGGCCCGTCGTACAAGCCGATTTCAAAACACGTTCTTAGAAGAGAGCCTCTGTTCTCTCGGTTGCCTCCTGTTCAGACCTCCTCAGGCACCCCTTCTGTCTCTTTCCCTTCCTTCCGTCCGAACTCGGCCCAGCAGCGGGCGAGAATCGTGCCGGTGAACATGCAGCCGAAGGTGTAGAGCGCCGGTGCGATGGCAGCGGTATCGCCGAACAGGTTTCTGGCCAATACGGTCCCCAACCCTGCGTTTTGCATGCCCACTTCCAAAGTCAACGCTCGGCGCATGGGTGCCGGCAATCGCAGCAGGAAACTTCCCAAGGTGCCAGCGACGTAGCCGCAGATATTCAGACCCAGCAAGGCCAGCGGCAATCGCAGTTCCAGGCCGGAGAGCTTGTCGCGATTCGTGGCCACGACGACGGCAACGATCCAGAGGATCGTGAGGTTGGCGATGATTGTCCCGACACGGCGTGCGGTGACTTCCCAGACGACAAAAGTCCGCGACAAGAAGTGCCCAATCACCACCGGCAGCACCACCATCCAGCAGAGATCCCAGATCAGCTTCCCTGTGGGGAAGTCCTTGGCCTCGTACCCGAGCGCGAGCAACAGGGCCAAAGGGACCATGATTGGGGACAACAGCGTGGCGGAGGTGGTTAGACTGACCGAGTAGCTGACGTTTCCGCGTGCGACCAGCGTCAGCACGTTGGACGCCATCGCCCCGGGCACACAGCCGGCCATCAGTACGCCGACTAGTGCGGCTCCTTCCAGTCCGAACAGCCGGGCAAAGCCATAGGCCAGGATCGGCATGGCCGTATACTGAATGGCCGTCCCGCCCAGGACTGTTCGCCAGCGTTGAATTACCTGTTGGACCTCGTCTCGCGGCAGCAGCGAACCGATGGCCAGCATCGTGACCGCAAACAGGTAGTTCAATCCCGGCGCACTGGCGACGAACGGATCCCAATCGGCTGACAGCCAGGTGGGCCAGAAGTACGCCAGCACGCTGAGCAGCGTCAACCAGAGCAGCAAGAGGCGTTCGAGCATGGCGGTGGACCGCGTCGTGCGGGCGTTATGGCGTCTCCGGGTCGCCGGTCTCCGGTTCGGAACGTCGCCGCACCGGGCGAGACCACTTGACCACGTAAAATGCGATTCCCAACACGCCGAACACGCTGTAGATCGCCCCACAGCGTAGCAGGGAAACGCCCACGGTCTTCCACATCGTCCCGATCTCCGGGGCCGCAAAAGAAGTGCCTGGAGAACAACCACCGCAAGTCCCATTGTACCCGGTCGCGCCGGCCAATGCCACGTCCTTTTCGACTCCCTCTTTCTGCGCTCCCGCGTGGGAACCTCCGTCCAGACGTTACCGAGGGGGGTAACGAATATTCGACGGCAAACTGCACTTTCTTCAGATTCGCCAATTTGCGATACTCCCGCGGGGCTGACGCAGGACAGTATGCCCACAAGCATTCGTGGCACCCGTTTGTAGTGCCCCGATTCATCGGGGCCGTGAGGCGAAATCTCGCGAAAGGCCGCGAAATCCTGCATGAGATTGTCAACGGCCGCATGAATGCGGCCACTACAAACTGTTTCAGATGGCTTCGACGCCCCCCTGACGCCCACCGCCCACACATCAGAGCGAGACGATATGCCACCATCCAGACCGCTGACGATCTTCTTTTCGGTGGGTGAACCGAGTGGGGACTTGCATGGAGCGAACCTGATCCGGCAGTTGCAGAGCCGCTATGAGAACGTCCAGACGGTCGGCTACGGCGGCCCCAAGATGGCCGAGGCCGGATGCCAATTGCACGCCGATCTGACCGCGCTGGCCGTGATGT
>Ga0180437_10009253_pt1 | contig 12243 bp, 18 predicted proteins | sample SS_ome_4_FD_132410 | JGI IMG/M metagenome (GOLD analysis project Ga0180437, IMG submission 132410) | Hypersaline lake sediment archaeal communities from the Salton Sea, California, USA - SS_3_D_1 metaG | ecosystem: Environmental > Aquatic > Non-marine Saline and Alkaline > Hypersaline >... | reverse complement strand
TGCTGGGTCATATACCATTTAAATTACCGTGTATGCTTGAAATATTATTCTTTGTAATCTTCCCAAAACTGGGGCCGCTGGTGTAATTGTCTGACTGCTTGTGCCAATATTAATCCCTACAGCTCTAAAATGGGAGGTTGTTACAGTATCAGAGTATGTTGCTGAATTGTAAGGCTGAGCCTGAACTACTTTGTTTGATAAAATGCTAAATAGAGGATCGTTAAAGCTTTGTAAAACCCAAAAGTAATCATCTGTCGGCAAGTTATCTGTAAAATTTATATTCCAATCTGCCTTGATGTTTTTTCCTTGAACAAGAGCTTGATTAGGTGTCACATTCGTTACGTTGTATGAGACAGGAACTTTGATCTTATCTCCTTCACTGTCCAACCGTTCAACTTCGATGATTTTTCCTTGGAAATCAAATGCAACGTACGCCCGTAACACGAGGCCTCCAACACTAATTCCCCCGTTATCGGTGATTTGACTAACGTCACCGTCACTTTCCTGTCTGTAGTATATTTCCGACTTCCCATTTGTCTCCTTACTATATAAACCCATCTCATTAACAAGTGTCGAAGGATCAGATGACTGCTCATTCAAAGTTAATTTCTTATGAGCTCCCCTATCATCTTCATTAGAGTCATTAAGAGCTACATGATCACCGATATTCTCATTCTCTGTATTGGGCTTGCCATATATTTCATATGCAGCCTGATAGTTTGAAGAAATATCTAATTGGCTTTGGGAAATAATATCGGTTGGTTGGGGAATATTTGCTTTAAAAACCATAATCTATCCTTGAAAACCTCTGTTACCAACCGGAAGTTGTAGATGACTCGTGAATATCGTTGCGGTTCTTTCATCTGCCTGTTGAGTAGCTGTTCTATAGAGAACCAACGCCTCTTGTTCCTTAAAGAATGGCATTAGATTTTGAATACTTTCCATATCCTGCCTGTCTTGAAGGACCTTGATAGCTGCACCAAATGCGATATATTGCCACCATTGCTTAATATTGGGGACATTTGAATCACTATGATCATTAGCACTAAGCAATTGTGAGGGTTTTTGATAAACTTCAACAGATACCCTGTAAACTTTATCTGGTACAGGTCTTAGAACAAAGTAATCGTTAAAAAACAACATGCCCGAAGGTCTGCCTGCGGTATAGGCTGATGTTTTAATATTGATGGTCTCTGTTGACGCTATTGTATTGGTCCACGTGATTGTACATGCGCCTGTAACATAGTTTATTGACCCTGTAAGGGGTAAACCTGTTGCGTTGTCTATCCAATCACCTACGCTATTGTCTAGCGCTTGTGGCTGATCGTATGCAATCTGTGTAACACCTGAAGTATCCACAACGGATAATGTCACCTGTCTTTTCAATACAGGAATAGAACTTAAGGTGAAACTATACGGACCTGCTGAACCATCACCAGCAGGACCCGTTTGCTCAGTGTTTATTTTAGGATATATTCTAAAGAATTCATCTCTAGACGAGCTAAAGAATGACTCATATCCATCAATGTAAACTGGAGGCATGACAGAATGATATAGATCTGTGTCAAAAGAATATTGATCTTCATTTGCAACAGTGTAAAACTCAAGCTTATTACGTAGGTTCCATGTCTTTAAATGAGATGGAAAATCCTGATCGTAGAAAATATCGATGTAATCTTCTAAATCTGATTCCGACAATTGGTTAGGTGAGGGACTAGCCGTAAGCCTTCTTACCTTTTTCTTAATCTGTAACAATGTACTTAAGCTCATTTCCTACTCCATGCTTATGCTATCGCGAATTCAGTTGATTCAAAATTCATTCTAGATTTCATCTTTCCTTTCGTATCCACCGTTGGGTTACCATCAGGTCCCAAAACGTGTGAGTGAATAGGATAATTACAGTTCTTATTTAAATGTCTGGCTACTGCAAGAGGGACTTCATAAGATTCACCATCAAACATAGTATACCATTTTGTTTGATCCCACTTGTATTTTTTGAAAGGGAAAGTTACTGATCCACCCTCAGGCTCTCTACATCTAAAGATTCCTTTAACAAGTCTGCTCTCTTCTTTCCACATACGACGAACTTTATCGTCATCTGGTGCTTCACAAACGATTTCTTTATTATTCTTTGATTCTTTCCATTCCTTAAACTCAGCAATCTCTTGATCTGTGAATGTAGGCTTGCGAGTTCTCTTTTTTTCAGTCTTTACTTCTTCTTTCTTTTCTTCAGTCATATTATACCTTTATTTTTAATTAAAGAAGGGGGATTTCTCCCCCTTAAGATTTACTCAGCTAGAGTATATCCGCTGCTTAACGCTCTCCAGTAGATTACGTCACCGTTACTTCCTGCAGGTGAATCAACACCAGCTGAAAGTTCCATTACAATCTGTGCTGTATTATCCATAGAGCCAGAAAGAACAGATGCAATTTCTCCAACAGGAACGATATGAGCAGGTGTAACACCTGTTGCCGCTACTGCACTTGTTGGGAATGCAAATGCTGTAAACGCGCTAGAATCAATGTCTAATGTGACAGTGTTGTTAGCTGTGCTTACTGCAGTGATTTCACCAACTAGATCGTTAGCTTCTACCATTCCATAATCAGAAGAAACCTTAAGACGAATCTTCTCACCAACTGACATTCCATGAGTGACAGCAAGTGTAACAACCATAGAGCTAGCCGCAGTCATCGCAGTAATACGATTGTTCTGTGGGCTAAAAATAGGGTTGTTTGGAACTTTTCTAACAAAACCAGCTGTAGCAACTGCTGCAAATCCTGAAGAGTCAAGATATGACAATTCAAAATCATTTGTGCTTACGTTGCCAATTGTAAAGTCGTAACCTGCGACTTGTAGCATTCCAGTCGTACCGTAAAGACGTACACGATCTCCGTTGCTATAGCCATGAGCTGTAACAGTTACAACTGCTGGGTTTGCTTGAGTGATATCAGTTCCTGATGTTGCTTGAGCAGCACCTAGAACTTGACTTGATTGATCGACTCTTTTGAATCCACCGGAAGTCATCCACTCTAAATCCAAAGCATGAGAAGCGTTTTGCTTGGTGTACATGACACCAGTCTCATCCGCCATTCCTCTTTGCCATTCAAATTTACACCCACGTCCAGTTGCCTGGGTGGTTGCAATTTGTGTCTGGTTCAATACTTCAAATACATCAAAGTCTGAACGCAATGCGATATTTTTAGCTGTTCCATCAGAAGTGAAGGAACCGCTAGCTACTACTTGGTAACCTGGCATAGTATTCTCCTTATACTGATAGTGTACATCTTAGATTGATGATCCATGCATCGTTAGTGATACGTGGTACTTCTGCAAATTTGTAACCTACAGATGCGTTCAAAGCCAACGGCCCATCATAGATAGGTGGTCGGTAAATGAATTGAGCACTGTAACCATCTTGTTCAACACAACAGTATGCTTCCATACCAGCAACAAAACAGTTGAAAACGTCAGCACCGTTAAGTGAATCGTTTGCAGTTGAAGACCCAATTGAGCTAAGAAGCCAACGAGTATTCGAAATAGATCCCCACTCTGGTCTTAGAACACTTTGCTGATTTGGGTATTGTGACTTAGCGATAAAACCGCTAACTCTTTCCAAATCACCAATAAGTTGAGTAGATGCCATAACGAAGTAGGCGTCTCTTACAGGAGATGTTCCATACTTATCTTCCCCTTCTAGACTGTCAGAAATAGTATAAGCGTTAGCGCCAGCCAAAGTCTTAATTACTTCATCAATATCAGAACGTGAAAGTTCTGTTGGGTTATCACCATTTGTACCACCAACACAGTTAACAAAAGATGCTGTAGACGCAAGCATGTTACGTGTAAGCTCATCTTCTGTTTGTCTTAAAGATACACCTAATCTCTTAGTTGCTTCGTTAAGAACTGGATCTTGTGATTGTAGTGTGACTTGTTCATTAAGAACAACATAACTTCCGTAGAAGTCCATCTTTGCGTCGATATCCACAGCAGTTAATTGTTGTGCTGGTGGATATACTCCGGAATTACCTAGCGGAACAGTCGCAGTTGTCAAAGGGTTATATCTACGCATTCTCAAATCTGTACCACCATTTCTTGGCATGTTTTTAAGCATGGCAGGAATCTTGTGGATCATGTACGGAGTTGGGACTGATAGTAGCTTGTAACTAAATGACTGCTGAACTGGTGCTGGTAATACGGACGAAGTTGTAATCGCCATATTTTTGCTCCTTGATTATGGAGCGGGAACTTACCCCTGACGTGCGCAAGACTCCATCTCTGCGTATAGCTGCTTCTTAATGTCCGGAGTTAATCCGTTTTCAAAAGAACCGGCTTGTGACAATGGACTTACGCCCGCTGCCGCACTCAAAGACTTTGGTTGATTGGCGTTTTCTTGAATCCGCTGTTTTGAAGCGGTGGCTTCAGCCGCTTGAGGCACAAAGGCCTTAATATACTTATATGCTGCAACCGCTTTCGCTTCCTCATCACCAATCAAACTAAGGGCATCCGCAACGTCAGGCTCAAGAGCCCGCAATTGTTTAACATTATCCTCAGTCACTACAGAGTCAAAATCCTGGAACTTACTTTTAATACGTTGCGGTGCTTCTTCTTTACGACGCATCGCTTCGTATTCAGCCATTTTCTTCTCAAAACGACTATCAGCTATCCTTTCCGCTAATTTCTCAGTCTGATCAATCGTAGACCAATCAGATTTATCTAAATTAGCAAACTCATCAACTTCTTTCGGAGCCTCTTGAGCTTGGGGATTTTGTTTTAAAAGCTGTTCCTGAAGCTGAATCATCATCTGACGATCCTGCTCCCTCTCTCTCTGTAGCTGTTCATTGCTTTCACGAAGCTTACGAAAGTTCATCTCTTTCTCAGTTTCCTGAGGTTGACTTACTTCTGCTTGCTCTGTGTCTGCTTGAACATGAACCATGTCCTCGGTTTCAGGAGTGGCGATCTCCTCTACTACGCCTTGATTTTCAACTTCGGTCATTAGGTTTCCTATTGGTATTGCGAATACCGGTTACAGCATTAATAAAAATCATTGTCCTAACGCAGGACAGCGAATAATGATTTTAATTAAAATATATTGGTTATCATTTTTTTTGTCTAATAGAATTTTAAGTTGATGTTAAGATCTCTTTATTAAACATTTCATCAAAATGCTTGAATAGTTTCTTGTCTAGAAACTCAAGGACAAAGGCAAGTAGTTGATGTTGCTCTTTTGGAATTTCCTTGGGATTTCCAGCCATCCATTTTGCCGTGTTTTCATCTGGTAGAGTCCAAACGAATCTTAGATCGCCAGATAATGGTGTATATCTCCATACTGTTTGGTCCCATTGTGGTGATGGCAGGCTTTCTCTAGCAAGAAAGTAACGTCTAACGACATTTTCTAAGAGTTGTTCTTTTTTTTGATGTACTACAATGTAGTATGGAGTGTCCCATGACTTGTGAGTGTCTACACATTTCTTTATTTCGTCGAAGTATTCTTTGTCAGCTTCTCTTTGTGTATCTACTACTGTTTGAGTGTGGTCTGGGTTGTTTAGCCTATCTATTGCTTCTTGGCCGACTGTTTTCTTTCTTTTAACCATGTTTCTCCTTTGAAAGGGGCCATTACTGACCCCAAAAACATTATTAATGTTTAGCTCTGTTTTTACCCATTTGCTTTGCATTGTCTTTTGCAAGCATATCGATACCCTCACGGCTATCGTTATAACCTTCTGGGCCACTGTATTGAGCCTTAGGATATTCTTTCATTACTTTCTCGGATGGCATGTTAGCAAAACCTTTGCCGCCCATCTTTTCTCCATGATATTTAGCCATTTTCTTACTCCTGGTAAAACGGGATGCTGATCCCGGGTTTATAAAAACCCCTATTACCAATAGGGATTGAAATCTACAACTCCTTAGAGTTATCTACAGCTTGCACCTCTTGCTCTTCTGTACCTAATTGAAGTGCATTAACAATCTCTATGAGCTGTTGAACTTGGTTTAAATCCATTTCTTGCAGCTCTTTAATAGCTTTAACCTTGTCGAGCTTAGCAGATGCTATGTTTTCAACAGCTTCGGCCTCTCTTTGTGTTGCTAGACTTCTATTCTCTTGAACACGAGATACCCTTTCAACACCAAGACCTGTATTAGCTGTTGCTTTAGCCTGTAGGTCTTCAATTTGAGCTTGTAGAAGTTGCAATTGTACTTGCATCTCTTGTTGCTGTTGTTGTTGCTGCTGTTGCTCTTGCTCTTCTATGTCTTTGATTAAGTCTTCTTTGTCTTGTACTGTAGCAGCTTGGAGGATAGTCTTAGTCGGTATAGGTAAACCAAGCTCTCTTAAGTGTAGGAGTTGTTGGAATTGCATTTGTCTTTGTGTCGTTGTATTTACACCCTCTTCAATCCTAATGTCATAGTTAAGAAACGTCTTGTTCTTGAACTCCTCAACTGGCTCCTCCCCTAGAATCCTTGCTATCTTCCCGTAAGTGTATTTCTTTTGCACCGTTTCATGGAATATTTCACCAAGGAGCTTTTGGGAGCCGTCAAGATTATCAAAGAGAATCTGTAATGTTGTAAGACCTGCTCCCTGTCTTAACATAGATAGTATTCCTGCCTTGTCATCATCAGCAGAACCTAGCAGTTCTTCGTTGACTCCGCTAATTTCTTGTATCTCTTGGCCTAGTAGCTCTGATAGTTGAATCATTGAAGTAGGTATTTGTGCAGGCTGAATCTCTTGAACGTCGTTCATATCAGCTTCTTGCTTCATAGCAATACCTTTCCCTTGACCTTCAAGGTAGATATCTTTTGGATTTACCATCGAGGTAGGCTTATATTTGAATCCACTGTTGACTTGAGACTCAAGAATATCAAGTTCGATGACCTTTCTTCGATTGTATAAGAACTGTGCATCTCTTAAATTTCTAACTACACCCTGTAGTCTCCATGGGAAATGAGAGATGTTAGGCTCGTAGTATCCAATAAAGGGAACGAAGGGATATCTATCAATTCCAAGTGGATTAGGCCCATTGTATACCGTCTGTCCTTCAACAGAAATGGCAAGTTTAATTGTAGGTACAATCGCATCTTTAACCTGAATTCCTGGATAAGCTCTAAGGAAAGAGTCAAGCTCTTCTTTAGTGCCTTCCCACTCTCTAGTCAAACCATACTGTGTATCAATTAAGAACTTTGCACTCCTTGTATCCTTGTACCAATATTCATCATAGGATAAGAGATTGTCCATTGAGTAATTATATGATTCGGCCATGAACTGGAATTTACCGTCACGGTTACCACGAGGCTTCATTTTGTTAACAAAATCTGACATGCCATCGGGAATAATGAACTTGATAGCTTCTTTAGATAACCATTGCCTACGCCATAGATAGTTGCAGTCTGATAAGTCTTTCTTTCTAAAGTAAGGATCGATTAAGAATGAATTATAAGGTATCTGATCAACTTTTATGTCACCTGACTCCGGATCCTTAGTGTAGTCTATCCAAACATTAAGAAGAGACATACCAGTGGTTACGGCTCCTTGATCAAAAGCCTCTGATATCATTTCGTCACAATTAGCATACTTCATCGTATGAAATAGAACTTTCGACCATTGCGAAGAAGCTTGGTTGTCGTTGTGTTCAACCGGAGTTGCAATAGTACTCTTACGATTCTTTCTCTGATAACCAGTGATTAGATTACAAACACGCCTTACACGATTAAAAGAAAACTGCTTCCTTCTAAAAGCTGGTAGATTGCCATAATAGTCATCGATAAAACCCTGATCACCTATCTTAAACCGAGTATCAATATCAGCCTCAGACCAAAACGATTGGTTAATCGTGATCGCTTGAGTATAGGTGTTGTCCATCATCTGCTGAACAGTACGATCACCCTCTGTATAATAGTCATTTGAACTTAAGTTTTTAGTGAGTACCATTCAAAAATCTCCTGCTTTTTCATAACTATACTATATTTTTTAGAAATTAAATAGAATAATTAGTAGTAACCTACAGCAGGCATTTGAGGCGAGTTATTTTGTGTGCTATGGTCGTCTCTAAAGAAGCTAGGTAAATCGCTTTGGACGTTGAATACGTCTTGATATATTCTTTCCACATCATCCTCTGAGAATTCAGAGTTTAGAATACCTTGGAAGTGAGTATACGCAGCGTAGCGCATTCCATCAAGTTGGTGATCGTGTTCCTTAATCGGCTTATCTTCACCCTTAAGCGAAACTTTCTCATCCCATCTATACGTCTGCATCTCTCTAATAACATTAGAACAACATCTACATATCTTAAAAGTTCCGTTAGCCATGATCTTTGAGACGAAACGTATACCATTGATCACATCATTATCAGCATCCATTATGCCAGGTATACCCGCTCTCATCATCTCAAGCTTAAAAGAAGCAGCACTTGGGTCGACATACACACATCGAACCACCTTACCCTTGATGAAATCTTGTAAGTCTTCGCAATAGTCTGAGTCAGTCTTCTGCCTATTATGCTTCTTGCTATCGTAGTAGTATTCCTTCTCCATCCATACGTTCGGCCAATATTTCTTATTGTAACCCAACATAGTAAAAGTCGTAGGATTAGATGTACCATAATCAATCCCAACAACGTAATATTCAGCAGGACCAGGCGGAATATCAATAACATGATCTTCTTCATCGAATAAATCATAAACTGTACCCTCTGCTAATACCCAGTCACCGTCTATATATCTCTTGTACCAAAGACCTGTATATTCTCTTTTGAGATTGTCTATGTAATCTTGTGATAGGGAAGGGTTGTCATCGAGTTTGAACTTATATACCTTCATATCTAAGTCTTGCTTGTTAAGAAAGTCTTCCTTAAGCCAATGAAAAGGACTGTCTGGATTGGTAGTACCAAAGAGTTGAGCACCCGTCACACTAAGACGTGATAGAAGCATCCTAAAGAACCCCTGCGGAATGAGTGTTAACTCATCTACATAAGCCATAGCTAAAGTGGATCCTTGAATACGTCGCTGTGCTCGCTCATCATTAGCACCCACAAGAAAGATTGTTCTACCAAATAGATTTAGTTGTGTGGCTTTAGGAGTAGGAACAGGAGCACCTACCAGAGAACATAACTCAGTGAGTATATTTCTTTGAATAGCATCTCTGGATACACCCACTATCATAGCTAAACCAGAAGGGCCATTCTTAAGAGCCTTTAGAAACCTAAATATAGAAATGAAAGTCTTACCAGAACGTACAGCTCCTTCCCATAAATTAAGACGAGCAGTTGAACCCTTGTAACTATCAATCTGCTTTTGACTGAACGCTTCTTTGCTCATCATTGGCCTCTATTACCTGGTCCATCTTCTCTATCAAAGCAATCGTTCTTTCATCAACACCAGCTTCTGCTAATTTCTTAGCTCTTTCTTGCATCGCGAGGTCTTTCTCCCTCTTCTTATCTAGATACTCATCAACATCACTGAGGTACTTTGGAATGAAAGTTTGAATAGCCCAATTGTTACCATTTTTGAATGCCAAAGCTACAATTTTGTTCCCCAAAATCTCTCTGACTTGTTCATGGTAGTCAGTCAGTAATGGGTATTTTTTGATTAAATCATAGAACCATGTGGAAGTACGTTTCTTCACTCCAAGGAAATCTGTTATGTGAAACACATCTTCCCTTTTGCAATGATTTACAAGCTCTTCACCTAGCTCATGAAGTTTGTCATCTGTCCAGATTAAAGGAACACCTTTTTTTGGCATAAATAGCTCTCACTGTGTGTATGTTTTGATTCAATTATCCATAAAGAATTTTAAATATGAATCAATTTATCACCACGCTTGATTCCTTCCATCAAATAAGAGAAGGCTTGCTGGGCTTCAGCATCAGTACTATATGAAAGTTCACGTGGATTATCTATCTCAACTCTTTTATTTGATAGTAGTATAAATCTATTTTGAATTTCAACAGATTCATACATGTCTACATTATAAATAGAATTTCTATTCCCTCGATGGATAATCCACATATGTTACGCCTCTACAACTTCAGGTTCAACGACTGTTACTTCTGGCTCATTCTTTCTTACTCTAAAAGCATCATCTTTACTCAAGACCTCTAAAGAATCCCACTTTCCATTGTTTACCAAGAATCTAGACTCTGTGCAGTTCTCATCACTAAAAAAAACAACCATTCCATTTTCAATAGCGACACCTTGTGCCTTAACTTCTCTTTCCACACCTGCAATTGATAATTTATATTTTTTACTCATAATATTCTCCTGTTAGAGTTTTTAAAACGGTTCATCATTCATAACTTCACGAAAGCTATTTGCCTCTTCCTGAGAAATAGGGGGTTGTGTCTGTTGTGTCATCATTGGCTTTACTTGCTCTAAACACTCAGCTAAGAACTTCTTTTCAAAATCTTCATTGTCAAGCTTGAATGTGGATACCCAGTTGTCTCCGATCTTCTTGCTAGAAAAAGAAAGATAAATATTACCCTTCTTAGATCTTAACAAAGTAAGCAGGTGAACACTTCCACCCATTTTTGCTTCACAGAACCCGAGCTGATAATCTCCAAATGGCTGTGGATGGTAACTTAATACTTTTATATCCATTATTTCTTGTCCTCTATAAATTCAAGTAACTTTTCCCAACTCTCTCTATCCATCTGCATGCCCGCTACGTTCATATTTAATGCATATCGAGTCTCTCTTTCTATCAATCTTTGGAACTCAGGACAAATATCATCCCACTCACTTTCAATATGATTTGCCATATCTTCGACTATATATGACATTCGACCAAGGCAATATCTGAAAGCACAGATAAGTAAATCGTCTTTAGTCATTTTCTATCTCATTTATGATCGCTTTACCAATGATATCAATAGTGTCACCCATTGCATTCCAAACAACATCCTGATGTTCCGCAAATCCAAACATTTCATTGTTAACTAAAATATTTGCTGAGTGTGCTATTCTGCTAACAGATACACAAAACAATTTGCATGCGTTATCCCGAGTAACTCTTTCCATAACACACTCATTGTTAGTTATTATTATTAATAATATACCATGATTAATATTTTTTTCGGTAGGTTTTTTTATGTACTATATATTGTATTTAAATATATTATTTGTCCTATATGTTGTGTTTAAATTTTTCTTTTTTCCCTCGGAGTGACTATGCAACCGACCGCTAAATTTTCAGTAAATTGTAATTGGAATTGTGCAAAGCTGTGCCCTCGAAAAAGTTCATGCTGTTCAAATAATGAAGAAGACAGTCGCATTGAAAAGGTTGTAGAAGAAACTTTAAAGAAAGAAGCTGAAAAGACCAAAAAGGTTGCGCAAGAAACAATTCCTGAAAAGAAGAAGGGATGTGTTATTTGTTGATAACTATGTCAACGAATGTTGATGGAACATTAACAATCCTGTTAATAACTCAGTAAATGTTCAAAACCGAGCAGTTATAAACACTTAGCTGACAAGTTATGAACACAATCTGTTAGACATTTTAGGTTACAAAACAGTTGCATTGTGAACATTTCCACAGAGATTGAAGAATACGAAGTTAGATATATTTAATACCTCTTCTTCAATCAATGTGTAAAACTTTAAAAAAAGAAACTTATATCGGGTTATAGCTAGTTATAGCAGAAATTCGCTATAACTGGTTTTTCAATCAATGTGTAAAACTTTAAAAAATTAATCATCTCCCACAAGATGGTCCCATACAATTACAGATTCTTCGTTAAGTTCTGGATTGATAGATCTTCCGTATCTCTTAACAGCGCTCAATGGGTCAGACTTTGCTTGTGCGAGCGTTTTACATTCTAAACATAGTTTATCAGTACTAAGCTGCGAAAATCGCTTACAGGCCCTGCAATGGTCAAATATCTCAATCATCAATAATACTCAATATTTCTGCATCTACAGTGACAAGGTCTTTTTTGATAGTCCAAAGAACCATATCAAAGTTTTGAAGATCATTTATCATGGAGATCATTGTTTCGTGAATAAAATCACCTTCGGAGCACAATTCCTCGGCTGAATGGCCCCAAATTCCTAAGAATTCCCTTTTCAAAGTCATGATGATCGCAAGATCTTCATCTTCCAATTCAAAATCAAGGTTTACATTCTCTTCATTTTCCTCGAAACACATGGGCAACCTCCTATTCAATGATTTTGTTGAATATCATACTTTCGTTACAATATCAATCTTGATCGGGTAAATATCCTCAATCTGCTTACGCTTTAGCTTACTAACTGGTGTA
>Ga0180437_10009252_pt1 | contig 12243 bp, 14 predicted proteins | sample SS_ome_4_FD_132410 | JGI IMG/M metagenome (GOLD analysis project Ga0180437, IMG submission 132410) | Hypersaline lake sediment archaeal communities from the Salton Sea, California, USA - SS_3_D_1 metaG | ecosystem: Environmental > Aquatic > Non-marine Saline and Alkaline > Hypersaline >... | reverse complement strand
AGGACGTGTTGGCATAGGACTGGGTCGCCACTGCCCCCACGCCAGCCTGCGCCCAGGGCACCACCGCACCTACGGCCAGGAATTTCGATTCCACAGCGATGCCCCACTCCTGGGCCTGGGGATCATAGGCGACGATGGAGAAGGTGGAAAGACCGGAGGTATGAGTCATGGTTCAAGCTCCTTTCTATTCCATAAGCTGCGTGAAGCACATTTGTCAGAGATTCGCCCTCGTGTTATAATAAGTTTTGGGGGGCAAGATTGTGGATGAACTCAACGCTCAGGTCATCGCTGCGACCCGATTGGTTCAAGCCGGGGTACGCTGGAAGCCCGGCAAAGCCCAACAGCATCTACAAAAGCGGATAGCGTTGGGACACCTGGAACCAGAGACCCAACTTTATGACTACGAAGCGATCATTAGCGCACTCGTACACGATGCCCCCGCTGAGGTCTATGTTTATATTTTTGATGACCAGACCTATCCGGTCGTCGTAGGCACTGTTGACAATCAGCGTTGGCTGGCTATGTTCGGTCTGGACGGTGTGATGGAAACTGCGTTCCCACCGATGGACGCGATCTCTTACCTCTCTGATTCGAGATTTGTAAGGCTCGGAACCTTGCAGGAGTTAGGACTATGAACGCCTTGTTACGCCACTACGTAGTGGACGTTGAACATCCTGATGTCAGTGGCTTCGAACATCTGGAAATGCTCCAGGTTCGCAGCCGGCTGGCTGAGTTGGAAGCAACACTCTCTTCGCAAGAGCGTGCTTGCCTGGATGCGGCTGACCTGTGTTTGCTCCAACAGGCGGCTGCTTTTCACGCCGCGCTAGCGCGCATCACCAGCTTGGCCGAAGAACGTGCCCGGCGAAAGCCGCCTCCCTCCCATTGGTGGTGGTACCTCGATGTGCTGGTCCAATTGCCCTCTCCATCGGCACAACCTATCGAGACGGAACCGGTGCTGGCCTGATCCACCTGAATCTACAACCTCCAAAGATTACGCCAACCCCGTCGTCAGGTCCTGCGGACGCTGTTTATTGCGAGGCACGCCCACCAACAGCGTCAGCGCGACGATCAGCGCCATCAGCCCAGCAGTGATGGCCACTAGCGGCGTATCGGCGTGCTTGACGGTGATGCCCGCAAAAGCCCACACAATCACCAGCACGTAGGCCACGTCACCCCGGCTGATGCTGACGGCCGAGGCGATGCCCGCGCCGACGACCAGCATGATCACCGCCCATATCTCGGGACGTATCCCCCAACCATCCCAGTTCAGATAGTACAGGACAGACGTGACGTTGGCGATGGTCGCCACGGTGATCCAGCCCAGGTAGATGCTGAAGGGGATGTGCACCAGCCATTTTTCGGCGGCCGAAACCCGAACGCGCCCGATACCCAGGCGAAGGTAAATGGCGATCAGCAAGAGCAAAAGCCCGGACATAACCACCAGGGTCAGCTCGAAAAACTCGTAGTGCCAGAGGAGAATCCAGGCGCTGTTGGCCACACAGCTCAGGGCGAACAGATAACCGATGCGGCGTAGACGTGGGTTTTCCCGCTGGCCGGGTAGCGCTTGATAGACGGCAAAGGCCATCAGCGCCAGATAGATCAGCCCCCAGATGGAAAAGACGTAACCGGCCGGGACAAAGTAGACGCGGAATCGGTCCGATATTTCGCCGGTTGTCTGCCCGTTGATGGGGAGCGCATTGGCCAAACCGTTGATGGCAATGGTTACGAGGGTGGCCAGTACATTGACCGCTTGTCTCAGAATATCCTTCTTCATTTTTAAAGCCTCCTTTTCTTGGTTCGGGGTTCTCTGCCCCTCTTTCACATTAAAGTATAGCTCTTTAGGGCTCAATCTCGGCGACCGATTCCACAATGCGTGTAGGTTGGTAAGGATAACGAGCCACGTCTTGGCGAAGGGTGACGCCGCTCAGCACCAGGATGGTCTCCATCCCGCTCTCGACGCCAGCCACGATGTCGGTGTCCATCCGATCGCCGATCATGACCGTGTTTTCGGAATGGACATCCAGATAGTTGAGGGCACTGCGCATCATCCAGGGGTTGGGCTTGCCGACGAAGAAGGGGCTCACGCCGCTGGCTGTTTCGATGAGGGCTGCCATCGCGCCGCAGGCGGGTACCAGCCCACTCTCCGATGGTCCAGATGGGTCGGGGTTGGTGGCGATAAAGCGTGCGCCATCGGCTACCAGCCGTATGGCTTTGGTGATGAGTCCCAGGTTGTAGCTGTGGGTCTCACCCAGCACCACGTAATCGGGGTCGTGGTCGGTGATGACGTAGCCGACACTATGGATGGCTTCGGTCAGCCCGCTCTCGCCGATCACAAAGGCCGTGCCGTTGGGCTTTTGCGATTGCAGGAAGCGGGCAGTAGCCATGGCCGAGGTGAAAATGCGTCCGGCGGGGATGTCGAGACCGGCCGCTTGCAGTCGGTGCGCCAGATCGCGCGGCGTGTAGATCGAGTTGTTGGTCAGCACCAGGTACTCCGCGCCACCGGCTTTGAGCCGTTCCATGAACCGGTCTGCTCCGGGGATGAGGGTGCGCCCGCTGACGAGCACCCCGTCCATGTCAATCAGATAGCTTTTCGGTGGCTCCGTGGTCATGCTGTGGACCTCTTTTGTTTTAATCACCCATTCTCCGGTCATCCATCGCTCATACCTCTGGGGAACATTTTTAGGATAGATTCTGCCCTGTATACGCCAGCAGATGTTGAACTGCTTTCAGTGCTGTCTGGCGCTCGCTCTCGTCCAACATCAACCCCAGCCGGTCCCACCAGATGACCTCCACTTCACCACCTGTCAGCATCTCTTCCAATTCGGCCAGCCGATTCCTCAGAGCCGATCCCAGCCCGGCGGCGGCCGCCTGGTCCCAGAAACGTTCGGCCATAATCTGATCGGCCTGCTGGGAAAGGAGCGCCACGATGTCTACCACATCGTTATCTCGCAGGGCGATGAGCTTGGTGATCAGCAGGCCCTCCAGAGTGAATACGGGCAGAGCGACATTCAGGCCAGGCATAGACTGCCGGGTGCCCGGTTCGACCCACACGGGGTAGCTCAAAGCCGAATGCACATCTGTCACGTCGCCCAGGGCGACATGAATCTCTATAGCTTCTTCGCCTTCCCCTTTCGTCGCCGTAGCCCAAATATCAGCCGATCCCAGGCGATATCCTTGAGCCTCCAGAACCTCAGCCAGGGCCGGCCAGGCTTCTCGCTCAATTGCCAGATCCAGGTCAAGGGTATGGCGTAGTAAACTACCATAGGCACGCACGCCAAAAGCGCCGATCACAAACACGGCAATGCCACGGCGATGGCATGCGTCCAGAATGGCCTGAAGTTCATGGATCAGATGCTCTTCCACGGGTTAACTCCGCTGCGGTTGAAGGTCCAGGACCACCTTGCCGATGACGTAGCGCGGCAAGGCCAGGCGCACACCCCATCGTTCCCCAATCGGTCGGTATGAGGAGGGGATAGATCGGTGTCGCCCCGGTGGGTAGATCGCTTTTTCCAAGGGAGGGAGCGTCGTGTCAACCAGCCGGCCGAGTTCTTTGATGGCTTCTGTGGGGATGAGGGCTTTTTCCGTCTCGGCGTTGATCGCGTCGAGGAGCGCACCCAGGCGACGTGCTAACCCCCGCTGTTCGGCCTGATCCAACAACAAATCCCAGGCCAAGAAAGCTCGCTGTACAATGATGATCGCGGCCGCCTCGGCCAGGCTGGTTTCGCCCCGGGCGCGGTCCAGAAGGTCCAGGCACAGATCCTCTGGTGCGATAAAGGCCAGCCCATCAATCATACGCTGTCGCTGGTGACGCTTCGGCTCCAGGGTCGAGTCCAGAATGATGGCCTCCTGTGCCGCGTGCACCTGAGCCGTGGTAGGCGGCGTTTCAAACACATGACACCCTTCCTCGGCCATCTGGTTCCAAAAGGGGGCGTCTTCCGCGTAGATCTGCAGGGTGACCAGGTTTTCCAGCGGGGTCAGCCAGCGATGGTATTCGTAAGCGGCTTGAGGACCTACAATCAGGTGGGGCAGATCGAAGTGGATCAAGCGCCTGGCCAACCAGGCCAGGCGGCGTCCCGGCGAATGGGTGGCTTCTACTGCCATTCTGTTCCTCCTTGCTTAAACACGAATGACACGAAAGGACGCGAAACGCACGAAAAGCCTTCGTGTCCTTCTGTTCCTTCGTGTGTTTCGTGATTCACAACTCACCCCGAAAGGCCCGATCCAGCACCGACGGCAGCAGCGCATCCAACTCGGCCTGGGTGGCCTCCTGTAAGGCGGTGAGTTCGTCCACCTGGGCTTGCAGGTTGTCCAGGTAGGCGACGATGCGGCGCTGTTCGTCGAGGGCAGTTTGAAACACGAATGACACGAAAGGGCACGAAATGCACGAAAACTTTCGCGTCCTTCGTACTTTTCGTGAGTTTCGTGGTTCACAACTCACCCCGAAAGGCCCGATCCAGCACCGACGGCAGCAGCGCATCCAACTCGGCCTGGGTGGCCTCCTGTAAGGCGATGAGTTCGTCCACTTGGGCTTGCAGGTCGTCCAGGTAGGCGACGATGCGACGTTGCTCTGCAACAGGTGGGAGTAGTATCTCCATGTCCCAAATGTGTTCCCTCTTCAAACCAGGAACAGTTGTGCTGCGTGCGACATCTTGAAAGTAATCATAGTTATTCATCAGGAAGTAGTAGAGATAATCTCTAATCAAACGTTCGCCTTTTGGACGTAAGGCCATGACTTGTCGTCCAATGCAGAGTGGAAAATCCGGCGCGCAGTTGATCTTTCCTACTCCAGCACCTTTGACTGTGACCAAGACATCACCAGGTTCCGAAAATGACTTTGGGTTAGTTGTCCACTTACTGATTTCGGGAGACTTGGCTCCAAAGTCAGCAGGTCCTGTAATGTAGGGTGTGCCCTCACCATTGGTGTTGTAGTCCTTGGACATTATGTGTTGCCCAGGCACGAGATGACACAGTTCGGTATCAGATAGCGGCCAGCGCTCGACATTTTCGGTAGAAAGCCGACTGAAAACTTCATTGAGTGCCGATAAGCGCAGCGCCTCCGCCTCCTCCCGTGCCTGGGCCCGCAGCCCCTGCGCCTCCTCGATGAGCGCAGCCAGTTCCTCGATGCGGGCCACAATGCGGCGCTGTTCTTCGAGGGAAGGGAGAGGGATTTGCATTTGCAGGAACTGCTCTTCTTTGAGACGGTTGCGGCTGGTTGGTGTGCTGCCGCTACTCAGGCCAAGGGCTTCTAACCAGGCACTTTCACGCGAGAAATAGAACCACAAGAATTTGGGACTGACTCGCTTACGATCTAACTCAAAGCAGGGAAATTCGTTTGACACAAAACAGCCTTCATGCTCTTCTCTGGCCACAGCGAATGAGCCTTTCCAGGCAAAAAGGCGATTGTAAACAAAATCGCCTGGTTTGACAGCGAACAGCTTGCTAGCTCGAATCTCTGTGCCCAGCTTTTCGCCTTTGACATACAAACCTTTCGCGTACCAGTGAGCACCCAACAGCCGGTATACTTTTGAGCCATCAACGCTTTCCGGACGTGACACTTTTCTGGCAATCTGTGAGATTGGAATGAGGTCCCATTTCTTAGTCATCACTGTAAACCTTGACAAATATTCCCAATTTGTGATATGATACCTCTGCCAGGGGACGAAATTCGGCTCCATGCCGTGTGAGCACTCGGCCGCGGTCGGGAGGCTTCTATATCCCTGGCAGGTCTCTTAAAGCCGCTCACTGTAGCGGCTTTCTTGCGTGTAGAGAGGATTACACCGGGTAAGCATATAAACCTGCCATCAACGCCCCTTCAATAGTTCCGTCCACGTATTCGTCCCCTGGGAAAAACCATTCATCCGGGTCGTAACGTTCCGAACTATACTTGTATATTGCAAACTCCCAATTGTTCATATCACCGGTGTACTTCAATCGGCAGATGGGGCCGATTTGCCCGAAATCACTTCTATCCAGGTAAAGAAAGCTCCCTCTGAAACGGACCGCGTAGAAGCAAGTCGGGTCTCCGCTGCCTTCATTGAACCGGGCGACGATTTCATTCACTTGTGCCTTGATTTCATCGGGGATTCCTTCTTTGCCCATTGGGTATCATCCTCCCTGTGATGTCCAGGTTGTCCCGTAGACCCTAAGGGTTTTTAGAGACCCTTAGGGTCTTGGCGATGTGGGCCATGACCTCTGCGATGCGCTGCTCCTTCTCCAAAATCGCCGCCACCAACTCTTCCGGCGGGCGGTGCACCAGTGCATTCTGGCTGCTGGGGTTCTTGATGTCCAGATTGTAGCCGTTCTCGATCACCTGCTCCACTGGCACCCGCCAGGAGTGCTCGGTCACCGGGCGTTCGTCCCACAGGGCGCGGCACTCATCAAACTCGGCGTCCTTCAGTGGCCTGGTCTTGGTGTACTGGTTGCGCCCCTCGGGCAGGGGCAGCTCGTAGTACCAGATCTCATTCGTCGGGCCATCCCGCTGGAAGAAGAGCAGGTTGGTGGGGATGCCGGTGTAGGGGGCAAAGACGCCGTTGGGCAGGCGGACGATGGTGTGCAGGTTGAAATTCTCCAGCAAGTCCTGCTTGATGCGGGCGGCCACGCCGTCGGCAAAGAGCGGGCCGTTGGGCAAAACCATGGCACACCGCCCACCTGGCTGGTCCCCTTTAGATCGTCTCAGGCTGCGCATGAGGAACTGGAGGAAGAGCAACGCCGTCTCCGAGGTGCGGGTGCCCTCGGGAAAGTTGGCCTGGATGCCAGCCTCTTCCTCGCCGCCAAAGGGCGGGTTGGTGACGATCACGTCGTAACGCTGGCGGTCGGTGATCTCGTGCAGGGGCCGGGCCAGGCTGTTGTCGCGCACCAGGTTGGGGTATTCGATGCCGTGCAGCAGCAGGTTCATCATGCCCAGCAGGTAGGGCATGGGCTTTTTCTCGGTGCCGTACAGCGTCCGGGTCTGGAGGGTCTCGCGGTCCTCGATGGTCCGCTGCTGCTTGCGCATGTGCTCGTAGGCTTCCACCAGAAAGCCGCAGGTGCCCGCCGCTGGATCATAGACCGTCTCACCGATCTGGGGGTCCATCCGCTCCACCATAAAGCGCACCACAGGGCGGGGGGTGTAGAACTCGCCGTTGGTGCCGGCCGCGTCGCGCATCTCGCGCAACATGCTCTCGTACAGATGTGACAGGGTGTGGATGTCATCGCTGACGTTGAAATTGATGCGGTTGACCAGGTTGACCACGTCGCGCAGCAGATAGCCGCTGAGCATACGGTTGTAGGTCTCGCGGAAGATGGCGGCCATGACGTCGCGCTGATCGCCTTCTGCGGTGCCCACCAGCTCGCGCAGGTAGGGGAAGAGATCGTTGTTTACATAATCAAGCAAATCGTCGCCGGTGCGGCCGCGGTCCTCGTCGGCGGCCCAGTCGCGCCAGCGATAGGGGGCCTCGATCACGTCACGGTGCCTGCCGCCCAGGAGCAGGCGGCGCTGTTCCAGATCATCGAAACACTTGAGGAACAGGAGCCACGACAGTTGCGGGATGCGGTCCACGTCGGTGCTGAGGCCGGCGTCCTTGCGCATAATGTCGCGGGCCGTCTTGATGGCCGATGACAGTTCGGATTTTCTCATGGACCCTCCTTGGCTCTTGGCCAGGGATTGGAAATCCCTGCCTGAAGCTGAGAAGCGCCCTCAGGCGCTGGGTCCAGGCCCTGAGGGGCCTTTTCAGCTTCAGGCGGCGAATTCCATTCGGCGGCTATTCGACGGCTTCTGGTTGGCTCAGGCTGCATACAGCATTTCTTGCAACTGGCGCGTGGCCTCCTTCAATCTGTCCACCCCGCCGAAAAGCTCAGCAATCTCCATCACCGTCCCCCGCACCGGCACATCCGTCAGTTCCAGGATGCGCAAATCGGTCAGTTGCGCCACGCCGTGGTCGGTGTACTTATCCAGCAGGTAGTCCAGCACCTGGCGGGCCTGGGGGACGTAGGTGTCAAAAAAGTCCTTGTGCTCGCGACGTACCGCTTCGGCACGCTCGCGGCGGGAGCGCAAAGGCGCGTTAAAGGCCACGTAGACCAGCAGGTCGAACGGGTCGGCATCGGGTTGGCCGGTGGCCTGGGCCAACTGTTCGAAGGAAATGCCCCGGCTTTCCAGCTCGGCGATCACCTCGGCCCGCCGTTGGGGATCGCGCCAGGCGGACCGAATCTTGCCCGCATCACCGTAGAGGGTGCGCACCTGTTCACGGGTATAGTCGTCGAAGCGCCGCACGCGCAGTTGCTGCCCCTGGGGGTCCAGCTCCTGCACCATTTCGTGGATGATGCGCACCTGCACGCCGTTCACATAGTACTTGCGTGGCTCTCCCTCGCTGTCGTCGCTGATGGCGGGCACCACCTCCTCTTCGACCTGTTCCGCCGCCTCCACCGCCTCGCCCATTTCCGTGCGGCTGGTGACCTGGCCCTGTTCGTTGATCGTCTCCTCGGAGGTCAGCTCGGGGAAACCGTCAAAATCGGGGTCGGCAAAGAGGCGCGTGGCCCCCACATAGTCGAGGATGGTGAACCAGAGCTTGTCCTCATCCACGAACAATCGGGTACCGCGGCCGATGATCTGCTTGAACTCTACAATGGAATTGATGGGCTTGAAGAGGACAATGTTGCGGCAGGTGGGCACGTCCACGCCCGTAGACAGCAGCCTGGAGGTGGTGACAATGACGGGGAACGGTTGCTCCGGGTCCTGAAACCGGTCCAGGTGCCCGCGACCGATCTTGCCTTCCTCAGAGACGATCCGGGCCACATAGTCGGGGTGCTGACGGGTGAGGTCGGTGTTGCAGTTGTTGAGCGCCTTGCGCATATCATCGGCGTGTTCCTGATCCACGCAAAAGACAATGGTCTTGGCGTGGCGGTCTGTCTGGATCAGATAGTCGGTCAGATGTCGGGCCACGGCCTCCGTGCGTCCCAGCAGCGACACCACCCGCTCAAAGTCCCCGGTCTCGTACAGGCCATCGGGCACCTCCCGCCCGAAGCGGTCCAGCAGGCCGGGGTCCGGCTGCCAGCCGACGGCGTCAATGTCAGTGACGATGCGCCGCACCCGGTAGGGAGCCAGAAAGCCGTCTTCGATACCCTGGGCCAGGCTGTAGACATAGATGGGATTGCCAAAGTAGCGGTAGGTATCCACGTTGTCGTTGCGCAAGGGGGTGGCCGTCATCCCGGCCTGGGTGGCGGGATAGAAGTATTCGAGGATCTGCCGCCAACTGCCCTCGTCGAGGGCGCTGCCCCGGTGGCACTCGTCCACAAAGATCAGGTCGAAAAAGTCACGGGGGTAGCGCCTGTAGAGACCCGGCTGGCCTTCGCGGTCGGCAATGGCCTGGTAGATGGCAAAGTAGACCTCCCGGCTTTTGATCGGTCGGCGCTGGATCTTGTGGAGGGCCTCGCCGAAAGGGGTGAAGGTGCGGTCTTTGGCCTGATCTACCAGGATGTTGCGGTCGGCCAGGTACAGGATGCGGCACTTGCGACGGGTCTTCCACAGTTTCCACACGATCTGCATGGCCACAAAGGTCTTGCCCGTGCCGGTGGCCATCGTAATCAGGATCCGCTTACGGCCCTGGACGATGGCCTGCACCGCCCGGTTGATGGCGATCTCCTGGTAGTAGCGGGGGCGTTTGACCGTGCCGTCGGGGTTGCGCAACTCCCGGTTAAAGGGAAAGAGCAGGTCCTCAGCCTCGGCATCCTCGGCCAGGCCCTGGTCGCCGCGCAGGCGTCCCCAGAGCTCCTGGGGTGAGGGGAAGGCGTCCAATGAAGTCTGCCGGCCAGTGATCAAGCCGTATTCTTCGATGCCGCGTCCGTTGGTGGCGTAAGCGAACTTGAGGCCCAGGATCTGGGCATACTCCATGGCCTGTTGCAGGCCGTCGCCCGGCTTCTTGTAGGCGGCCTTGGCTTCGACCACGGCGATGGGAAAGTCAGGGTGGTAGCGGAGCAAATAGTCCACCCGTTTGCCGACCTTGCGGACGTGGCCCTGGCCCACAGGCACGATCCGGCCGTCGGTAAAGTACTTTTGCTCGCTGATCTGGTCGTCGGTCCAGCCAGCCTCGTAGAGCCGGGGCAACACATATTTTCGGCAGGTATCGGCTTCGGTGATCATCGGGGTGCCTCCTGCTTGAGCAAGGCCAGATATTGTAGCGCGATAATGGTCTTGGCATCGCAGATCTCGCCCCGGGTGACCATGCCCATAGCCTCGTGGAGAGGAAGCACCACGATCTGGGTGTCCTCTCCCTCGGCGGCGACACCGCCGCCTTTGCCGGCGCGCTGGCGCTGATCCACCTCGCCCAGAAACAGATGAATGCGCTCCGAGGTACCCCCAGGGCTGGGATAGATGGTGGTGATAGGTTGCAGTTGCCCTTTGACCTTGTAGCCAGCCTCTTCCAGCAGTTCTTTGTGGGCCACACCCTTAACCGTCAGACCGACATCCTGAACACCGGCTACAATCTCCAGAAGCCAGGCCTGCCTGGCACCATCGCCAGCGCGCTCATCGGGGTCGAGGCTGGCGTAGACGGGGTAGCGAAACTGGCGGACCAGGATCACTGCATCGTCACGAGGATCGTGCAGCAGCACGCCTACCGAGTCACCGCGCTCAAAGTTGATGCGGGTGACGGGATCGCTCATCCGGCCGTCAAAGCGCCGGTACTGGAGCGTCGCACGCACGATGCGAAATAGCTTCCCGAAGGCATAATCCTCAACGAGGTCAAGGATCTTTACCCACAAACTGCCGTCTTCTGGCTGAGATGCTTCTGAGGACATGAGGATCTCCTTCACTATCCAGCTTTCTGCACGTCGCCAGTTGTCTCACTTGACGGCTTTGGTTTCAGGAAGGCAAAGTACAACCACACGTGGAAGGCAAAGAACACCAATCCGAACAGGGTCAGTAGCCCCAGAACGGACGAGGGAGGAGACCCTGCGGCGTCCAGAGCCAACAACGTTCCCCCCGCTACATAGGCCACGCTGTCCAGAAACCCGATGAGCGTGGCTGAATAGAAGAACACGGTCCACGGTTTGTCTGGGGGAGGGAGGGTCTCGGGCTTCCAACGGAAGGCACTGCGCAACATTTCAGGCTCAAAGTCTTTGGCGTGCTGGATGTAGAAATCCTTGATCTGGTTCATCGCCCGGGCGCTGTCGTGCCAGGCCTGGCGCAGGCGGATGAGCTTTAAGAAATAGAGCCACCCGATACCGCACAGCAGCCACAGGAGTACGGTTCCGGCAGTTTTCGGGAGGTTAGCGTCGGCATCCTGCTTGAGCACAGCGATGACGCCCGAGGCTACCACACCTGTGGCCACCAAATAAAAGTTGATCATGGTATGCCGGTCCTGCATGGCCTCGCTGGCCGTCGTGCGGGCGTACTCGAACTCTCGGCCGAGAATATCAGATGCGTCCAAGAGGTCTTGTCCTGGGGGCCTCTGAACTGGTTTGGCTGCCTGGCTGGGCTTGTCGCCTTCCAGGCGATTCCAAACCAGAATCGCCAGCAAGATGACCATGTTTGCGACTAAAAAGATAAATGGGATGTAAATTGGGTACAAGATGTATGTCATAAGTGGGAACCTCCTGCATCAGTGGCCAGCATGGGGAAAATTCTCCCATAGAGACCTTGCTGCGCTATTTCCTCCAGGGAAGTGATGTCCTTTCTGGTTTTGTCAGCAACCGTGGCCCAATGGTGCCACATGATGCAATCTTTGCATCTCATAGTCGGCATCGAAGTCCATCTGCATCCAATTGGGACAGGGTGACCTTGTATTTCTCTTCAAAATGCTGCACTTTGCTCTCAGCAAGAAAGAGCCGTTTCCTCAGGTTGGATAACCTGAGAGCCACCCCATGGCTGATGATAGCGTCTCTCTCCTCAGGGGGTAGTGACAAAAAAGTTTTCTCTATCTGCGTTCTGACGCCAGTGTCCATTTTCTCTGCCTCCATATTTGATGCTCTGTAGCCATCTTACCTCAATCCCATCCTGACGCTGCTGCCAGTCTCTCCCGCAGCCGTTTTCCCGCCTGTTTTAACTATCTGTTCGACCCGCTGGGCAAACCAGCGCTGGATCAGTTCCATCTGGAGGTGGTAGCCTCCGTCGCTGGTTCAATAAAAGTGCCATAAAGTCGTGACGCTTAGTATTACAACGAGACTTTGTGTTCCAACGTCATTCCGAGCGAGCATAGCGAGTCGAGGAATCTCCATTTTCGCAAGCAAAGCTACCCGCAGAAGAGATTCCTCGACTCCCTTCAGTCGCTT
>Ga0180437_10009251_pt1 | contig 12244 bp, 19 predicted proteins | sample SS_ome_4_FD_132410 | JGI IMG/M metagenome (GOLD analysis project Ga0180437, IMG submission 132410) | Hypersaline lake sediment archaeal communities from the Salton Sea, California, USA - SS_3_D_1 metaG | ecosystem: Environmental > Aquatic > Non-marine Saline and Alkaline > Hypersaline >... | reverse complement strand
ATATATTAAATCTCCACAATGAAAACATTCTTTATCTAGATTATCTTCATCAAATTCATATATCCAAACATCTATTTCTGATTCTACTTTTTCTGTTCCCACATAAGGAAGCTGAGTAGTAAAATTTAATGTTTGTAATTCTCCTTGATCTGGCTGTACTTCGAAATCTAAACAATGAATATAAATATCATCAGAAGTATCCTCAAAACAACCCCTTATAACATAATGTTCATCTTCTTCTTTTATTGTGTTAGTATCACTTATTGAGTTATTATATGTAGAAGTAACAACAATTCCCTCACATGAAGGTACTTCTGTATTTGATATATTTGTTGTTAATCCATCAACAGCAACATTATGATAAATTACATCAATTGTTGGTTCTGTTCCATTATAAAATTGAGTCCATCTTGTCTCTTCATGAACATCACCTAATATATGGATTAAAAAATCTGCTCTAATCACATCAAAATCATTTTGATCTATCAACCCATAAGGAACTTTAAATCTTGGGCTTAAGATAACATCTGTTTCTCCTGGATCAAATCTTCTAGAATATTCAAATATTCCTTCTTCTTGTGGTTCCCAATTTTTTAAGTCATAAGGAGTAGGCCTTATCTTTCTTCTATCTCCTCCTTGATTAGCATCAAATTCTATATGGAGAACTGCTTCAATATCTTTAGTAGGATGATTATTAGTTATTGTAATATTAAGCTGAATTGATTCTCCTTCAGTAACATTAGCATAAGTAAAATTAACATGGTCTATAGTCAAGAAATCAATATATGAAAGATTTGATCTTTCTCCAAATATTGTAAATTTATCTGAATCAACTAAAATTTTTTGATCATAACCATCAACATGCAAAGCATATTGAAATTTATATTTATTTTGTCCTTTAGTATTAGAAGGTACAATCATCCAATTAGAACATTTTGTATAATTAGTACCAGTATCCAATGATGATTTGATTGGTAAATCCATAATTTCCATTTTTTCATCCATCAAAGATTTATCTATTTTAAATGGTTTTATGTCTGTTCCTTCAAATTGAATGAATGAAAATTCATCTATATAAATATTAACAGTATCCGAAAAAGAATTATTATAAACTGAACAAACTCTAAATTTTTCTCCAGAAGTTAAAAAAGCCTGGCCATCTATTGTATTATTATATCCATTAAAATTAATATCATCTTGAGTTAATAAAGAAGGATTTGCCTCAATCATAACCCTTTTTCCATATTCATTTTCTGCCCAAAGACCAGGAAGTGTGCTATCATCAAAATCTTTTGTCCAATTTAATTTTTGAACAAGATCTAATATTGTAAAAGGATATGTTGTATATCCTGTTCTAAAAGATACTGCATTTCCATCATTTTTATAACATTGGCCTATTGTTGAATTTGTTTCATAACAAGTACAGTCAATTTCCCATCTATACTGTTTTCCATATTCAAAAGCATCTTGATCTAAAAATACACTTGCCATAACTTTTCCTGTTCCCTGTGATAGGATAAATGATTCTGTAGCTAATATAGGCAGATTGTTTCCATTGATAACATTTATGATACATGCAGAATTACTTATGTTATATCCTGATGTTTCATTTCTGACATAAAAGGATATTGCACCATATTGACCTATATAATAATCTGAAGTAATATTAAAATTTTCAATGATTAATTGTGTTGGTGCAGAAGTTGTAATAGTTGCTCCATCAGTACCTTCTAAGTTTGTTCCATATAAAGTAACATTTAATTCAGAACCATAAGTTGCAATATATCCGATTGGCATTATATAAGTTTCGAAAAATGGTTGTCCTATTGTACTTGGTGTAGTGCCATTATCAGCTTCTAATTGATATTCTTCTGTAGGAGGGGTAGTTCCATTTGTCCAATTCAAAACATAAGATTTTGCTTTTTCTGTAGCATCATCACATATTATAGTTGCTGTTGCCAGTTCTCCTTCTGTATAAGATTCCTGATCTAATGTAACAGTGCAAACTGCATAGACAGAACTAATACAAATTACTAATAATATAAACCAAATTATTAATTTTTTCATCTTTTCTTTTTTAGATAGTTAGCAATATAAAACATAATATAGTCTGCAACAACAACTGCTATGGCAAAATATATTGTATTTGTTGATGTAATAAAATGCCAAAAGTTATATACTTTAGTAAAGCCTAATAATACCATAACAACTCTTGCAATTATACCTGTTATAATTGCTTTAATCCAATATAAAGGATCTTTCCAATGAGGTATATACCAATCTATTTTTCCTATTACCATCTTGCCCTCTTTAGTTTTTCTTGAAAATATTTAGTCCAATCTTCTTCATTGAAATAAGTTTGACGATGACATGCTACACATAATGTTATACCATTATTAATATCAAATACTAATTTAGGATATTTGCTTAAGGGTTTGAGATGATGAGGATGGAGATGTCCTCCTTTTTGATGACATTCTTGACAAGTCCAATTATCTCTCTTAAATATTTCTTTTCGCCATTTTCTAAATTTAGGGGAGTTTCTTAATTTTTTATTAATTGGAGTAATCCCTCCTTTCCAATTAGAACTTTTCTCTTTACAAAATTTACCTTTCAGATTTTTAGAAACTTTTTCACCTTGTTTTTTTATTCTTTCATCAGTCTCTTTTGTTAATCCTTTATTCCATGCCTTTCTTCCTTTTCCAGCTTTGGAAATCTTTTCCTTTGTCTTTTTAGATAATTTCTTTCCTGTTTGTGTTAAAGAGTTTATTTGTCTTAATTTTTTTCCTTTTTCTTTTCCATAAATCTCTTCCACTGTTTTACCTTTTTTAGGAGAGACATATCCTTTTTTAAATTCTGTTGTAGGAGAAAGGTGTTTTCCTTTTTTTTGTTTAGAATCACAAGACTTACATCTTTCAGCTTGATTTGTAATTAAAATCTTACAGAAAGGACATTTTTTATTTTGATTGTAAGTATCTCGTCTTTTCCATATCCCATCAATTAATATATAAAATCTTTTATTAACTTTTTTCAACTTCTGAGATTGTTTATAATTTACCATGTTCTTATTCTCTTCAACTTTTTATATATATAATTTGCTAATAATATTCCAACAATTGAAAATGAAATTAAAGCAGTTGGAGATACACAAGTTTCTCCTAATAGATTTGACCAATATGAAATAGGATGTCCTACTTGACTAAACCATTCCATACATGTTGTCATTGATTGTTCACTAAAAACAAAATACATAACATCTTCAAAACCTGTAGTAAGAAGTATAAGTCCAGCACCTATTAACCCAACAGTCTCTGATTTATCTTTGCTAAATAGATAATAAACCATTCCTGGAACTACTATCAACATAATCCATAATGTAATAAATGCTGGCAAAGTATAATTATTATAAAGATTCCAAGCGATAGGGGAATCCAATTCAAAGAAAGTAATTATTTGTTTGGAATCCAAGTATGCAAAGCCAGCTATTAAAAAGTACAATCCAATATACATTTTGTGAGCAATCGCCCACCTTTTTAATTCTACCATTTTTTATCCATTAATTTATGTCTAACTGCCATTTATAATTGTCTTCCTGATATTGCTAAAAAATAACCTGCTAAAGCAATAACAACTCCAACAACCATCTTATAAGGTTCTAGCATTGATAAAACTTGTTGGATATTGAAAACATGTGAGATTCCAACTATTATCAAAATAACTCCTAATACTTTTTTCAATGGTCTCATAGTTCCTTTCTTTAACATTTTTACACCTCAATCTAATTTTAAGATAGTATGAGCAATTACATCAGCTATTGTCAAAAATAAAATACCTAAGATAACATTGTTAAATGTTATCTCCATAGGTTCAACAAAATAATTGACTAGCCCATATACTACCAAAACCAAAATTAAAACATGCAAATAATATTTTGGTTCATCTATTTCAGGTTTCAACCATCTAGGTTTCTTGAACATTTTCATCTTCTTCTTCCTTTTTAGGCCATTTTTCTCCTCTTATTGTTCCTAATTGATTAACAATGATTGTCTGTTTTATTGGCCTTCTTACAGATTCGATTGTCACTCCAGCTTTCATTGCATTTATCACACCAATTGCTTCTAAGTAATTTTCTACAACAATGAACTCTTTTGGTATCACTTCATTCAAAACTGTTTTGTTTTCTTTCACTACAATCACTGGAATCCCTGCTTTCAAACAAGCAAGATGTGGACGGCCAACACATCCATATGGTGAGATCATACAATCAATCTCTTTATTTGACAATCCTTCTGTTGTTGATATTCTTGGTGCTCTGTGTAATCCTTTCAACACACAATGCAAATAACAAACTGATACTGTTTCTGCTGATAGTCTTGGGTCAACTTCCTCATCAAAATCCTCAAACACATCTTCTTCCCCGCTTGCAAACGGAGCATGTGCCATAGGTTTATTCAATGCGGTTGTTATCAGTTTTGAAGCTTTTGCTTCAATACCTCCCCAAGGATTTATCCCTGTTCCTTTCTCTAAATATTCTCTTGCTACTTCTTCATCAACATCTATCTTTGAAGCAATCGCTAAAGCATCAAAGTCGTAGTTTTTAACTTGTTCTACAAGTTCCTGCCAATTTTCTATTTCTCCTGATGCTCCTTTTTCTCCAACAGTTGCAAGCATTTTTAATGGCTTGTCTAACTGCACTATCTCTATATGAGCTCCAAGAGTTGCTCTTGCTGCTGATGCTGCATTTATTGTATCATTTCTTAATGGTCTGTTTACTGCCAACAAAATTTTGTTATATGTTTTTGTTGGTTTTAATCTTATGCTTCCTTCCAAAAATCTATCTAATATACTGCCTTCAACATACCAAGTATTCTCTGTCATCTCATTTATATCTGATGCATTGACCACATTTGGGTGGGTGATCAATAAATCACAGGAAGATGCAACCAGTTTTGCAACTGGATTTGCATCACCTGCATGTCCTCCTATTTCTGCACCTAGACCAGTAGGTACAATCAATACTATATTCATTGTAATCACCTAAATCCTATCCATGAACTTACTTGTTATTACTTTTCCCTTAAACCATTCTTTGGAAAATTTTTCTGCAATTTTACCATCGAATTCTTTACATGAAAAGATGTTTAGATAAACTCTTTTCATAATATCCAAGGTGTGTATGGTTATATTACTAGTTGTTATAAATTGTATCGCTGAAGTCCCTACTAAATGTGGTTCTGTATATCTTTCTTCTTCTGGTGTATGAAGATCATCCCACCAAACTAATTTTTCTCTGTTCATATCTATCTCTTCACACAATTCCTTAAAATATTTCCTAATACTTTTTCTTGTGAATGTGGAAGGATCACATTCATGAAGATCCAATATTAGTTCTTGCCCATAAGGCCTCTTTGTTTTACATTTCATTTTTTTATGCCTCCTTATTTATTTCTAATTTCCTCCCTTCATAGGAAATTGAATATGAAAGTTATATAATAATTTTTGAAAGTTAAATATGTTATTATACTTAATGGAATAAATATAAACCATAATCTATTTGGTATATCATCAAATACATGATATTTCATTAAAAATTTTGGAATCCTTGGTTCTTTGTTAAAAGATCCAAAAAAAGTATAAAGTACAAAATGGAGGAAAGCAACTGCTCCTATCAATTGTAAAAAGACAACTGGGGGGTTGAAGAAATATATTACAACAAATAGAGCAGCTGTGGCAAAGAGTCCTCCGTATCGGGAACGTGACTGCATAGCTGAAGCTAAAGGTAATGGAATACCTTTCCATTTTTTAAATATAATTTTCTTTGGTCTATGTCCTAATTCATGAATATATGTTGCTATCATTAAAGCAGCATAAATCATAATTATTTTTGTAATCATTTTCTTTTTCTAAATTTATCTTCATATGTTAAATAAATATATAATACTCCTAGCATCAAAAGATAAAATGTAACTTTAGATGCATCTTCAGGTAATATTCCTCCTGTAGTTATATCTTCACTTGTAGGTTCAAAAAATGTAGTTTGAGCTTCTTCTGTGACTACTATCTGTTCTTGAACAGGTTCTGGTTCTTCTTCTACAATCTCTTCAGGTTCTTCATCTTTTATTATATCTGTAGTAAATCCACCAATATTAACATAATCACAATATTCTGCAACACTTTTTTGTTTTGTATCTACATCTCCATAACAAACTCCATTTAATCCATCTAATTCTGATGCAGGAATTAAATATACTACATCAATTTTAATAGGATCTGAGCTTGTTGGAATATTTATTAATTCATTAGTTTTAGATAATTCTACTATTCTTGATTCTACAGAATCATCATCATAAGTTGTTGTTATATTAGCATTAATTGAATCAAACAACCCATAATTATAATTAAAAGTTAAATCTACTGATCCATCTTCTTTTATTTCATAAGATGGGGTTAATTTAGGAGCTTGTATAGTTATTCCATTACTTATATGATAACAAGTATTAACATTTCCTAACCATTGTGAAGATTCAAAAGAACTAACTACAAGATTATTATCACTATATGTCTCACTGTTAGGAATATAGTTATATTGCCATAGCAGATCAAAAGGAGTTTTATATACCTGCATGCCATTATTAGTGATAGTCATTCTTTGATAACATCCTCTTCTTAATTCTGATCTTCTTGAAAGGCCACCAACAGTCCAAGTTGCTGTTTCATAATCTCCGCATCTCCATCTTCCTGAATATCTCCAGCAAGTAGGCCATCTTAGATCATAAGTTACTTTCTTGCATGCACTAGGAATTATTCCAACATTTACATATTCTTGTCCTTCATATACTACGCTTGTTTCTTCATAAGATGCTTTAGGACTACAAACATTATTACATGCATAATTTGAACTAAAATAGGTATCATAAGGAGATTTTGAACTAGTTGGAGCATATACATCTGCACATTTAATAGTTGTATATATCCTATTCTCGTGTGTCTTTTCAAATTTAACCTGATAATTTCCAATATCCACTGTACTTGCTGTTGCTAAATTATAAGGATGATCACACCACCATTCATCTCCTTCTTCACATCTCAATGTACCTGCATATTCTGTCCCTATAAAACTAAAAAGATCTTGTTTACATAATAAAGCGATGATTATTATTCCAACTATTAAAACAAAGTTTTGTTTTTTCATGTTAACCTCATCTGTTTTTCTTTATTTTTTTTCATAGATTCTCTTAATAATTTTGCCTGCATCATCTCATCTCTCCTTTTTTGTACCTCTCTCAATTTTTCTTCATTTCTTTGCCACTTATCAATATCTGTCCAATCTCCAAAATTTTCTTCTTTAATTTTAAATTTCTTTTTTTCTTCTTTTGAAAACTCTAAAGGAGTGCCTCCTGGCAGAGTCATAGCAACAATATCCTTTTTATTTTTTCTAAAAAATGAACCATAATTTTTAGGATGTTTAACTGGAGTTAAAAATGATTGAGGTTTCATCTTTCCTTTCTTTGTAAACCCTACTTTAACCTGAGTTGTTTTTGGAAAGTTTTTTGGCAAGATCAATCCTTGCTTTTTTGCATAATCTTTAATCTTCTTTTGTTCTTTATCTGTAAGCCATGCTTTTTTTTGCCACTCTGCTTTTGAAACCCATATCCTTTTGTAATCTTTAGGTGGTCTTAATCTTGGTCCATGAATAGCAGATGGCCCATGCCAAACAGATCCTATTTTTTTAGGTCTCTTCTTTCTTCCAGTCTTTATTCCTTTAGCTGCTTTAGCGTGTCTTTTTCTCTCTCCTTTCCATCCTTTTCTTTTTGGCATTTTATAATAAACTCATCAATATTTGTTCATAAAACTGAAATACATAATAAAATATGATTAAAGCAACAACAACATATAGTGGCTTCTTTAAACTTTTACTTACAAATCTTTTTAATTTTGAGATATATCCATTAAACAATCTTGTAGTTGAATATGGATAGATATATAATCCAATAGCAAATATAGCCCATGCAACAAAAGTATAGGTGTACAATAAGGCATAGGATGGATTAAAATCAAACCATTCTACAAAATATTTTGCCATAAAAATATTAAAAGCATCTGTTGGTTCTGGAGGTATTCCAGGAGGCATCATCAAAAGGATAGAAAAAACAATTATTGATAATCCTAAATATTTAGCCTGCTTTCTAGTTAATCCCCAGAAAGAATCTCCCTCATGAGGGTTCAGATCAAACCATTTTGGATTTCTAAAGCTCATCTTTTCTTTTTTCTTTTCATTGAGGCTTTACAGATAGCCCAAGCATTTCCTTTCTTTCCTCTTTTTTTTAAACTTCTTTTAACTTTTCTAACACAGCGATCTAATTTTTTAGGCATTTTATATTATATACCTCCAAGATTTATTGCAATCAATCCTATAATTAAAGCTCCAAAAAAAGCAACAAGCACTAGATTGATAATTGCAGCCATAAGTATAACTAAGAAAGGTTTTTTAACTTTAAAGATGTGCTTTAACATAAACCATTCCGCTATAATAATAGCCAATAAACATAAAATCTTAATTGAAACTGCTCTATTAATAATATTAGATATTATTAAAGCAAATATTCCAAAAATAATACTTGGAATCCATTTTAATTTTCCAAAAAATTTAGCTGCGAAAATTTCTCCTATCATTTATTTCCTCCTGCTTTTTGCAAGCAAGTATCCTATACCAACAAATATTGCTAAATAAACAAATGTTAATATATTATCTCTATCTTCAAATGCTGATGACAAATCATTATCTAAACTTGTTGTAGCAAACATTGCCCAATTATCAGGAGCATTTGATTCTCCACTTGTTAAATCTTCAAAGTATTCATCATTATATCTATAATAAACTTCAATCACTGGATATTCATAAGTTTGGAAATGATCAAATTCTAAATTTTTTCTTGTTATCATTTCTTCTGAAGTATCATCAAAATAAGGTCCTGATGATGGCTCTAAAGCTAACCATTGTCCATTATAATAATACTCTGCCCAAGCATGTCCTCCAATAGTTCCTCCAAAATCTACTTTACCTAAAACAACCCTAACATTTGTTGATGGAACTCCTGATGCTCTCATCAATGAAACTAATGTATTTGCTTTCTCGCTGCAGTCACTTGCTATAATTCCTGATGGATTATTTGGCAGTTCAAGAGAGGCTAAGAAATCTTTTGGCAATACCCATTTTTCTAAAACACCAAATAAGGTCTTATCAGATACCCAAGCAGTACTTGCAACATAATTATATAATGCTTCTGGAGATTTTCCTAAAGCTGCTTGTTGTATTGCTGGATCGTTTGGAGTTACAAAATATTGATAATACGCTAATTTATTTTTATCCTCTTTTATAACTTCCTCTTGGATTAAAACTTCAACTTCCTGTTCAACTTCTTCTTCAATCTGTTCTATATCCTGAACTCCTCTTGTCTGAGCTAATTTCATTTCTTTAGCTTCTTCTCTAAATTGTTCTCTTAATCTGTTTCTTGCATATTCTTTGAATCTTTCTACAGAAGATTCATCACCAAACTTTTCAATAGCTTGATCTTTTGCCATTTCTCTTATCTGTTTATTTTCAACATCAATTATATAAATATTTGAATCTCCTATCCTTTTAACAACTTCATATTGAAAACTAGGTGCACCTTCCAATTGAACAGCAAATCTATGTGTTAATGTTGGTTTTTCAATTTCTTCTTTATCGCTTTCAATAGTTGATTTAACTTCCTCTTTAATCATTTCTTGATTTTGATATTGGAATTTAGTTTGAGCTTCTTGAATTTCCATAGAAGTTAATGTTCTAATTCTTTCAGTTATTTCTTGTCTTCCATTTAGGTAAGTAGTTATTTTTTGTTCTTCTCTAACTTCTTCCTCTTCCCTAGTTACTATTTGAGTTGTTGTTACTGTATTTTCTTTTATTGATTCTGGTAAAGGAGCTAAACATTTGCCATAATAAAATTCTAATGCAGGACATGAACTTCCATCTCTAAAATAACATTTTTTTTCATAATATTTATATCCCAAAGATAAACAATATTTTTCAGCTGCATATTCTTCTTGACTTATATCTGTAGTTATTGTATTATCAGAATAAGTTGTAGTCGTATAATCTAATGTGGTTATTCCATTATATGCAAAAGCTGATGCTGCTAACAAAAATACCATAAATATTAATATTAATTTTTTCATTTTTTATCTCCTCCTTGATACATAATGTCTTGATAATGGATTTGTCAAATTTGTTAGATCAAACAACATTGCTATTGGCATTGCCATCAATGAAGCTAAACAAGCAGGACTTCCAAACCAAGCAAATCCAGATACTTGCTCCCAAGTAGCCAATCCAAAAGATACAGCAAGGATTGTACAGATAACCATTGATACAAATATATTAGCTACAAATGCATCTCCATTCTTTCCTTTCCTTCTTCTAAAAGGAGTATATAATAGATATGCCCAGATAGCAAAGATAATAAAACCTAATGTTGGATTAATAAATGGTCCTTTCTGTCCTCCTCTTAAAGCAAAGAAAAGTAAAACAGAGGAGAATGCTCCTATTGCGCTTTGCTGTAGATCTTTAAAATCATATCTCATCTTTTCTTTTTTAGATAAAAATACATACCTCCAATTATTAGACCGTAGATTATTATATTATCTGCTTTTGCAACAAAATCTGGAGTTTCTTCAGTTGTATAAGCACAAAAGTTATATCTATTTTCATCACAATATTGACTGAAAAAGCTCATAGGTATTAATGAAGCGAATTCTGCTTGACTTTCATAAGGTAACATTGAAAATGTTGCTGCTACCTGTCCTCCTGTTGCGGATTGAAAATTAACAGAAGGAAGTGAAGAAGTATAAAATCCTCCTCCCCTAACTTGGGGGGAAGAGGACGGCTCTGATTCCACGGTGGAAATATGACAGCTTAAATTTATATTATCAATATAGAACTCTCCTTCTTGGAATTGAGTCTGTATTTTAATGCTAGAGTATTCTGTAATAAGATCTTCATTATCAAAATAGTATTCAAATGAAGTATTATATTCTGGAGAGTATATCCATTCATATTCATCTAAAGAAATATTATATAATCCTATTCTTGTATCGTTTTCTCCAGCTTTTGTTTCAAGATATAAAGTGCAATTGTCATAATCTAGTGAAAAGTTATTGCTGACTAAAACAGCATGTCTATCTGTAAATGCCTCTCCTTCAATAATTTCAAAATGAGGATGAGATTCCCAATTATCAAAGTTTTCAAATTCTTCAATGAAAACATCATCTGCTAAAACTAATGATGCCATACAGATCCCCATTATTAAATACATAAACATTTTCATCTTCTCAATATAAATTTCCAAATAAACAAGATTATAATTCCAACAATGATATATTTAGCAATTTGTGTTGGAACTGATAATGTAGTAGTAGCGTCTGTAACAGTAGAATTTGGAATTAATTCTACAGCTTTTAATCCATAATTTCCAGCTGTATCAACAATAGATGTAACATTTACCATTTTATTTTTTCCTCCTTACAGGCTTAAATCCCAATATCCTTCCATATTCATCCTGGACTAATCTCATTGTAACTTTTTTTCCTAGTTTTCTCTTTTTTCCCTTTGGCCTTTTTTTACGCCAATAAGTCCTAGCCTTTCTATGTCTTGACTTTTTCTCTCTAACCAAAACTTCTATTTTTCCTTTTCTTTTTCTTCGTTTAGCCTTTTCTGGCATTCTCATGTTCCTCAAAAGTTACATTATGAATATTATACTTATCTCCTTCAAAAGTTTGATTTGTGATAGGAGCAAATTTATAATTAGTAGTTGCACCAGATTCCCAAATAACCATATAAGGAGTAGAGATTCCTTTTTCTAAATAACCTCTTGATCCACAAACAGAACTAATGCTTGATTTTTCACACCTTACAGTTATATGATCTCCAACCATAGCAAAATTAGGTGATTCAACAATTGCTGCTGGTTCATCACTAACTAATCCAGTAATATCTGAAATATCATAAGTATTGCCTAAATACAAACCAATGATTAAACAAATAGCCATAGCAATATACATTGTCTTTTGTGTAACTGGTCTTCTTAGATCTTTAATTCTTTCCCATTTTAAATTAGCCATTTTTATTCCTCCTTTTAGAAATTATAATTCACCTCTTCTATAATTAGCAAACAATGAGATAGGATAACCTAGTTCTAAGAAATCTGGT
>Ga0180437_10009249_pt1 | contig 12244 bp, 9 predicted proteins | sample SS_ome_4_FD_132410 | JGI IMG/M metagenome (GOLD analysis project Ga0180437, IMG submission 132410) | Hypersaline lake sediment archaeal communities from the Salton Sea, California, USA - SS_3_D_1 metaG | ecosystem: Environmental > Aquatic > Non-marine Saline and Alkaline > Hypersaline > Sediment... | reverse complement strand
GCTCAAGGACGTGCTGCGCGCCTCGAAGTACCGGGCCCTGCTCCTCGCTGAGCAGATGGGCACGGGTAAGACCGTGATCGCTTGCATGGGTGCTTTGCGCAACAACATGCCCAACCTGATCGTGGTCCCGTCGAGCCTTAAAAGGAACTGGGCTCGTGAGATCGAGAAGTGGCGCCCCGAGCTGGACGTCTCGATCGTGGCTCGGAAGCCCGACTTCCGCTTCCCCACCGAGCCAGGCCAGGCCCTGATCACGAGCTACGGAATGCTCCCCGGCGCGCCTTGTCCTGGCTGCCGCTGGCGTGGCTGGGGGTCGAGCTGCACTCACGTTGAAGAGAACCACCCCGAGTGGCTGGACGACCGGGGGAAGATCAAGATCCCCTACCACCCCAAGGGCGGCAAGGCGAAGATCCAGCAGCTCCTCGAAGCGAACAAGGGCGACTGGAGGGAGATCCCCCACTGCGGGGGGTGCAAGCAGGCGAGCCCGCTTCCGAAGCGCTTGAAGGTCCCGATCGTCCTCCTGGGCGACGAGGTTCACGCCTTCAAGCACCCGGACTCGGAGCGCACGAAGCTGTGGAGGCGGGCAACGGTCCTCGTCTGGAAGAGCGAGGGCTACGTGTTCGGGCTCTCGGGCACGCAGTACGAGAACCGCCCCCAGGAGGGCTGGGAGGTCGCGAGGTCCCTCGGTCTGGAGCGGATCGCCTTCCCTTCCCACAAGGACTACAAGTTCCTCTTCCGTGATTGGTACGACTACCCGGCCGGGGAGCGCCGGCCGCCGCGGGGACGCGACCGCGACGAGATCCTCCTGCGTCTGCGCCGGATCAGGATCGTCAGGCGGTCCAAGGACGTCCTGAAGGATCTCCCCCCGATCCGCGAGCAGGAGATCGAGGTCCCGCTCTCCAAGGCGAGCCAGCACGCGGTGGACGAGGCAGCGCACCGGCTCTTCGCCACCAAGAAGGCGTGGGAGGAGGTCCGCTCGGGTCGCTACAGGAACCCCCACGAGAAGGGGCTCCTCCCTGACGAGGAGGAGCGACGGAAGCGGGTCCTGCAGGAGCGTATTGACGATCTCTTCGAGCGCCGGCCCTGGGCGGTGGACGAGGAAATGGACCGGGCGCTGAAGGACGTGCTCTACCCGGCGAACAAGCGCCCCTCGATCATTGGCGACCCGAACGACCCTGAGGCCCTGGCGCTCTCGGCCGTGCGCAAGCAGCTCGCGCTGGCGAAGCTGCCGGCGGTCCTCGACTGGGTGGCGACGTGCGAGGAGGAAGAGGAGCCGGTCGTCCTCTTTTGTCAGCATGTCTCGGTGGTCAAGAAGGTGGGCGAGCGCCCCGGGTGGGGCGCCTTCTACGGCGGTCTCTCCGAGAAGGCGCGCGACGACCTCGTGCAGGGGTTCCAGGGCGGCTCGATCAAGGCGGGGCTCTCGGTCTCGATCGGCGCCGGCTCCGAGGGCCTGACGCTCACGCGGGCCAGGATCTGCGCCTTCGCGGACGAGAACTACAACCCCGCCAAGAACAAGCAGGCGTGGCACCGCGTCTGGCGGATCGGGGCCGAGCAGCACACGAAGCGCGAGGGCGTCGACAAGCTCTGCGTCGAGGACGGGTCCATTCTGATCGTGCGGTTCGTCGCCCAGCACCCCGTCGACCAGGCAGTGAGAACGATCCTGCGCGAGAAGGGCGAGCTGCTCGACGCCCTGGACGACCCGGAGGTGGAGTAGTGGGTGGAGAGAGCGAGGCGCGCTGGGAGCTGGCCCAGGAGGAGTTGGAGCAGGCGAGGGTCGTGCTCGTCAAGTGCCTCCAGCACTTCATGTGGCGGGGGAATCAGCAGGGTCAGCTTCAGGACGAGATCAAGGCGGTCGTGCCTGACTGGGAGGAGCGACTGAGGTAGCTCTCCAGACGCGCCTTGCTACGATCGAAGCATGGCCAGGCGCAGAGACCCCTCCTGTCCGTGTGGCGATCACGGGCATCCTCATCTCGACCACCCAGTTCCCAGGACCCAGCTCGAGGAGCGCCTAAGGCGGTTTCGGGCTCAGGCCGGGCTCCCTCCCGGGTTCAAGCTGGAGTGGCCGCAGCAGCTCGCGCGCACGCACGATCGGAACTGGCGTCGCTACGCTCAGATCGCTCCGTTCGCCAGGCCGCCGATCTACGAGCTGGCGCCTCAGACGGCGTGGCTGCCGGCGGCCCACCGCCAGGCGCTCCTCGCTCACGAGGTAGGGCACGAGCTGAAGCCCAAGGGGACCGAGGACGACGCTGACAGGGCCGCTCGTGACGCTCTGGGCGTGAAGATCGCCTACGACCCACGCTGGCCCGGGAAGGGGCTGCAGGTTGCCGTGAACGCGCCCAGGAAGAAAGCCAAGAAGGCTGCCAAGAAGAGGAAGAAGAAGGCCACCAAGAAGAAGACCAAGAAGAAGACGACCAAGAAGCCCTGCGTGATGCCTACGATCCCGCCGCCTCCTCCTCAACCCCCCTCTTCGATCGAGGGGGCCCGGTTCGAGGTGGGGCCGGACCCCGAGAACCCGAAGTGCCGTATGGCCCTACGGGCCTACACGCCTGGTGGCGGCCTCATGGCCCAGCTCAACTGGCGGCTGAACTACCGCCTGCAGCGGTTCGAGATCTGCTGGATCTGGATTCATCCCGTCGATCGGCGCGAGCGCGTGGCCACCAGGCTCTACGAGTGGCTCTCCAGGGTTGCTGCCCAGTACGGCTACTGCCTGGCCTCGGACACGGTGCTCAAGAAGGGGTCCTCGGGGTTCTGGAGGAAGCAGGTTCGTGAGGGGCGGGCTGAGCGGAAGGGGAAGCGGTACGTGCTCTGCTACCCGCCCCCCAAGAAGCTGAACCCCCGCTTCGCTCCCGAGGTCGAGCTGGATCCCCTTGACGGCGTGGCGCGCTTCACGGGTGGCCAGGCCCCGAGGGAGTATCCGCTTGCGAACGAGCAGGCGGTCAAGGCGTTCGCCATGGGGTATTGGCAGGCCGCGGGGCGCAAGCCCGAGCTGGGGGCGAAGGCGGTCAGCAAGGCTGCGGCGAAGTGCATCTACTGCAACACCGCGACCAGGAAGGGTTCGCTCAACCTCGAAGGCTGGTGGGAGCACGCGCACCGGACGTGTCACAGAGAAGCGGGGGGCATGGACTGGTGAGAAGGCGAAAGAACCCGGACAAGCGCGAGCGAGAACTGGAGCGCGCTGCCTTCAGGGGCGACTTGAACGCGGCGTTTCAGCTCTACCAGATGCGGAGGAGGCAGTACGGACCCAGGGGGCACGACAGCCCGTTCGTGAGCGCCGGCGCTGGAGGCGAGGTCGTGTGGACGACCTCGAAGGGCGACCGCATGGTGATCCGGCCTGTCACGGAGCGTGCGATCTACGTCGTGGCTGATAGGAACACCAACAGGGATGGCTTGACCGAGCCGTGGGTCGTGAACCGGGTTCCGATCTTCTGGACGGTTCACTTCTTCTACGATCCTGGCGGCTTTGGGTATGGGTGGATTCCCTTCAACGATGACTTCAACGGGCAATTGAAGCAGTACATGACCCCGCACTGGACCGGAGACGTTCACCAGCCGCCGAGCCGTGAGGAGGTAGCTGGGAGGATCAAGGAGTTGGTGGAGGGGCACGGCAGGAGGAAGGGGCCCAGCATCTACTACTCGACCCTCTATGCCTATCGAGCTGATCGTTTCCAGGGAGATCCTTCCCAGTCTGCGAAGGGGAAGCTGCTCGCAAAGGTCACCAAGGAGGTCGAGTTGTGGGCCAAGGGAGCGGCGCCTTCCATGAACACGGCCGGGCTGGTCAGCGTGAACGAGAGGATCGCCAGCACCGAGGGAGAGGTCCAGAAGCTGGAGCAGCAGCTCTACCAGCTTCATCAGCAACTGGGCGAGCTGACGGTTGAGGAACTGCGTCTCCAGAAGGGCCCTCCGCAGACGAACCCCTGGTGGTAGTCCATGGCCATTCACGACGACGTCAAGGCAGCCAAGAAGCGTGCGGGCTTGTGGCTCGACCTCGAGGAGATCTCGCGCTTCGTCTGTGATCAGCACCCGGAGCAGTGCCGGGGCCCGGTCACCCACTTCACGAGGGACCAGGCGATCAGGCTCAAGTACCGGGGCAAGAAGCGGCCCAGCAAGGTGGCTGCGAACAGGGCCTTCGAGAGATGGAAGGTTGACGTTCGCCCCCTGGGGGTGTTCCTCTCTGTTGATCCGGACGTGGTGTTCTATACCGGTCTTCGTCCGAAGGATCTATATGCGATCGACTCCAGGGTGGTGGCTGCTGCGGTTCCTGTGGCCTTGCAGCGGGCAGAGGAACTGGACGCGGCCTACTCCAAGGTCAGGAAGAAGAGGAGCCGGAGGAAGGGTCCGGTCGTCTGGCTGACGAGCAAGCAGGCAGCGGAGCAGCACGGGGTTTCCCCGATCACGATTCAGTCATGGCCTCGGCAGGGCGCTCCCCACAAGAGGGGCCCCCGGAACGTGTTTCTTTTTGATGCGGAGAAGTTGGGCGAGTGGGTGGAGAGGAGAAAGCAGAGGGGGAGGTCCTCGTTCGCTCGGCCGAGAGAGATCTCCAGGGCTCCAGGGGGAGGGGCCAGGCTCAGAGAGATCCGCGAGTTTCTCAGTCTTCCCTGGAGGCGCATGGCAGAGATGCTGGGCGTCGAAGGGTCTACCCTCCTGGGCTACATGTACAAGACAGGGGGAGTAGATCCTCCTAGGGGCCTCGTTGAGAAGGCAGAGGGCCTCCTCGATACTCACCTGGCGATTCCTTTCAAGGGGAGAGCGCAGGGTATTACGAGGGGACAGGTCGAGCACGAGTTGGGGAAGAGCCATGGTGCCGCTGCAGCAGCCAGGCTTGGGATCGGTCGAGAGACGCTGAAGGAGTTAGCGAGGATCTACGGTATCCCCTGGCCGACTAGGTACACGATCCCACTGAGATCTGGAAAAGTGGGCGTCGCTGAGGGTAGGGCGAGGCTGAAGGCAGCCGCTAAGGAGCTGAACGCCACGGCAGCGGCCCTTGCCAAGATCATGGGCGTGAGCGCCGCGAAGGCCACTTGGTACATCAGCGGGAAGGGCTGCAAGTTCGTTCCTTTGGCGGCGATTGAGAAGGCCGAGACTGCTGCCCGGGAGGCAAGGGAGGGCCACCGGGTGTTCTACGTCAAGGGTCGAGCTGAGCCGATCACCGAGGCTCAGGTCATGGAGGCATGGGAGGCGTCTGGGCGCACTGTAAAGAGGGCGATCAAGATTCTGGGTATTGGCCACGGGACCTGGAAGAGGATCAACAAGGCGCTGGGGCTCTACAGGCGCAACCCGCCTCGATTTCTCGTCCGTTCGCCGTCCCAGGGCCTGAAGACGATCGAGCACCCCGAGATCACCGCGAACTGGAAGCGGTCGCTCAAGTGGAAGCCGCGGCACAAGAAAGCCGTGCTCCTGCCCTGCGCGGGCACGAAGCCGTTCCCCGAGGCGCCGAGTCATGCGCATGGCTATCTACCAGCACTCGAGGGCAAGAAGGTCGATCTCTTCGTGGTCAGCGAGCCCTTGGGCGTCGTGCCCTACGACTGGTCCCGCCGCTTTCCCCAGGCTCACTACGACTTCCCGCCGCGCTTCCTCCAGGGCGAGGGGAGGACGCTCCTGGTCCACCGGATCGCGGACTGGCTCTGCAAGGTGGGCACCAAGTACAAGAAGATCTACCTCGCGCTGCCTGCCCACCACCGCTCGCTTGTGACCGAGGCCATGGCCTCCATGCACAGCGTGCCCGGGGGCTGGATCGTGGACGACGTGGGGCTGGGCGCGTGCCTCGCCTCGGGCGCCTGCCCACCCGGGCACGTCAGGCCGACGACCGAGAGCTACCGGAAGTTCCTGCGGGAGCAGGTGAACCCTCCGGCGATGCGCTTCTCGAACTGGCACATGGGGGGGCATCACGGCCAAGACGACTTCAGGCTGTTCGCGCTGAAGCCAGGCGAGATCGAGCCCACGGACGAGAACGTGTTGGGCTATCTCGACTACTCCCTCTACGAGGGGAACGTCCACGTCAACATGATCGCTGTCCCGGACCAGTTGCAGCGCCAGGGGATTGGCACCGCCCTGTGGGGGGAGGTTCAGAGGCTATGGCCCGACGCCAAGTTCCCACGAGGGTTCATGACGAAGGCCGGGCGCGCCCTCAGGGAGTCCGTCGGCCCGCGGGAGAACCCCCTCCCCCACTGGATCCCCCGGGCTGCTGGATGGCTCGCCACCGGCGCGCTCTTCGAGGAGGTTCTCAGCCCCGCGGTCCGAGCTGGCCGAGCTGGGCTGCGGCACATGATCGCGAATCCCTTCCTGGGCGGCGACGACTACCCCTGGCTCACGCTGGCCGAGGTCGATCGCTGGGTACCGCTCATGCGCGAGCTAGGGGTCAGCAAGGTGGCTCGCGAGGGAGGGAGCAAGCAGACCGGCGAGGGGTTCCTCCAGGCGTACCGAGCATGTGGTGGGGATCCTGGCTGCATGGCCACTCGCATGGCGACCAGGAAGTCGACGTGGGCTCGACGGCGTGGCGGTTTCATTGCTCGTCACATGGCCCAGGTCGAGAACCGAGGCGAGGCCCTCTGGCGGAAGCGGAAGGGGAGCTGGGAGCCGACTCGTAGGCATCTGGGACTGATCGCATGGGCCTTCTCTCCCATGCCGCACCCGCCCGGGGAGAACCCGCCCACGGTCGCCCAGAAGGTGATCGAGAAGGCGGTCCGGCCCTGCACGACCCCCGCCGAGGTCAAGAAGGCAGCGACCTCGATCAAGCGGAGCTTGCGGAACGTCGCGAAGCACAGCACCCTGAGCGACTACCACAAGGGCCAGATCCTTGGCCTCCTCGACCGGGCCCTCGCCGCCGAGACGCCCATGCAGAGGTTCACCCTGATCCGGCGCGCCGAGGACTCCCTCGATCGGATCAGGAAGGCGGGCAAGCGAGCGACCAAGGGCTACAAGCCGAAGCGCAAGAGGGCCGTGAAGAAGCTCCCCTTGGGGCACCTGTTCGGGCCGGAGCACTCGCTGGCGGCGAATCCGTGGGAGCAGTGGCCATGAACCCCCCTCCCGTCCCCCTCACCGATCGCGAGGCCGCTGCCCTGAGGAGGAGGATCGGTAAGAAGGTAGGCGAGGCGCGTCGCTCTCTTGGTCTGAGCATGCGTGCCTTGGCGAGGCACATGGGCAAGAGCCTGAGCTGGGTGCGCGAGGTCGAGCACGGGAAGCAGTTCGCGCCCCACTACCTCCTCCTCTCCCTGGGCGAGGCGGCCGGGCTTCCGCTGGAGTGGTTCTACGGCTCGCCAGCGGGGTCCTTCACGGTCCACGGCGGGGTCCTCGGCCCAGCAGCTCTACGCGCCAGCCTGAACCCCTACTCCCTCGAAGCGGTCGTAGGGCCCATGCTGATCACGAACCCGATCAGTCATCGCGAGCTGAAGGTCGGGACCGGGAAGCGAGGGGCGCCCCAGGTCTGGCTCGCCGGCAAGTGGGTGGGCGAGGCGCGGTTCCAGACCGGGGCCAAGATCCGAGTCGAGGTGGACGAGGGGAAGAGCGAGATCAGGGTGCGCCTCGATCCCAGGGGCCCGAGGAAGATCTCGCGGAAGCGCGGCCACCCGCTGATCGAGCTGACCAGCCAGGACCTCGTGGGGCTCCTGGGCGGCGTCGAGCGCGTGGTGGTCGAGGCGCGCCGCGGCGAGCTGGTGATCCAGCCGAAGTCTGCCCCGGTCCTGGCGGTGGAGCGGAGCCGGGCCCGGGACGGGAGCTGCGGCTCGGTGTTCTCCGGCGGTGGCCTCCTTGACCTCGCCGCGGTCGAGAACGGGTACTTCCCCAAGTGGGCGATCGAGGCCTGCCACAAGTACGCCGAGGTCTTCGCGGAGAACCATCCCTCGGCCAGCGTCTTCGCCCTCCCTGTCGAGGAGGTCACGTCCATGGTCCGCCGTGGACGCGCCGACCTTCCCCAGGTCGAGCTGCTCACGGCAGGGATCCCTTGCGAGCCGTTCAGCCGCAAGAGGAAGGGAGCCGCGAGGGAGCACGAGCATGTGTCCATGACCGATTGGTTCTTGGACGTGCTCAAACTCGTCAACCCCTACAACGTGGTCGTGGAACAGGTCGAGGAGTACCTCGCCAGCGAGAGCTACGGGATCCTCGAGCTGGTCCTGAGGGCCCTGGGCTACCACGTTCATTCGGCGGTCATGGACAGCTCGGATCACGGGTCGCTTGCTGGGCGCCGGCGTGCGGTGATCGTGGCCACCACCGACCCAGGCTTTCGGTGGCCAGCTCCGCAGCCGGCGCTGGCGAGACCAGTTGACGTCCTGCTCCCTCCTGCGGCGGTCAAGGGCCTGCCGCAGACCAGGGGAGGATGGTTCAGCGTCAAGGCCAAGACCGGGACGGGGGCCATGGTCCGGCGTCTCTGGGGCCGAGGGAAGTTCACCCCGGGCAAGTCGGGGGTGATCATGCCTCGCGACACCAGGGTCGGGGCGATCACGAAGAGCTACCACAAGGTGCAGTCGACGGGTCCGTTTGTCGTTCACCCGACGAAGCCGGACACCTACCGCATGCTGACCGTGGACGAGATCAAGCGCCTCCACGGTCTCCCTGACAGCTACAGGCTCCCTGCGTCCTACCAGGCCGCGGTCGAGATCCTGGGCCAGGGCGTGGTCGTCCCCCTCTTCCGGGAGGTGATCGCTCACCTTCCCGGCGGGGCGGTCAGGCGAACGATCACTCCACGTAGCGTCTCCCCAGCTCGCCCCGCACCGAAGAGAAAGAAGAAGCCCTCCAAGCCCAGGAGGACCTCGGCCAAGAACCCGGCTCGGAAGGGCCAGCGCTGGGTGGCGATCTCCAGCGGCGGCGTGATCCAGGGCAAGGTTCAGCGCGTCGAGGGAGAGAACGTGGTGATCAACGGGGTCCTGGGCAGGCCCCTGAAGAGAGCGTAGCCATGCCGGGTCCCAAGAAGGGCGAGAACTGGATCGCGATCTCCACTGGAGGCGTGATCCAGGGCAAGGTCACGAAGGTCAGCGGTGACCTGGTGACGATCGGTGGCGTCGAGGCCCGTGCCTTCAGGAAGGTGGGCGGTAAGGCCGCACCGGCAAGGAAACCAGCCAAGAAGAAGGCCAAGAAGAAGCCGGTGCGCAAGAAGCGGCCTGCCAAGAAGGCCAGGCCGAAGCCGGTCGTAGCTGCAACCGTCGCTGCGCCGCCGGCGAGGACGAGGAAGAGGAAGAAGGCCAAGAAGAAGCGGGCCACGAAGACGAAGCTGGGCCGGGCGGTCAAGTGCCCGCCGCCCTGGCCGAAGCCAGGGAGGAGTCGGGACGACGGCCCTGAGGTCATGTGGGCCAAGGGCCAGCTCTCGTGCGGGTTCCGGGGAACGTCGAAGGCTGAGACGAAGCGGCTCTGGCGCGCCAAGTTCGAGAACATGCTCGCCCGCGGCGAGGTCCCGGGCGGCTGGCCTCGTCCCTACGAGCCTGGCGCGCCCGTCCCGTCCGACAAGCTGCTGTGGAAGCCGAGTCTGAGCCAGGGTGCCTCGATCGCTGCAGCCAAGAAGGCGAAGGCGCGCTGGGACGCGATCCCTCCCAAGAAGAAGGCGTACCGAAAGGACGAGAAGCCCAACCTGGATGAGATTCCGATCGAGTACTTCGGGGACCCTGACCTGCGCTGGTTCGCTGCGAATGGCAAGATCGTGGTCCTCTTTAGCGGGGGGAAGGACTCGCTCGCGATCCTCCTCTACACGATCGAGGTCGCCGTCTCCCTAGGGCTCGACCCTCGCGAGTGCATGGAGATCTGGCACCACGCGATCGACGGGCGGCCGAGGAAGCATGGCGGCCCAGCGGGAAACGTCTGGGACTGGCCGGTGACCGAGAGCTACTGCGAGGAGGTCGCTCGCTGTCTGGGGATCCCCTTCTACCTCTCCTGGCGTGAGGGCGGTCTCCAGGGCTGCGTCATGCGTGGGGCGAAGGGGATCGAGTGGCGCGAGACGGCGTGCTTCGAGCTGCCGAACGGCAAGATCGGACACGAGCCGATCCAGTGCGGGAAGACCTCGACCCAGGTGCGCCACCTCAACGTCCGCATGGCCCTCCCCAAGGAGGGGCCGATCGAAGCTGGGCGCTGGTGTAGCTCCGAGGTGAAGATCGACGTGGGCGAGGCCCAGATGGCCGCCAGGAAGGACTTCGCTGGAAAGCGGATCCTCATGGTGTCCGGCGAGCGTGCCGAGGAGAGCACCAACCGCGAGGCCTACAGCGAGCGCTCGTTCCATGCGGAGTGGGATCTCAAGGCTGGGCGTTGGAAGGGCAAGCACACCTCGCGAGGCATGCACGTCGAAGACTGGAAGCCTTGCCACAAGTGGTGCGAGTACGACGTGTGGGGGATCATCTATCGCTGGGGGATCGTGCCTCACCCTGCCTACTACCTTGGCTGGGGCAGGCTTTCCTGCATGACGTGCATCTTCGGCTCCAAGGATCAGTGGCTCACGATTGAGGCGATCGACCCGAAGCGGTGGAGGTACTTCGTGGGCCTGGAGCGCCTTCTCACCGAGCGGAAGCAGGAGGACAGGAGCCGCCCAGCGAGCGCGCTCCTGAAGACCGAGGACGCTCGCAAGGCGATCAGGAAGGAGGGCAGGGCCGCGATCCTGAGGCGCGCCCAGGAGGTCCACAACTCGTTCAAGAAGCGGATCACGACCTTCGAGTCGAAGAGCAAGGGAGGGAAGCGGCTTCCGGTCTTCCTTCCTGACTGGACGAGAAAGATCCCGCAGAGCGGGCCGAACAAGGGCGTCACCCCCCAGCCCTTCGAGGCAGCGCTGTACCAACCCGAGCTGGTGCGAGTCGCCTTGAGCCAGAGCTACACGCTCCCGGTGAGGATCAGCCCGGCCCAGTGGGCGACGGCGCTCCCCGCCGGCGCGTTCGGAGAGGACTCCGGCCCGTCCTAAGGTCGCGTCTCCGACCGGCTGAGGTAGGCTGGAGGAATGGCGCGTCGCAAGTACCATCCCCTTGCGAGGGTGGCGGATCTTAACATGAAGAAAAGCCGTCCAAGGTGTCCGCACACGAGCGTCGTCTGCGTGCCGTCCGAGGACGACCCCGACCTCATGGTCATGGTCTGCACGCTCTGCTCCGAGATCGTGGACGTGTTCACGTCGGAGGACGCCTACGAGCAGATCCCGTGGGAGTTCGGGAGGAGCGACGACTGATGAACAAGGGGCGCGGGGCCAGCTAGGGGCAAGGAGGAAGGCGTGGCGAAGAGGAATCCGATTTCACCAGGAGCATTCCTGGATAAGGTGCTGAAGGCAAAGGGCATGAATCATGAAGACTGGTCTTTCTTCAATGACGTGCTGCAGGACTGTGTGGATCCCGACTGGCATATGCCCCCGATTGACTACTATGTCCAGAAGTTCGGTACCTCCGTCAGGAAGCTGAAGCGGCTTGGTGTGCTGCGTGTAGACAGGGAAGGCTTCGTTTATGCCTCACCTGAGATGAGGCGCTTCCGAAAAGCCCTTGCGAGACTGTTTATCGTAGGCTGAGGTAGGACATGAGCGAAGGCCTGCTCGACTACAACAAGCGCGGCGCGCTCGCTTCCCTCCTGGCGATCGAGGAGCACCTCCAGCAGCTCCCGGCCGACGTGGACCGGAGCTGGTGCGTCAAGAAGCATTCGCTGGTCTGCACCGACCACCACCTCACCGAGGCGATCAATCACGCCTCGCGCGTCGACCCCCAGAAGGCCGCGCTCTGCCGGAAGCTGAAGGCGGCTGCCGAGAAGGTGCTGCGCCCAGGCGATCCCATGCACCTTCCGAGGCTTCAGGACGTGGCCGCGCTTCGCAACGAGCTGCGGCGCGCCTTCAACGACCCGACCCTGGGCTACGGGGCGACCGTTTGCGCGAAGGATGGCACCCTCTCCGGGCTGAGCGGGTCCTCGTGGGGGACGTGGGCGTTCATTGCGCTCGGCCTGTGGGCGATCTGGCCCAGGAGGTAGCTCATGAACCCCAGGAAGGGCGAGGTCTGGGCTGCGATCAGCTCGAGGGGCGTGATCCAGGGCAAGGTCACGAAGGTCGACGGGGATCTCGTGACGATCGGCGGGGTCGTGGGGCGTGCGCTCCAGCCCGTCGGGAAGACGCCATCGAGGCCGGCGCGCAAGAAGGCGCCCAGGAAGAAGCCGTCCAAGAAGAAGGCGAAGCGGAGGCCGGCGGTCTCGGCGGGCTACACGGCGGCGCCGGCGAAGCCGAAGAGGAAGAAGGCCAAGAAGCGAGCAAAGAAGGCGCTTCCCATGGTGGCCGCTCATTCGAAGTGCCCGCCGCCGCGTGTGCCTATGCCTCGCATGG
>Ga0180437_10009247_pt1 | contig 12247 bp, 8 predicted proteins | sample SS_ome_4_FD_132410 | JGI IMG/M metagenome (GOLD analysis project Ga0180437, IMG submission 132410) | Hypersaline lake sediment archaeal communities from the Salton Sea, California, USA - SS_3_D_1 metaG | ecosystem: Environmental > Aquatic > Non-marine Saline and Alkaline > Hypersaline > Sediment... | reverse complement strand
GGAAAGCGCCGTCTGCGGATCGATGACGGAACAACAGGAAGACCAAGCTCTCCTGCGTTCCTTCTTCGCTTACGCAAAACTACCACTGTGAATACGATCATTTACTACGCAAGGCTCAATAGGCGGCTCGTTTCGGATTTCGTCCATTTGTCAACTCCGACAAAGTAACCGTTGTTCGTCAAACCGGCCGTCCTACTTCTACGTCGCCGCCCCCTGCCCCGTGCCCGCCTCGTCGAACAGCCGGTCGAAGCGCTCGCGGATCTCGCGCATCGAGCGCTCGAAATCCTCCAGCAGCTTGTCGGTGCCCCGGTAGCCGAGCAGGTGGGCCAGCTTGGCCAGCTCGGTGGGGTCATCGGGCAGGCGGTCGCGGGCCGTGGAGTTCAACAGGCGCAAGCGGCCCTCGATCTTGCGCAACAGCTTGTAGTTGTCGCGGAAGAAGCGGGCGTCGGCCGCGGTGAGGCAGCCCTCGGCTTCCAGCGCTTCGAGCGCGGCCAGGGTGTTCGGCTGCTTGAGCTGCGGTTTGCGCCGGGCGTAGCGGAGCTGGAGCATTTGCACCACGAACTCGACGTCGACGATTCCGCCGGGGCCGCGCTTCACGTCGCCCGAGGAGGCCGTTTCCTCCAGTCGCCGGCGCATTTGCCGAATCTCGTCGGCGTCGCGCTTGTGCCAGCGGTGGCCGAAGGCCGCCCGGCCCACCGCGGAGACTGCGGCCCGCGCCGCCCGCGCCGAGCCGACCACCACCCGGGCCTTGCACAGCGCCTGGCGCTCCCAGAGCCGGCCGTCCCCTTCGGCGAAGTAGCGGGCAAACTCCGATAGCGACGTGGCCAGCGCGCCGCTGCGGCCCGTGGGACGCAGCCGGGCGTCGATCTCGTAAAGGCGGCCGTACGCGCCCAGCCGGCCGGTAGTCTTGATAATACGCTGGGCCAGCTCGCTGAAAAAGTGCTGGTTGGTGGTGCCGCCGGATCGGGCCTGCGCGGCGTCGGTCTGGCCGTCGGCCTCGTAAAGGAAAACCACGTCGAGGTCGCTGTGGTAGTTCATCTCCCGGCCGCCGAGCTTGCCCATGGCCAGGACGATCAGCTCGCAGGGCTTGCCTTGGCGCCGTCCTTCGCCGACGGTCGGCCGGCCGAACTTCGCGAGCAGTTTCTCGTACTCCCGGCCGACGATCTGTCGCAAGCAGGTCTCGGCCACGTCGGACAGGGCCCCGGTCGTGGCCTGGACGTCCTCCTTGCCCAAGAGGTCGCGCACTCCCACGCGGAGCTGCTGGTCGTTCTTGAAGCTGTGCAGGATCGGCTCGATGTCCTCGGCCGCGTGGCACAGCTCGGCCAGCGACCGTTCGAGCCACTCGCGCGAGGGCAGCTTGTCGAGCACCAGGCTGTCCATCAGCCCGTCGATCATGCCCGGGTGGGTGGTCAGGATTCCGGAGAGGTACGGGCTGTAGGCGCAGAGCTCGACGTAGAGCTTTAGGCTCGGCGGGTTGAAGCTGAACAGCTCCCAGAGCACTCCCTTGCCGCCCAGCGAATCGCTCACCCGGCCGAGGTGGACCAGCGTCGAGTCGGGGTCGGCGGTCCGCGCGATGGACTTAAGCAGGCGCGGGGCGATGCCCGCAAGGAAGTGCCGGCACCGCCGCGTGGAGAGAAACGGGATCTTCTCCTCGGAGAGCGCCATCAAGTTGCGGTAGGCCCCCTTCACGTCGCGGAAGGGGTATTTGCCCAGCACCTCGGCGACGCGCTCCTCGGGCGGGTCGGGGTCGAGCACCAGGTCGACTTCGGCCTCGGTCTCCGGCTCGTCGCCGAAGGCGTCGTGCAGCAGGTGGTCGAGGATCCTGCGGCCCAGCGCCGTCTTCTCGCGGTAGTCCCGCTCGAACGCCTCCAGGGCCGTGCGCTGCGGCGTGTCTTGGTAGTCCATGCGCAGGGCCAGCTTGCGCATCCCCTCGCGGTCGGCGGGCAGCATGTGCGTCTGCAAATCGAACATGATCTGCAGCCGGTGCTCCAGCTTGCGCAGGAAGCGGTAGTTGCCCGCCAGCACGCTCCGCTCCTGGTCGCTTAGGCAACCTGCCCGGGCAAGCCGGTTAATGGCCAAGAGCGTGTTGCCGGTGCGAAGCTGCGGCAGGTCGGCGCCGTTTAGGAGCTGGAGGAACTGGATGGCGAACTCGACGTCACGGATGCCGCCGCGCCCGTTCTTCACGTCGCGCCGTTCGCCGCCGGTGTCGTGGGTCCGTTTCTCGATCCGCCGCTTCAGGGCCTTGATCCCGCTGATGTCGGCGCGGCTCAGATACCGGCGGTAGATCCAGGAGCTGAGCCGCTCGAGGAACCGCTCCCCCAGCTCGAGGCTTCCCGCGACCGGCCGGGCCTTGATGTATGCCTGGCGTTCCCAGGTCCGGCCGCGCACGTCGTAGTACTCCAGGGCGTTCTGCACGCTGGTGACCATGGGCCCCCGCTCCCCGTCGGGGCGCAGGCGCATGTCGACGCGATAGGCGAACCCCAGCTCGGTCTTCTCGGTCAACAGCCCGACCATCTCGCGTCCCAGCCGGTCGAAAAACTCGCGGTTGCTCGTGGGGCGCGGTCCGTCGGTCTGCCCGTCGCCGTCGTAAAGGAAGATCAGGTCGACGTCGCTGGAGTAGTTCAGCTCCCGACCGCCGAGCTTGCCCATGCCGAGCACGACGAATCGGGCCGCTCCGCCGTCAGGTCCGATGGGGGTGCCGCATTTCTGGCCCAGCTTGCGCCCGGCCGCGCGCAGGGCCGCCTCGATCGTGGCGTCGGCCAGGAAGGAGATCTGCTCGGTGACCACCTCCAGCGACAGCCCTCGCACCACGTCGCCGTAAGCGATGCGCAGGGTCTCGCGCCGCTTGAAGCGCCGCAGGGCCCTCACGACCGCCGGCTCGTGGTCCAGGGCCTCGACCTCGGCCACGATGTCATCGACCAGGGCCTGGCGCGCCACCGGGGCCCCCTCGGTTAGGCGCAATAGGTCGAAGACCTCCGGGTCGCTCACCAGCAGGTCGCTGAAGTACTGGCTGGCGTCGAAGATCTGCAAGAGCGTGGAGAGGGCCGTCGGGTCGCGCTCGAAGAGCGTGCCCATCGAGATCGGGTTGCGCGCGCCGGCCACGTAGCGGTCGAGGTTGTTCAGTGCCCGGTCGGGGTCGGCGCAGCGGGGCAAGTGCTCAGAAAGCTGGTCGCAGACCCCCGCCAAGAGATCGAGCGGCATCCCCGCCCGGGCCATGGCCAGCAGGTTGCCGTGAGCCCGGCGCACGTCCGTGACCCCCAACCCGCGCAACCACCCGGCCGCCGCCGCAGGGTCGTCGAGGTGTCGGTGGAGGGTGGCGGGGTCCATGAACGGATCGCTTCGGATGTCGGCATCAACAGAAAGCCGCGACCGTTGGTCGCGAGCGAACCGGGAGTTGCGGGAGGACAACGAGTCGCGCCTTCACGCGAGCCGCGCGAACAACGTCGTCGCTTCCGCCCTCTCGATTCTCACCGGCAGAATCCGGCCCGTCAACTCCCGGGGGCCGTCGAAGACCACGATGCGGTCGCAGACGGTTCGCCCCACGAGCTGCACCGGGGCCTGTTCGTACGCGGCGGGGCCCCGCTTCTGCTCGACCTTGCTGGGGCCTTCGACGAGGATCTCGACCTCCCGGCCGACGAACCCGCGGTTGTCCGCCAGGCTGATCGCGTTCTGGATCGCCAGAAGCTCGTTGTTGCGGCGTTGTTTGACGGGATAGGGCACGTCGTCGGCGTAGAGCTCGGCCGCCTTGGTGCCCGGGCGTGGGCTGTACTTGAAGATGAAGCTGTTCTTGAACCGGGACTCGCGGACCAGCTCGACCGTCCGGCGAAAGTCCTCCTCCGTCTCGCCGCAGAAACCGACGATGAAGTCGCTGGTCACCGACGCGCCGCGCACGGTTTCACGGATCATCGCCAGCATCTCGCGGTACTCGGCCGACGTGTAGCCCCGGTTCATACGCTCAAGCACCGCGTCGGACCCGCTCTGGGCCGGCACGTGGAAGTAGGGTGAAACCTTCTCAAGGTCGCGGACCGCCCCGATCAGCTCCCGGCCCATGTAACGCGGATGGTTCGTGACGAACTTCAGACGCCGGATGCCCTCGATCTGGTTCAGCTTCGCGAGCAGGCCGGGCAGGCGCGTCTCGGGCCGGGTCGTCGCGTCGCAGTAGCGGTTCACGGCCTGGCCCAAAAGCGTGACCTCGACGCAGCCCTCGCCGGCCAGGCGCCGGACCTCGGCCTCGATATTCACCGCCGGGCGGCTCTGCTCCGGCCCCCGCACACCCGGCACCACGCAATACGAGCAGAACCGGTCGCAGCCCAGGATGATTCGCACCATGGCCTGGTCCGGCGTGGGGCGCATCCGGGCGGTGCGGCCCGGGTCGTACGGCTCGAAGCTGGCCATCACCGCCGGGCGGTCGCCCGCCGTGCGATCGAGGCTCACCTCGATGCGCGGCCCGCCGCCGGCCGCAACCTCGTCCAGAAGCGCGGGCAGGCGCCCCAACTGGCCGGGGCCGACGATCAAATCGACGTGGGGTGCCCGGCGGAGGATGGCGTGGCGCTCCTTTTGTGCCATGCAGCCCAGCACGCCGATGATGGTGCCCGGCCGCTGCCCTTTGAGGTGTTTCAGGCGACCCAGGGCGCTGTAGATCTTGTCCTCGGCGTGCTGGCGCACGCTGCACGTGTTGAAGAGGATCGTGTCGGCCCGGCGCCGGTCGTCGACCAGCTCATACCCCCGCTCGAGCAGACCGGCGGCGACTAGCTCGCTGTCGAGCACGTTCATCTGGCAGCCGACCGTCTCGATGTAAAGGCGTCGGGGCATGGAAGCACCTTAGTTGTGGCCGGCCTCCCGACCGTGCCACGACGTGCCGACCGCAGGTCTCGGGAGCCTTGGGAGACCTTCGGTCGCTACCTCGGCGCGGTCAGGAGACCCGCGCCGAACGGGGAGAAGTGCCGGCGCGGGGGAGGCCTCGGGCGCTACGCGGCCCGCTTCTCGCCTGCCGGCGGCGACCCGGCGCGGCGGCGATTTCTCTCCCGCCGGACGTCCTCGCGAAACCGCCCGACCAGCTCATCGCGGCGGCGGAGCATCAGGCGCACCAGGGCGCTTAGGGCCACGTAGCCGGCGGCCACCAGCAGGGCCACGTCCCACACCTCCATGTTTCCCATGGCCGGTCGTCCTGACAAGGGCTCCCCTGGGTTTTCCACAGATGCCGTATGTTACCAGGAAGCCCCTGCCCGCCGCGAGGGCAGTTATTCGAAGGCGTGCGGGACGGAAAGCGCTTGTAGGAGGCGTCTCCAGACGCCGACCGGACTCGCGTTGGCACGGATCGGCGTCTGGAAACGCCTCCTACAGGGTTCAATAGTCCAAATCGATCTGAATCCCCGATTCGGCCTCCGCCATGTCCTGGGCGATCTCGACGCCCAGCTCGGTCTCGGTGTTGTACTTCGGGGGGATGTTCTCGCCGGGCTTGGTGATCTCGATGCGGTAGAGCCCGACCTGCATGCCGCCGATTCCCTCGGGGTCCGCCTCCTTGGGGATGTTCAGCATGGCGACGCCCCACTCGTCGGTCTCGCCCGAGGCCGGCTGGACCTCGTCGCCGAGGAACTTCTCGGGGATCATTTTGACGGTGGCCCCGCCCAGCGGCTGACCGTTGTGCCTGACCGTAACCGCCTGCGAGGACCGGCCGAGCTTCGATTCCTCCCACGCCTTGATTCGGGCGTAGATCTCGTCGGCGGTGACCGCCCCGTCCCCATTCGTGTCGATGTTCTTCAGCGCTCCCTTGATCCCGGCGGCCTTGTCCAGCTCCTCGCCGGCGATCTTGCCGTCGCCATTGGCGTCGTACTGCTTGATCGCGTCGTCTCCCGCGTTGGGGTTGATCCCCGGAGGATAGACCCGCGAGGGCGTGTTGGAGCACGCGGCCAGTGCCACCATCGCCAACACGGCGAGGGTGGCCAACATCGTTCTCGACCTGATCGACATGGCGGAATCCTCTCTCTCGAATCGCAAGTCCCTGGAATGACGAGCCGGCCATGGCCCCGGACCGGTTCCCCCCCGGCCGGCGGCGGGGGCTTCCTTTCCCGACCGCAACGGGCAGCCTACCATCCCGCGGCCGCCGCGTCAAAGGGGGCCGGGCAGTTCAGAGGGCGTCGTATTAGTTCGTAGTGACCGCATTCATGCGGTCCCGAGCCGGCCGAAGACCGCCTTCGCGCAGCAAGACCCGATGAATCGGGCCACTACGAACACTCTCCGAACGGCCTTTCAGAGGTCGTCCAACCCCGTAAACCCGGTAATCAGCGAGCGGAGCTTGCGCCGCAGCACCGAGTAGCTGAAGAACTTCTTGCCCAGCTCGAAGTTGCGCTCGACCATCTCCTCGCGGTAGGCGGCGTCGCCGATCACCTTGCGGACGTGCTCGATGACGGTGCGGGTGAGGAAGCCGTCCATGGTGATCACCTGAAAGCCCTTGGGCTCGATGTCGGTGATGAAGATGGCGTAGCGGTTCACCAGCACCGGCTTGCGGAAGTAGAACGCCTCCAACAGCGCGTTGCCGAAGCCCTCGTAGAGGCTGGGGTAAGTAATCAGGTCGGCCTGGGCGTAGACCTCGGCCAGGTCCTGCACCGCGCCGCCGTTTCCGTTGGCGTTGACGTCCGGCTGCGGCATGTGGGCGTGGACGAACCTCAGATCGACGCCCGACTGCTGGGCCAGCTCGACCAGGGCGGCCTGGTACTCGAGTCCCTCGTCGCCCGACTCATGCGAAACCACCAACTTGCACTTCGGGTTCTTAAGCTGCGAAACCAGGGCGATCGAGTGCTCGATCCCCTTGCGCGGCACCACCCGCGTGGGCTGCAAGAGCATCACGTCGTCCGCCTCCAGGCCGATCCGCTCGCGGAAGTCGGAGCCCTCGGCCGGAGGCGGCGCGTTCTCGAAATCCAGCACGTTGGGCACCAGAATCGACGGGGCCCCTTTGCGCCAGGCCAAGTCCTCCTGCGCAAAGCTGTTGATCGTCACGTGCTGGATCGACGGCAGCGTGGGCGGAAAGGCCATCGCCAGGAAGTCGCCCACCGCGTTGACCGCGAACCGCGGCCGCTCCCAGTAGAAGTCGTGGTGATGGGCGATCGTGGGGACCTCGGTCTCGGCAATGTAGTGGGTCAACGCTACGCCCAGCGGGATGTGCATCGGTAGGCACAGGGCGTTCTCCACCAACAGAAAGTCGATCTCGAACTGACGCACGAACTCGTCGATCGTGTCGCGCAGGTGCGCGGCCACCTGCAGGATCCGCCGGGTCACCTCGGTCGGCCGCTGCCGCTTGCCGAACACCTGCTCGTTGATCCACACGTTGTCCCGATCGTAGAAGTACGCCTCGGGCACGAGCAAGCTAATGGCCGGGTCGCGGTCCAGCTTGCCGGCGTACCAGTAGCTCACGTGGCGGTGGTCCCAGAGGACCTTGGCCCACTTGGCGCTTTCCAGAGATACGCCGTCGGTCCCGGCGAACCGCGTCGAGATGAATCCGATATTCGACACTGCGGAGGTGAACTTTCGGGGGCTGGGCAGGTTGGGGCAGACGGGCAAGCCTTACCAATTCTAACGTCCACCCGGCGGAACGAAAAAGGGATAGGTATATTTTGTGCGAAGCACCCTTCGGGCCGTTCCGGCAAATATACCTGGTCCCTTTTTCGAGGTGCTTGCACTCGCCACACTTAGTGTGCATCGGACGGTCGCGCCGGAACCTCCAATCAGGACGGCATTTCCGGCAATTCACCGGAGGGAAAAGGTGACAGGCACCTTTTGCCTTCAACGGCCCGAAGGGTGCTTCGCACAAAAGGTGCCTGTCACCTTTTCCCGGATCCCAGAACACACCCGGCGAGCTGCCCCAGGTCGGTGAGCACCAGGTCGGGCGCGACGCCCTCGAGCCGCGCGTCCCCTTCGCGCAACCGCAGACTCCGCCGGTCGCCGGCAAAAAGGGCCGTATGGAAGCCGACCGTTCGAGCGGGCAGCACGTCGTTGAGCATGTCGTTGCCCACGTAGAGCACCTGCCGCGGCTCGATGCCGCGATCGCGCAACCCCGCGCCCGCCCGCTCGTAGAGCACCGTACCCGGCTTCGCGTGCCCCTGCTCGTAGGAAAAGAAGAGCAGCCCGGCATCGAACCATCGTTCGATCGGCTCTTCGAGCAGCGCGGGAAAGAGCAGCCGGGTATAGAACTGGGCGTTGCTGACGATCCCCAGGGGCAATCCCACCCCGGTGAGCCGATTCAAACACTCCTCAAGGCGGGGCATCGCCCAGCAGGGATTCGCCCTGACCTCGTACTCCACGGCCAGATACGCAAAGTCCACGGCCTCCAGACCGGCCGCGCCGATCCGCCCTTGCTCTTGGAGCCCTTCGAGCACGCGCTGCCACATCGTGCAGATGTCGACTTCCGGGTAGTCGATCCCCTGCTCGCGCAGCTCGGCGTGCCGTGCGCGGATCGCGTCGAAGAGCATTCCGGCCGCCTCGCCGACCGGCCCGGTCGCCCGGATCCCCACCGCAGCGAGCGACTCCTCCAGGGCCCGATCGCTTGCGGCCCCCGCCGTGCCGACCTCGCCGCTGGCGCTCACCAGCAGCGTGCCGTAGATGTCGAACAGAACGGACCGGATCCCCTCGATCTTACGCAGCGATGGGGCCATTTCGGTGGGAATCGGCTCCAGCGGCCGGAAATGGCGGCGGAATATCTCGACGTAGCGGTCTTCCATGCCGACCTAGCTCCGCAGCAACCGAAAGCGCTCCAGGCCCAGAAAGCGGTCGAGGATTCGCCCGGCGCCCTCGAGCGGCCCGGCGGCCTCATCGCGCCGGCTCTCGGCCACACGCTCGTACAAATCCAGGAGCCGCCGTCCACTGGGCACCCGGGAAAACCCCCGCTCGATCGCCTCGACGTTCGCTTCGATCCGCTCGGCCAGGTCCTCACGCCGCAGGGCGAGGCCGGTTTCGATCCAGGGGTTCAGCTCCCGTAGACGCCGGTGCTTGCCCTGGCTGCGGCAGACCGCGTCGAGCACCCGGCCCTGCAGATCCTCGTCGAGGTCGCCGAAGTCGACCATGCTGCCGGAGAGCTTGGCGTCGAGCTGCCCGTCGAGTTGCTCGGGCACCGGCCGGCCGTAGGACTTCAGCGTGCGGCAGTATGCCTCGCTGATGCGTCCCCGCACCGCGTCGGCCCCCAGCCAATCCACGGGCACGTCGAGGCGCGGGCGTAAGTGGTCGAAGCGCAGGCCGGACTGGCGGAAGTCGCCGGTGATTTCCGGCAGGTCGCGGCCCAGAAGCGCCCGGCCCGCCAGCCACGACTCGAAGAAGGCCATGCCGAAGCCCTCGGCCACGCTGGTAGTGAGGATCAGGTCGCTGGCCGCGAGGTTCTCGGTGAACCTCAATCCGCCGGACGACGCCCCCAGCTCGAACCGGCAGGGCGGCCCCAGCTCCGCAGCCAGCCCTTTCCACCGGTTGTAGTAGCGTCGCTCGACGGGGTTCATCGGCGCCAGCGTCAGTCCCACGACCGTATCGGCCGGGGCCATCGCCGCGTAGAGCAGGGCCTCGCCGATGTTCTTGCGCCGGATGCAGCGGACCGGGTAGAGGACCAGGCGCTGGTGCCCGGCCACGCCGAACCGCTCGGCCAGCTTGCGCCGGGCCTTCTCGCGCGGCGGCAGCTCACCCAGCTCGGGCACCGGGTTCGGCAGCAGGTGCAGGCGCTCGGGCGCCACGCCCGACTCGGCGAGGATCTCCCGGTCGCGCCCGTTGAGCACCGCGTAGTGGACGTGCGGGGCCTGGGGATAGAGCGCGGCCGGGTCGTCGATCACCCGGTAGTTAGCCGCCCGATAGTCCTCGGCGAAGTCGTGGATCTGAAGCAGCATGGCGTAGCCGACGCCGGCGAGCCGCCCGACCGCCGAGGGCACGTGGCGGTTCTTGCCCAGCGAGTGGTTGTGCCAGTGGAGCACGGTCTCTTCGGGCGCGAAGCCGAGCCCGTCGAGGACCCCGCGGATCTGCCCGTACAGCTCCCCGCCTCCGCCGGCCGCCGCCCCGGTCTGCCGGTAGTCGTAGTCCAGGCACGGGGCCTCGCCCAGCGTGAGTTCCACGAACCGCAACTCCCCAGCTAAGCCCTCGTTCCACCCCTGGCGCCGCCCGCCGCAGATCACCGCCACACGCCGCCGCTCGCCGGGCTCGAGCACGGCGTCGAGCGCGGCGAGTTGGTTCTCGATCACCCGAGTGACCCCGCCGCGGATCAGGTGGTAGTGGAGAATGGCGAGGTTCATAGCAGTGGGAAGTGGAGAGTGGGGAGCAAAGAAGCCCCCCGACTGCGTCGGGGGGGCCAAGCGATGAGTATAGCAGGGCAGCGTGCCCTCCGGTTCAAACCATGCGCCGGGATTCTGAGGCCCGAGGTTCCGTTCGTTGCGAGCCGCGGCGCCACTCAGCGATGCCGCACCCCGCCGACGCAGTCGGCGGGCTTTTCTCCCTCCCTCTCCCTCCCTCTCTCTCCCTCTCTCTCCCTCGCTCCTTCTCTCCTCGCCCCTACTCCGCCCCCACCTCCGCCGGCTGCTCTTCGCGGCAGAACTTCTGCCGGTAGGCATCGACCTCGATCATCGGCGGGCGCTCGAATTCCTCGATGGTATATTCCAACTGGCGGTACTCGCCCTCGCTGACCTCGTACTGGCGCATGATCGCGGGCAGCTCCCGCTCGAGGCGGACAAGCTGCTCGCGCTGGAGCCGCTTCATGAACGCCCTCAGCACCCCGAAGGCCATGCGCCCCAGCGCGATCGTCTCCTGGTTGCGGTGGATGCGACGGTCCAGGTCGGTCTGGGCAAAGGCGTACAGGCCCAGCCGCTCGTAGATATCGATCAGCATGGCCGTCTCGACGCCGTAGCCCACCGGAAACGAGATCTGCTCGAGGATCGACCGCCGCCCCGCGTATTCGCCCGAAAGGGGCTGCAAGATCGCCGCCAGCTCCGGGTAGAAGAGGCTGAACAGCGGGCGGATCAGGATCTCGGTAACCCGGCCGCCGCCCGTGGGCCGCAACCCCGCCGAAAACGCCAACGGACGATCGTAGAACGCTTTGACGTAGTGGACCCCCGGGTCGCCGATCAGCGGGCCGACCAGCCCGTAGACGAACCGCGGGTGGATGTTCTTGATGTCGGAGTCGATGTAGACGATGATGTCGCCCTTCAAGAGGTACAGGGCCTTCCAGAGGTTCTCGCCCTTGCCGCGATGCTGCCCGCACTCGGGCAGGTAGTCGTCGGCCACGTAGACGTCGGCCCCGAAGCTCTCGGCGATCTCGCGGGTCCGGTCGGTGCTGCCGGAATCGATCACCGCAATCTCGTCCAAGAGCGGATAGCGGTCGGCCATCTCGGCCTTCAGTATCACGATCTCCTGGCCGATGGTTTGCTCTTCGTTGAGGGTCGGCAGGCACAGCGAGATCGAGAGCCCCTGCTGCTCTTTCATTTCCACCAACTTCTTGATGTCCCAGAAGTTGGAGTGGTGGAAGGTCCGCTCGGCGAGCCACTCGTTAATCTTCATCGCAGGCCCCCTTATCGATCGCCAACAGGACGCCCACCAGTTGGGCCACGCCGCCCAGGATTGGGCCGATCAGCACGTGGTCGGGGCTCCGCTTGCCCCGCTCGCCGCGAGTGACCCCCAGGGTGATGCCGGGGATGCCCCGCGCGATCAGCTCCGAAAGCTCTGAAGGGCTGTGGCCCTGGTCCGGCTCGATCCCCAAGGCGTGCATCACCTCCAGCGTGCTCTTGACCAGCGGATGGGAAAAGGGAATCCCCCCGGCCCGCGTCTTGAAAAACATGTCCAGGTAGGCGTCCACGGCGTGCCGGGCCGACATCTCCGAGACGATGTCCTCCACCTCGCGCTGGATCCGGTCGATCATCTCGTCGCTGTGGCTGACGATCTCCAGGCCCAGCTCCGCGTGGTCCGGCTCCACGTCATAGGCCATACCGGCGCGGATCTTCCCCAGCCGAATCGTGGTGTAGGGGCGGCTGGGGATGGCGATGCCCAGGATGCGGTTGACGATATGGTTGATTACTACCAATGCACTCTCGGTGCCGTAGCTGCGCGAGGGCTCGGCCCTCACGTTGCAGGTCACGTCGCCCCGCGCCGTGCCGATCGAAAAGAAGTTCAGACGCCCGAGCCGCAACCCCTCCACGCAGATCCCCACGTCGAGGCGCGCCGGCGAATGGTCCAGGAAGAAGCGCAGCCCGGCGTGGTTACCCCGCATCAGCGACCGCGTCGAGCCGAGCAGGAT
>Ga0180437_10009246_pt1 | contig 12249 bp, 11 predicted proteins | sample SS_ome_4_FD_132410 | JGI IMG/M metagenome (GOLD analysis project Ga0180437, IMG submission 132410) | Hypersaline lake sediment archaeal communities from the Salton Sea, California, USA - SS_3_D_1 metaG | ecosystem: Environmental > Aquatic > Non-marine Saline and Alkaline > Hypersaline >... | reverse complement strand
GGGCAGGATCGGCAGAATACTGCGGATCACCGCCGCGATGTCCCGTTCCGGCTATCCCACCGATGATATCCGGATGAATCCGGAGATGGGGGGAGGAGCCCTGATGGATCTGGGTTGCTACTGCATCAGCACGGCCCGCTACCTGGTCGGCAGCGAGCCGGAGTCGGTGATTGCCACCCAGGAGATCGGTCGAACCGGGGTAGATGAGAGAACCACGGGTACCCTGTATTTTCCCGGGGGCGAAATCTGTCAGTTCGATACCAATCTCTATATGGAAGAGAAACACTTCGAGCAGGGATGTACCGTGTACGGTGAAAAGGGAAGTATCTATATCCCTCAGGCTTTCAGCCAGGTGGAGCTGCTCCGTTTCGGACGGATGACAGAAGCGAGCCTTCTCATCACCGATTATCTCATCGGCGGCGGTCAGACGGAAACAATAACCATCGAGGCGGTGCATCAGTATCGCCTGGAACAGGAGTTCTTCGCTGACCGCGTACTGACGGGCGGGCCGATGGAATCGCCCGGGGAGAACGGGGTGGCCGGCATGCGGGTTATCGATGCTGTCGTTCGAAGTGCCCGCACGCGCGCGCCTGTGACACTTTGAGACAACCTCTGCAACAAGTGAACAGCCACCGTAGACGAGAAGGCAGGAGGAGATAATGAGCAAGCCGATCAGAATCGGAGTGATCGGTGCCGGAACAATCGCTCAGATCAGCCACATACCCTATGTCCTCGATGATGCCGAGCGCTTCGAGCTGGCCGGCATTGCGGACCTCAATGAGGCATTGCTCAAAGACGTGGCCGATCACCATCGCATCGAAGCCCGCTACAGCGATCCTCAGGCGCTTCTGGATCGGGAGGATATCGATGCGGTGATCATCTGCCACAGCGGCTCTCACCATGACTCGGTGTTGGCGGCTCTGGAGAGGGGAAAAGATATACTGGTGGAGAAACCCCTGGCCTGGAATGTACGGGAAGCAGAGGAGATCGCGGAGCGGGTCGAAGGCAGCGACCGCATCGTGCAGATGGGCTATCACAAGCTCTACGATCCGGCCTTTGCCGTGGCCAAACAGCAGGTGGAAACGATTGAAGACCTGGGTTACGTGCGTATCGCCGTGCTCCATCCGGTCGCGGAGCATTACTTCTCCCACCTGCGGTTGAGACGAGGCGGGGGGGTGATCCAGGAGGGGCACAAGGAGCCCGGGACGTGGGCCGAACAGCTGGATGGATTCTTGCAGGGTCTGTCCGGTGGAGCGCTTGCGCCTCTGGTGGATGAGGCATTGGGGAAGCGGAAGGATGATCGGCGGCTACGCCAGTTTTTTGGCACCCTGAACGGCAGCCTGATTCACAGCATCTACATGATGTTCGGCTTTCTCGGTGAACCGATCCGGGTGCGGAGCGTCCAGCTCTGGCGGGACACCATGTCCCTGCAGATCCTGGTTGAGTACAGTCCTGAGCTGTGCTGCTGCCTGGAGTGGCACCATCTGCCGTATCTGAAGGACTACCGGGAAGAGTACGCCTTTTACGGCAACCGCAGCCGGGTATCACTGCACTTTCCGGCTCCCTACTTTCTCAACTCTCCCAGCCCAATCGTGGTCCAGGGGGGTGAGGGGGAGCTGTCCTGGGAGAAGAAGATCCTGGTCTCCTACGACGAGGCCTACCGCAGGGAGCTGCGGGAATTCCATCGATGCGTGTTGGAGCGCAAGCAGCCCCTGGCCAATGTGGAAGACGCGTTGAAACACACCCGCTTTATCCAGCAGGTGATCGACCACACTGTTCTGGAGTGAAAAGCGGAGCAAGATGATGAACTCGAGAGAACGTATCGCGGTCACTCAGGATCGCGAAGTACTGGGCCGGGTGCAGATGCAGGAGGAATCGATGTTTTTAGCCCGGTTGAAGAAACGCTACGGTTGGAACTTCGTTTTTCGGGTTGGTATCGATACCCAAGAAGTCTTGCCCTTTGGTGGAAAAGGAGGTATTTTTGCCGAGGTCAAAGACGAAATCGAGATCCGGGTTCGAGACGGGTGCCGTATCTTGGCCCCAGCCCATCGTGTCCGGAATGATGTGAGCGTTGAAAATCTGAACAACTTTATTTAAGCTGCCCAAATAAGTGGAGCATATGTCCGTCGTTCTCATCCCGACGGCGCTGGGGTGAGACAGTTTATTGGCAAAGAGATAATTATCTTTAGGAGCAAGTCATGAAAAAAATCGGCATTCTAGGTCTGGGAAACATGGGGATCGGCATGGCCAAAAACCTGGTCAAAGCCGGCTTCCCTCTCAGCGGTTTTGATCTCAGCGAAGAGCGGAAAAAGATGCTTTCCGAGCTGGGAGGGACCACAGTTTCGTCCATAGCGGAGGTGGGGGAAAACAGCGACTGTGTTTTCGTCATGGTCATGAACGGAGCCCAGGTTCAGTCCGTGGTGCTCGGCGACGGGGGACTGCTGGAGACCATGCAGCCCGGATCGTGCATTGTCGTCACCGCCACCATCAAACCTTCGGAAGTCCGGGTGCTGGTGGACCCGGCGGAGAAGAAGGGAATCAAGCTCATCGACAGTCCGGTAAGCGGCGGGAAAAGCGGAGCCGAGGGCGGGACCCTGACCCTGATGGCAGCCGCCAAGAAGGAGGTACTCGATGAGCATCGTGAAGTTCTCGACAGCGTAAGCAAGGCCGTCTTCCATGTGGGGGAATTCATCGGTCAGGGCCAGGTGGTCAAATCCGCCCTGCAGGCGTTGATCGGTTCGAGTTTCGCCGCCATCTTCGAGGCCCTGGTTCTTGGAACTAAAGCCGGCGCCGATCCGGAAATTCTCTACGAAGTGTTCTGCTCCAGCGGCATTGGCAGCAATATTCTGAAAGATTGCGGCGCCCTGATCCTGGACCGTAAGTTCGAGAACACTGGCAGCCACATCGGAACGATGTACAAGGACCTGGGCATATCCATGGCCATGGCCAAGGAGAGCGGCTGTGCCATGTTCACCGCCTCCTCGGCCTTCGAACTTTTCCAGACCGGAATATCCCTGTTTCCGGAAGGGGACAACTGGGCGATCGTTAAATTCCTGGAGCAGATAGCGGGAACCGAAGTCAAACGAGCAGGAGGAAAAAAATGAAACTGGGTGTCATCACCGACGGAATTAATATGGATTTGGAAAAAGCTCTGCAGGTCATGAACGAGTTTAAGCTCGAGCATGCCGAGCTTCAGTTTGTCTGGGATAAAGAAGTGGGTGATCATTCCGCAGAAGAAATCTCGAGAATGAAGTCCCTGGTGAACAAGCACGGCGTTAAGGTTGTCTGCATCACGCGGCATAATTTCGCCGGACTTTCGATGAAAGATACGACCACAGAAGATGGAGTCTACAAGAAGCACATGGAGAACCTGAAGCGCTGCATCGCCATGGCCAAAGAACTGGGGACGGATACGGTGCGGATCATGAGTGGCCGCAAGGAGATGATCATTTTCGGCGAGAACGGGGCCGAGAAGTGGGTTGCCAGCACCGGATCCTGGGAAAAGCTGCTCGAGTTGATGCAGCCCCCGATCAAGCTGGCCGAATCGGAAGGGATCACATTGGCCGTAGAGACGGGCAACAATGCCATGATCACCTCCGGTTATTTGGCGCGGAAGTTCGTCGACGATATGGGTTCGAAGAACCTCAAGGTCATCTGGGATATCCCCAACACCCTGTACTGCACCGATGTTCCCTATCCCGACGCCTACGAACAGCTCAAGGGGCATATCTCCCATATCCATATCAAGGACGGAGTGGCGAACATCTCCCGGGCCACGGTCAGGTTCTGCCAACTGGGCAAGGGCGACATGGTACCCTATCTCGAACCCCTGGCACAGGCTCTCAAGGAAGACGGATTTGACCGGGTGATCTCCTATGAAAGTGTATACCGGCCCACCGGTGGAACCTTCGAGGACGGCTTCAGGGAATCCATTCCCGAGCTGAAACGACTGTTTGGCTGAGACCGCCGTCGTCGAAGCGATCGATATAGGCAGAGAATCATGAACTTGCGGACACGAATCATCGAATCGATGGCTCACAGGCAGCCGGACCGAATCCCCACCATCATGGATGCCCGCGCCGAGGTCAAGGAAGCTTTGGTAAAACACTACGAAGTGCAGTCCTTTCAGGAGGTGCTGGATATCCTCGGGACCGAGGAGATGTATCGTTTTCCCACGGATGGACTGGTGAAGATCGATTTTCCGGGATTCGAGGACCGGGCTGAGCGGATCGACGGGCCGTGGATGGGGGGCGGGCAGAACTATATCAGGCTGGGCGAAACAACGTTCCGGGATGCCTGGGGAGTGGTCCGCCGGATCGGCAGCGACGGAAAGTTCGTGGAGTGGGTCAGCGGCCCGCTGGTCGATGCTTCAGATCCCGATGAATACGACTTTCCCGGACCGGACCGTATTGTCCCTGATCCGCAGCTCCCTGAGCGAATGCGCAATTGGAAGGAACAGGGATTGTTCGTGCGGGCTGTGGTCAGCCAGCCCTACAAGACCGCCTGGATTCTACGGGGGATGGAGAACCTCCTCATGGATTACATCCTGAACCGGCCTTTCGTGGAGAAACTGTACGACAAGATCTATGCCCTTCAGGGGGAGATCCTGCGTATCTGTACCGCCGCCGGAGCGGATCTGATCGGATTCGATGGGGACATCGCCACCCAGGACAGCGTGATCATGGGCCCGGAGCGCTGGCGGGAGGTGGACAAGCCCCGGCTGGAGGCGTTGGTTCGCTCCTGTCGGCAGATCAATCCCGCTGTGCATGTGTTCATCCACAGCGACGGGGATATCCGGGAGATCCTGCCGGATCTGATCGAAATCGGCCTTGACGTGATCGACCCGATCCAGCCGGAGTGCATGCCTCCGGAGGAGGTGAAACGGGAGTACGGGGATCGAATCACCCTGCATCGCTGCGGGAGTCTGCAGCAGACCCTGCCCTTTGGTACTCCGGAGGATTGCCGGCAGGAGGCGCGCCGGCTCGTCGAGCGGTGTGGAGTCGACGGCGGACTTGTTCTGGGCGCCTCCAATACGGTCAGCTTCGACGTTCCGGTGCAGAACATCGCCGCCTGGTACGAAGCGGTCCGGGATTATGACTCTGATGCCTAGCTGGGTGGTGTAGATAAGCCGCGGTACTTTGACGCTCGAGCAAACGGCACAGCGGAAATGGCGGCCTAGCCATTCTCGATGTAACAGGAGCATTTATACTTGATCCGTAACCGGAAACGGTTTTAGATTTTTCATCGCAAACGATAATAGTCAAGGAGAAGACAATGAGTGATTCAATGACAGCGGTCCGACTATATGCGGATTGGGATCCCAAACCGGATTTTAAGCTGGGATCCAAGGATATCGACGGCAAGCAGACCTATCTGGGCAGCAAGGTCTGGCGAAATCCTCAACTGAAGATCGAGGATGTTCCGTTGCCCAAGGCGGGACCGGGGGAGGTTCTCATCGAGGTCAAGGCCTGCGGCATCTGCGGCAGCGACGTACACATGGCCCAGACCGACGATGAGGGCTACATCTGGTATCCGGGGTTGACGGGATTCCCCTGCACCTTGGGACACGAGCTATCCGGAGTCGTGGTGGAAGCCGGCCCCGGAGCTTTCGACAAGGCTACCAACAAGCCCTACAAGGGAGGGGAGTGGATCTGCGCGGAGGAGATGCTGTGGTGCGGTGCCTGCCAGCCTTGTGCCGACGGCTGGCCGAATCACTGCGATCGGCTCGACGAGATCGGCTTCAATGTCGAGGGAGCCTTCACCAAGTACATCGTGCTGCCGGCCAAGGTGCTGTGGAGCCTGAATAGTCTACGGGAATCCTACGGGGACAGTGATGCCTTCAAGCTGGGCAGCATGGTGGAGCCCACCAGTGTGGCCTACAACGCGGTGATCGAGCGGGGCGGGGGCATTCGACCCGGAGACAGTGTGGTCATCCTGGGCGCCGGTCCCGTGGGCTTGGCCGCCTGCGCAGTTCTAAAACGAAACGGGGCTGCCAAGGTGATCATGTCCGAGCCGGAAGCAGGCAGAGGGGAGCTGGCCAAGAAGTTGGGAGCCGATTACGTGATCAATCCGGTCAAAGACAGCCTGTCCGAAGGGGTGCTGGAGCTCACCAAGGGCATGGGTGCCAGTTTGTATCTGGAGGCCACGGGGCTTCCCACCGTGGTATATCCGGAGATCGAGAAAACCATTTGGGAAGGCAGGACTCTGAACGCCACCGTAGTGGTGGTGGCCAGGGCGGATGCCAAGATCCCCGTTACCGGCGAGGTGCTGCAGGTGCGCCGGGCTCGCATTGTTGGATCCCAGGGGCATTCCGGACATGGAACTTTCCCCAGAGTGATCTCGGCCATGGCTACCGGCATGAACATGCTGCCCATGATGACCAAGACCATCAAGCTGGATGAGGTGCCGGATCATATCGTGATGCTTCGCACCGACCGAAAAGAAGCGAAGATCACCTACATAGCATGAGCGCAGGGAGAAGATAATGATCAAGGGGAATTTCAATTTTTTAACCACCGGCCATCCGATGATCGTGTTCGAGGACACGCCCGTCGGGCGCCTGAAAAAGAAGATCTTCGACGCCTCCATGGAGGAGATCGAAGCCATTTTGGCAGAATACGAAGTTCCTGCTCCTTCAGAGCTGGGCAAGGCCGGCACCTACATCCAGAACACCCCGCGAGCCGCCTGTGTGGAAAAACGAAAGGCCAACGACATCGTACTGGTCCCGGTGGGGTGTACCGAGAATCACGGTATGCACGCCAACTCGGGATTGGATACGTTCATGGTTACCCAGATCTGCGAGGCGGTGCGCCGCTACGCGGTCAAGAAGGGCCACGAGGTCAACCTGGCCTTTCCGCCGCTGAACTACGGGGGCCATCCCTATCACCATGTGGGCATGCCCGGTACCATGATGCTGCCTCAGGAAGTGGTCGTGGAGGTGCTCATCCACACCATGCTGGGACTGTGGAACGACGGCTACCGCAAGATCATCATCGTCAACAATCACGGCCAGCTGTGGATGCTGGAGAACGCCCTGCAGGAGTTCTGCAAGCGTTATCAGCTGCCCGGCATCTACAGGGTCATGGACTGGCATCGCGCGGTTCGGGAGTTCTTCGTTCCGGTGCAGCGGGCCGACAGCCTTGATACGACCTTCGTTCACGCCGACGAGAGCGAGACTTCGGTGGGCCTGCTCATGTTCGAAGAGATGATCGACATGAGGCATGCAGTGGATACTTCGGGCACCAACTTTCTGCCGGGTGGACATTTCGACACCTCGGTGGACCCGTGGAGGCGGCCCCACAAGTGGTCAGAAGGCCAGGGGCACTTCCCGGTGGAGCGAAAGGGCACGCCGGAAGGAGTGGTGGGAAAGCCGACCCTCTCCTCTGCCATGAAAGCCAAACGCCCCATCGCCGCCGTGCTGAAATACATAACCCTGGTGATCGAAGAGATCCTGGAGGCCTATCCTTCGGGCAAGCTGCCTCCTATTGATCAGATTACCCTGAGGGATCCCAAGTCGCTGGAACCGTTCCTCAAGGAACCGGGCAGCGACGGCTGGAAATCCGTGTACGAGCTTCCCATCATGGGACCCTTTCAAAAAAGCTGAAGGAATTCGAAGGAGGAACGATTGGCGAGTCGGCTGCAGAGGCCGGCTCCGCTCCTTCTTGTTGGTGTATACGATGAATTACCTTTTTCCTCTTGCCATTCAACTTACTCTTCCCGAGGACTACCGGGGAAACGAAACCTTCAAAAAAGTGTTGCAGACGCTCCGGAACCTGAACTTCTGCGGAGTGGAGCTGAACATCGTCCATCCCGAGTGGATTATACCGGAAAAACTGGCGGAGTACTTGAACGACTATGGACTACGCATGACGATGTTTGCTACCGGAGCTGCCGCCAAAGCATTCGAATTGTCCCTGTCATCCGCGGACGAGCCGGTTCGCAGGCGTTCTGTTGAAAAGTGCTTGGAGTTCATCGAGTTTGGCCGCTTGTTCGGGGCGGGGGTGATTGTCGGTTTTCTGAAAGGGGGGCTCGGTCCGGACCGCGAACAGCGGCGTCAACGTTTCCAGGCGTCGCTGCTGGAGGTGGCGCCCCGGGCTCTATGATTCCATACATATCTCCGACAACAACCGTTTCTTTCCTGGTTTCGGGGCGATTCGATTCGCGGAGCTGTTCAGCTTTCTCGCCGAAAGCGCCTACGGCGGCGGCCTGGCAATTGAGGGAAATATAAAGAAGGATCTGCTGTCCGATATCCGCGCGACCGTGGAGTTCCTGGGACCTTTACTGCGGGATTCTTAGGAGATACCGGTCATCCGCGAATCGGGAGGCGCAATGCCTACTCAGAGGGAACTCTTCGGTTTGTTGTGCAGACTCATCGCCACGTTCAAACCTATCCCGACCCAAATCGAGTTGCCGGCATGGCTGATGATGCGTTTTGTCGCCGAAGGCAGCGAAAAAAACTTCTTTCTCAACTCTTGCATCTCCTCTACGAACTCATCGCAGCTGAAGTTGCGCGGTTTGAACAACAGGTTGTTGATATCGTAGAGGCTCCAGTCTTTGCTGAGCAGCCTGTTTTGCTGTTCCAGTCTGTGCGCCAATTTGGTGCCCGGATAGGGTACGAGAATACCGAGAGATGCGCTGATCAAATCCAGATCCAGAAGATAATCCAGGGTTCGTCGGATTGTATCTTTGGTATCGAAATCATGGCCGAATACCATGGTCGCGAGAACGGAAATACCGTGGTCTTTCAGCAGTTTCAGCGCCTCTTTCAGCTCCGCCAGGCCCCCCAGGCTCTTTTTGTACTGCTGAAATCCCTCCTCCACCACGCTTTCAAGCCCCACGAGAAGCCCGAAACAACCGGAATCCGAGGCTAGCTTCACCAGATCTCTATCATTGGCAAATGATATGGTAGCTTGAGCGGTCCATCTCTTTTTCAAGGGGATCATCTCACGAAACAATTGCTTCGCGTAGGGAATGCTGGAGATGATATTGTTGTCGACGAAAAACAGGAGCCGATTGTTGATGCTTTCCATTTCCTTCAGCACGGGTTTCAGCGGACGGTTGCGTATCTTCCTGCCGTGTATGATGCTGACCGAGCAGAAATCACATTCGTACGGGCAGCCACGGGAGGTCTCTATGGTCCCGATGTCAAAAAAGCGGGATCGCCGCCTGAATATTTTCTCGCGGTTGAGGAGCGGGTAGTCCTCCAGATCCGTCGTTCGCTCCTGTTTATACAGGGGCCGCAACTTTCCATTTTTGAAATCCAATAGTATCTCAGGCCAGATCGTTTCACCTTCAGCCAGGCAAACAGCATCACAGTGTTCGAGCGCTTCTCGGGGAAGAATCGTCGGGTGGATCCCCCCCATGACCACTTTCTTGCCGCGTTTGCGGTATTCGTCGGCAATCGCGTATGCCCGGTTCGCCGTGTTCGTCACAACGGTAATTCCGACAAGGTCCACCTCCTGGTCGAAATCTATTCTGTCGAAAGGCTCCTGTAGGATGCGAACATCCCAATCAGGAGGGGTCCGGCTTGCCAACAGCTCTAAGACCAGGGAGGGAACACGAAACTCGCTTCGCATACCCGCGTGCCTGTTGACTGGCTCTATAAGGTTTAAAATCATGTTTCGGCTTCGGTTTGACTACACCAACAAATAACTATCCCCCAAGATAGCCCGGTGAGGTTCTACATGAATCAATATCAAGTTTACTGCGGTGCCGACCTGAACGCAAGCCCGCGAGGACCGGTGTTTGTCTGCTGGTGTATGTCTGCATCCGGTACAAGTCCGAAAAAAATCCCGATATTTTCTTTTTCCCTAAGCCTACCCGTGGTAGAATAGCACCCCCCTTACGGGGATAAAAACAGCGCACCCCTGAAAAAGTATGAAAAACACAGGGTTGCTGACTGCTGCCTGTATTTGCCTGCAGCTGGTTTGCTTCTGTGCAAGACAGTCAGTGCCACCGTACACAGAACAGTCCCTTAAACGCTATAGCACAGCCAGGAAGTACTACGCCGAACAGAGGCTCGATGACGCCCTGACCTTGCTTCTGGAAAACCACAGGGCGGCACCCGAGTTCTGTGCGAACTCCTTTCTGATCGGGAAGATCTACTACTTCAGCAGCGACTTTGCGCAGGCTGAGCGCTACTGGCGGCACACATTGACGGTCAATCCCCACCATGTGGACACTTGCAAATGGCTGGCGCGACTGTACCTGCAACAGGGAAGGATCGATGAAGCGCAGGGAGTGCTCACCGAGGGTCTGGCCGTCAGCTCGGAGGATCCAGAGCTGTTGATTCTCATGGCGAAGGTGAAACGAAGGCATCAAGATCTGGCCGGCGCAATCGAGCTGTATCTGAAATCTCAGGCGTTCGGCGAACGCCTGTCCGAAGCTTCGATCGACCTTGCGGAGATCTACTACAGCTTCGGGCTTACCGATCGTGCAGAGGAGGAATTGCAGAAGGCTTTGGTACTTCTGGGAGAAAACTCCAGCCTTTCCCCTTCGCTTTCCGCTGCCTTGAAACAGCTAGAACAAAACAAATCCCAGGAGGCCGCTCCGTGAGAAGAATGTGGTTCATCGCTGCGTCCTTACTACCGCTCTGCTCGTGTCTGGTTTTTCAAGCTCATCACGCGCGAGACCTCTATATCGAATCCGGTTATGCGGAGACGATAAAGAGAGCCGATTTGGTCCTCGATTCCCTCACGGTTCAGAAAGGCTTCGACTCTCAACCCCTGGAAGCGAACGCCGCCTACATCCTGCAACTGATGTTGGTGCGGCGCAACCAAGACTCAAGGCATCCCGGTAAAACTCTATTGGTGCGGGCCTTTATCAAGGAGGAGGAGTTCTCCCGGGAGTTTCACACCCTGAACACCGTGACCGTCGAACTGAGCATCTTCGATCCGCCGAAAACCAAGGCTGTTGCTCTGGCTCTCTACAGCGAAAACACCAGGGATACCATCGAGTCCTACGCCTACCTGCATTCGGTGATCCGGCGTGCGTTTCGCCGTCTCATCCGCTAAAGCACAGGCCGATAGTAAGCAGCATGGGTCTACATCGATCGGTATCCGCCCTTTGCATCGGATGGGTCTTCTGCCTGGCCACGGCAGCCGTTAGTGCTCAGGTTACCTGCTTGGATATAGGCGAGGCCTTGAGGCGGGCTCTTCGAACCAGCGAAGCCCTTAGATACGCTCGGCTGGAGTACAAATTCGAGGTTTCCCGCTACGATTTGAGCCTGCGAGATTTTCTACCGGCCATCAGCGTCGGTTATACCCGGGATGACGCGGTCATGTATTACGCCCCCGACAGCCACCTGAGGAAGATGTCGATCGGAATCGATCAGCTCCTCTATGCCGGAGGTACCCGTATCAATGAGCGCAGAATCCTGGCGGAGCGCCTCCGCATCCGTGACAGAACGATCGGGGAGATGGAAAAGGAACTGCGCCTCGAAGTCATGACCCGGTACGTGGAGATTATCAAGCTGGGCCTGCAGATCTTGATACTTGGAGAAAGCCTGGTCACGGCCCGGGATCAGGTGGCGATTGCAGCCGAAGAGTTGAAGCTGGGGGAAATCACCCGGCTCGACTACATTGATATCGAGCTGGCTGTCCAGGATCTGGAAATCGAGCTGGCTGTGTTGCAGCAGGAGGAAGAGCGTTTGGAGTTTGAGCTCAAAGAACTGCTGCACATCCCGCCGATCAATTCCCTGCAGTTGACGGGCGCGATAAATCCGGATTTCAGGGGCATGCTGCCGAACCGGGATGTGCAGTACTATGTCGATTGCGCTCTTAAGGAAAGCATCGATCTGCAGAAGCGAACAGCGGAAATCGCGGCTCTGAGTGGCGTGGTGAAACAGGCCCGGTGCAGCTGGCTGCCCAGGATGTCTACCCAGGTGGAATTGAGTGTAACCGGTGAGGGCTTTCCCCTCACCGATCCAGGATTTTCAGTGGGGGTAAATCTGGATTTCTCTACGCCCTTCGTTCCGCTGCGCTCCGGTATCAGCGCCGGAAGCCGCGGCATGGAAGAGCGGTCGCTGGGGCTGTCCTCCTCCGTCCAGCTTGGAGAGAATCTGACGGGTTGGCAATCCCCTCGGATTGCGAGAATCGGACTCCAGAAGGCGGAGACGGAGATGCAGGCGGCTCAAAGAACTCTCGAGTACTCGGTTCTGCAACAGCTCAAGAGGCGCTCCTTTCTCATGGACACTCTCCGGTTGGAAGATAAGAAACTCAAGCTGGAGGCTCAGAGACGCTCGATAGAAGC
>Ga0180437_10009245_pt1 | contig 12249 bp, 9 predicted proteins | sample SS_ome_4_FD_132410 | JGI IMG/M metagenome (GOLD analysis project Ga0180437, IMG submission 132410) | Hypersaline lake sediment archaeal communities from the Salton Sea, California, USA - SS_3_D_1 metaG | ecosystem: Environmental > Aquatic > Non-marine Saline and Alkaline > Hypersaline > Sediment... | reverse complement strand
TTGCGTCTGGAGTTTTAGATCAGTAAAAAGAACCTCCCTGAGCTGTTGAGTAGAGGAAATGTTAAATTTTTTGCCTGCGAGTTTATAAATATTATCGATAATTTTTAAAATTCTAACAGTAACTTTATTATTGAGATCCTTAAGATATTTTGTATCAAGCTTGATGCCTTCCTCTTCCATTTGGGCGAGGATTGGCACCAAGGGCATTTCTAAATTATAAAAAAGCTGCTCGAGTTTGTTTTGTTTTAATAATTTTTTAAAATGTTTTACCAGACGCAGGGCAATGTCAGCATCTTCGCATGAATATTCTGCGACTTTTGCTAGCGGAGCAGCTGATAAATCTTCAAATTTCTTAATGTCTATTAGCTGATCTAGGGGGATTTTTTCATAGCCGAGTTCAATAAAAGCGATTTGGTCAATATTATGAGCTCGAGTTTGGGGGTTAACTAGGTAAGATGCCACCATAGTATCAAACTCAAGAGGCTGAAGTTTAATTCCCTCGCGCAGCAAAATCCGATAATCATACTTTAAATTATGACCATAGATGGGGATTGTCTTTTGCTGCAAAACTGATTTTAGTCCTGATAGAACATATTTTTTATCCAAAATCTTGCCGTTTTGATGCTGGACAGGCACGTAAAAGGCCTCTTTTGGTTTTATGGAAAATGAGATACCAATCAAATCTCCATCTAAATAATTAGTTTCTGTGTCAAGAGCAAAACCTTTAGATTTTTTAAGTTTGGAAATTAATTGATCAAGATCGCGTTTGGAAGTTACAGTTTGATATTTACCTCTAATTTTTAAAGCTTTCTTTTTTGAAATATCAAATAACCCTGCTTGTTTTGGTTTGGGCTGATCTGGAAGTTTAGATAATAAGCTTTTGAATTCTAACTCCTGAAATAATTTAACCACTTTGGCCCGATCGAACTCTGCTAATTCACTTTTGGAAAGGCTGAATTTGATAGGGCTATTGGTTTCGATGGTGGCTAATTTTTTGGAAAGTTCGGCTTCCTCGCGAGCCTCGGAAAGAATTGACTGGATCCGCGGAGAAAGCTTATTTTTCTTTTTGAAAATATCCTCGATCGTGCCATATTTAGAAATTAAATCAGAGGCTGTTTTTTCTCCAATGCCAGCAACACCAGGGATGTTATCTGAGGGATCACCGCGGAGGCCTTTGTAATCGGTAATGTGCTCTGGGCCAAAGCCAAAACGCTCACGAACTGCTTTTTCATCATAAATCATTGTTTCTGTAAGGCCCCGGCGCATAGTGTAAACTTTGGTGCTAGCATCAACCAGTTGGAGCATATCAAGGTCACCTGAAACAATAATAGTTTCAATCTCGGGATATTTATCAGCCGCTTTGTTTAGGGCCCCTATTAAATCATCGGCCTCAAATCCGGCTTTTTCATACATAGGCATATTAAAAGCTTTAATAACTTCTTTAATTCGCGGAATTTGTTCATAGAGTTCATCTGGAGCTTTGACACGCTTAGCTTTATAACCAACAAATTCTTTATGGCGAAATGTTGGCGCCTTAGAATCAAAACAGACACAAACATATTGCGGCTTGATCTCCTTAAGCATGTTAAGAAAAATCATGGAAAAACCATAGACAGCATTAACTACCTCACCGGATTTGGTAGTTAAATGAGGGAGAGCATGAAAGGCGCGATGAATAATCGCGTTAGCATCAACTAAAACTAATCGTTTGCGTTTTGGCACTTCAGCTCCGTTCAGTGCACCCTGAGCTTGTCGAAGGATGCCATAGATCACCTACCTATATAATAACACAACTAAGAATGGGAATAAAGTCTTATTCCGCCAATTTTTTGAGAGCTTCGCGGGCGATTCCTCTATCCGAAAATGGAACTAATTTTTCACCGATTGCCATTACCTCTTCCGCACCTTTGCCGGTGATAAGAACCGTATCGCCTTTTTTAGCAATCGAGATAGCTTTTTCAATGGCTTTTTTTCGATCCATGATTTTAAAGAAATTTTTGTCTTTTTCAAACTTTTTCTCGCCGGCACGCATAACTCCTTTAATTACTTCGTCAGCGATCTCTTCTGGATCTTCATCGTAAGGATCTTCATCAGTGACAATTACAATATCAGCATATTTACCCATTAAAGCCCCCAAGATTGGGCGTTTAGAAGTATCTCTGCGGCCGGTCGCCCCGCCAACAGAAATTAATCGACCAATGGTTGCTGGTTTTACAGTTTCAAAGATTTTTTTTAAAGCATCTGGTGTATGGGCATAATCAACAATTACGGCGAATTCCTGATTTTCTGAAATTTGCTCCATCCGACCTTCGACCAACTTGATTTTTTCAAGAGCAGATTTGATTCGAGACAAAGAAACATTTTGAGAGACACCAACCGAGATTGACGCAAGAGCATTCTCGATGTTGAATCTACCTGGAATCGCCAGTCTCATTCGGGCCTCTCCTAATGGCGTAACGGCCTCAAAACTTGAACCATCAATATCACAACGGATTTTACGAGCGACGATATCGGTCTGGCTGCGTGATTCTTTATTAATTCGATATGTAAGTTTTAAATCAGCATCAAAGGATTTAAAATATTCGCTTTCTGGATCATCATCATTGATAATGGCGATTTTTTTAACTCCGGGTTTGCGGAAAGATTGACAAAGCGAGGCGAAAATTGATCCTTTGGCTTTTTTATATTTCTCAAAAGTTTTATGATAGTCTAAATGATCGTGGGTAATATTAGTGAAAACTTCGACATCAATCGGAATTCCCCAAAGCCGATATTGAACCTGGGCTTGCGAAGTCGTCTCCATGACTACATATTCACACCCAGCCACAAGCATCTCTTTTAGTTTCTTTTGGGCAAAAAATGGCGGGAATGTAGTCATTTTAAAATTATTTTTTTGAAATTTTCCGGCGCAAGTAAAGCCAATAGTGGTAATTGAGCCGACTTTATGACCTGCTTCCTCTAAAATTTTAGTAATCATATTAACAGTGGTAGTTTTGCCATTTGTCCCGGTAACACCTATAACGGTCATTTTCCTCCCCGGAAAACCATAGATATTGGCCGCTAAAATCGCGCGGACTTTGTGAGTCCAGAGAATAAATGATTCGGGTAATATTTTGCGTAGAAATTTCTTCATCTTCTCCTTATCTTCTCTGCTATTTTAAATAAAAAATACCAAAAGCGCGAATAAATTTTATCCCAGCCACCGATTAAATTTACCTGGCGGCCACCGAATTGCTGTTTGAAACGCCTGAGTCCTGCATGTTTATGTTTTTGATCCTCATGGGGAGCGATCGCCAAAAAATCATAAATTTTCATTCCCCGCTTTCTAGCTTCCTTAATTGCTTCCCAATGAAGAAGATATGGAGCCATAACATGTTTATTCTTTCGCGATGAAGCACCATATAAATAACTAGCAATCTTATCATAAAAAGTAACGAAAACAGCTCCATCAAACCCACCTTCGTAATAGGCTAAGAAAAGCAACCCATGATCTTTAACAAATAATTCATGGAAGAGATCAATAAAATATTTTTTTGGCCTTGGAGGAAATCCTTCCCTCATAGCTGTCTCTTGATATAATCTATAAAATATCTCGATATCTTTTGGATTATCACTTTTAATTATTTTTACACCCTTTCGGGCCGCCAAACGAAGGTTATAACGACCTTTCGATTTCATATTTTTTAAAATTTCATCTTCTGATTTTGATAAATCAATCCACTGACGATACCAAGGTTGAATTTCTTCAAAAGCTCTTTTAAAACCGATTTGTTTAAAAATATTTTTTATCCGTTTATCTTCCTCAAGAGGTTCAATACGTAAAAAGATCGCCTTTCTTTTCTGAGCCAAAGGCTTGATCTTTTTAATCAGTTCTTTAATTCCAAACATGCTATGTTGGTCAGAGCTCACTTCAGGGATATAGAAAAAGCTTTTTCCAAAAGGAAGTTTTTTTTCAAAAACTCTCACTTTATCGACTTTGTGAACTACCCAGCCGTATTTCTTTTTGAAATCGGCCCAATGTTTTGATTGTAATAATGATTTCATTAATCGCTTCGCTCCACTACGAATTACGAATCTCTTGCGAATATACAAATGATTCGATTATATTTTATCATAAATGAGTTCAAATAGCACCTGAAATTTGATATAATCTATAGGAAAATACGAAATCCGAATATCTACAATGCCTATGAAAGGAATTATTTCCTATCATTGGCATAGTAATCCTAAACAAATTTAAAATTTTAATTGATTAATGTTTAAAACATTGGGATTTGGAAAATTAGATATTGTTTAGAATTTCGGATTTAGTGCTTAGGATTTATTATGAAAATCTTATCTATTGAGACAAGTTGCGATGAAACCGCGGCGGCAATTCTCGATGGGGAAAAGGTGCTGAGCAATGTTGTAGCATCTCAAATTGATATCCATAAAAAAATCGGCGGAATTGTGCCTGAGGTTGCTTCAAGAGCTCATGTTGAGAAAATTTTGCCGGTTATTGAAGAAGCGCTAAAAAAAGCTGGTGTCGACATAAAAGATATCGATCTAATCGCCGCAACAATCGGACCCGGACTAATTGGTTCACTTTTGGTGGGCGTTGAAACTGCCAAGACTTTGGCTTATGCTTACGAGAAACCTATTATAGGAATAAATCACCTTGAAGGTCATATTTATGCTAACTGGATTGAAAATAAACCAGAACTACCAGCGGTGATTTTGATAGTTTCTGGCGGCCACACCAGTCTGGTGCATATGAAGAAAATGGATGATTTTAAGATTATCGGCGAAACTCGTGACGATGCTGCAGGGGAGGCTTTTGATAAAGTGGCAGCGCTTCTTGGGCTAGAATATCCGGGTGGCCCTGCAATAGAAGAAGCTGCCCAAGAAGCTAAATTAAAAATGAAAAATGTAAAATTAAAAATTAAGGAACCTATTAAGATAAAATTCCCAAGACCAATGCTTAATCAAGATGATTTTTCTTTTTCGGGCCTAAAGACCGCGGTTTTGTATGAAAGCATCAAACTCAAAAAACAATTGAGCAACAATCGATCAACTATTGAGCAACTACCGAGCAACCTGCGATCGCAGATCGCCTATGAATTCCAAAAAGCTCTTGTCGATAGCTTGGTGATTAAAACAATCAAAGCAGCGCAAAAATATAAAGTAAGATCGATCTTGCTTTCCGGCGGAGTTGCGGCTAATAAGTTATTGAGAACTGAGCTTGAAAAACGCGCCCGTGGCGAAAATTTTAAATTCCATGTACCTTCTTTTGAATATTGCACCGATAATGCCGCCATGATCGGTATGGCAGCTTATATTAAATCTTTGAAAGCAAAACCTCAACCTTGGTCTCAAATCGAGGCTGATGCAAATTTGGATTTGTTTACTTAACCCGAGGCTCAAAATCAATAATTATACGATCTTCTTCTGCTCCCATATAACTCCCGACTGATCTAGCGCCCAGGGTATCGATTTTTCTCTTTCCGAAATTTCTTATTTCTTTATCATCTGATTTTTCTTCTTGACTGCCCGGCTGATATAATCTTTCGCGTATAATTTCATAAATATCAGATCTTTGTAGTTCATCTTGGCTAGGCAACTCTATAATTGATTGTTTTTCCTTTAATGCTTCTCCTATTTTTTTATCAACTAAATTCCAAGCTACTTCAATCTCATCTGATCTTTTTGTAGCATATTCATCCCTATCTCTTCTTAAAGCATTAATTTCAGCCTGAGAAAAATTAAGTTCCTTTGCGACTGCGACCGCTTGGTTCTTTAACTTCATCTCGGGTTGATTTTCAGTACGCCAAGCGATTCCCTCGGCAGTCTTTTCTGGAGTTCGTCCAGCATTTAAATCATCTGCTCCTTGAGCCTCTCTCTCTGCTTCGGGCCCTTGATTGCCTTCACCTTCTACCATAATTTCTCCTTTTCACCCTACGCTGAAAGGCTTCGGGCGATAAACTTAATTTAATGTCAATTTTATTTTAATCACAGCCACACAAGTTGTCAAATTGAAAAATGGAACAAATTTTGATATTATTAGGGCGATAAAGCCAATGGAGGTTTATGGCTAAAGATTTAGATTTACCAAAAACTTATGATCCCAAAAAGGTTGAGGGGCGGGTTTACAAAGCTTGGGAAGATGCGGGATATTTTACGCCCAAGATTGATAAATCCCAGGAACCATATGTTATTGTAATTCCACCACCAAATGTCACTGGTTCACTTCATATGGGCCATGCTTTGAATAATACCATGATTGATATTTTAATTCGCCGGGCGCGAATGCAAGGAAAACCAACCTTATATCTTCCAGGCACAGATCATGCTGGCATTGCCACTCAAAATGTAGTTGAAAAAGAACTCAAAAAAGAAGGTAAATCTCGCCACGATCTAGGCCGAGAAAAATTTATCGAGCGTGTTTGGAAATGGAAAGAAAAATATGGCGACCGGATCAATGACCAGCTTAAAAAACTCGGCTGTTCCTGCGATTGGACTCGCGAGCGCTTTACTATGGACAAAGGATATTCTGAAGCCGTTGAAGAAGCCTTTTTACACTACAAAAAGAAAGGCTGGATTTATCAGGGCGAGCGGGTTATTAACTGGTGCCCGCGCTGTCAAACTGCCCTTTCCGATATTGAAGTCGAATACAAAAAACAACCGGCTAAGTTATATTATTTTAAATATGATAAAGATTTTCCTATTCCAATCGCAACCACTCGGCCGGAAACAAAACTTGGAGATACGGCAGTAGCGGTAAATCCTGATGACGATCGCTATAAACAATATATAGGCAAGGAATTTAAGGCCGAATTCGCTGGCAAAAGTTTGAAAATCAAGATTGTTGCCAATAAATCAGTTGATCTAAAATTCGGCACTGGCGCGGTTGGCGTGACTCCAGCCCATTCTTTGGCTGATGCAGAAATTGCCGAGAAAAATAATCTTGATTCGATAATCATTATTGATAAATTTGGCAAAATGACTAAAAATGCTGGATCTGATTTTAAAGGAATGAAAGCCAAAGAAGCACGCACAAAAGTTATTGCCTGGCTTTCTAAAAACAATCTCATTGAAAAAGAAGAAGATATTGAAAATAATCTCTCGGTTTGTTATCGTTGCGGCACTGAACTTGAACCTCAACCCTCGAAACAATGGTTTGTAAAAATGAAAGAATTAGCAAAGCCGGCAATCGAAGTCATCGAAAAAGGCGAAATTAAATTTCATCCGGAACGATTTAAAAAAGTCTATCTTAACTGGATGGAAAATTTAAAAGACTGGTGTATTTCTCGCCAAATCTGGTGGGGACACAAAATTCCAATTGAAGGCTCGGAAGATGTACTTGATACCTGGTTTTCTTCGGCTCTCTGGCCGTTTGCCGTTTTTGGCTGGCCAAAAAAGACCAAGGATTTAAATTATTTCTATCCAACCTCAATTCTTTCGACTGATCGAGGAATTATATATCTTTGGGTATCAAGAATGATATTTTCCGGATTAGAATTTATGAAGGAAAAACCATTTTCCGATGTTTATATTCATCCAACAGTTTTAACCATTGATGGACAAAGAATGAGTAAATCGCTCGGGACCGGGGTTGATCCTTTGGATCTTATTGAAAAATATGGAGCCGATGCGGTTCGATTCGGCATTACCTATCAAAATACTGGAGTTCAAGATATGAAATTTGATGAAAACAAAATCCTCGCTGGTAAAAAGTTTGCCAATAAAATTTGGAACATGGCTAGATTCATCATGATGAATCTAGAAAATCCTAAATCCAAAATCCTAAATCCTAAACCCGATCCACAAACCGAGGAAGACAAAAAAATCTTAAAATCTTTAGAAAAATTGATTGATTCGATTAATTCTGATATTGATAAATATCGTTTTGGTCAAGCGGCTCAATCTTTATATGAATTTGTTTGGCACGAATTTGCTGATATTTATATCGAAAAATCCAAAATCCAAATGACAAATGACAAATTAAAATCTTCTACTCAAAATAATTTATTTTATATTTTGACAACATCACTGAAACTTCTACATCCATTTATGCCGCACCTAACTTCGGAAATCTGGAATAAGCTACCAACAAAAAAAGATCTAATTGTCGCAAAATGGCCAGCAAGAAATGAGGGCTAATGGAAATCATGATTGCTCTCGATCTCCCAGAAGAGATAGATAAACTAGTTGACGAAAAAAGATCAATCTTTTGGCCGAAAATAATTAACCGGCTTGAACCCCACATAACAATAAAAGAACCCTCGCAAGTTCTAACTGATTTTAAAATTATTGAGCAAAAATTATCTGATATTTGCGCAAAATTCGATCCCATTGAAGTTAGAGTCGACGGCCTAGAAAATTTCGGAAAAAGAGTAATTTTCTGGAAAATTTTAAAAAACCAAGAAATAACTAAGCTGGGCCAAACGGTTAGGGACCAGTTTAAAAACGATCTCGTCGACAAAGGCAAAGAACATCAATTAATCCCTCACATTACAATTCTTTCGCGAGCCAAAAGAGATCAGTTTCGTGAAGTTTGGGAAACTTTGAAAAAAGAAAAATATCATCCAAAATATCAATTTATCTGCGATAAAATAGTGATATTAAAAAATATAGATAACAAGCCTGGCTGGGAAAAACTGAAATCTTTCTCGCTCGGGAGATGAATATATTGGAGGGGTTTTGAAAAAATTAGCTATTGCTTTGGTGATTATTGCTGCCTTATTAGCCGGTACTTGGTACGGGACTTTTTCTTTGAGACGAGCTCGAGCTAACGATTATTTAGAAACTGGCAATAAATATTTTGCCGAAAGAAATGACCGGGAAGCGATTCTTGAATATAAAAAAGGGGCTTTTCTTTATCCTACAAGCGAACTTTATTTTGCTCTCGGACAAGTTTATTTTCTAAATCAAAATTTATCCCGGGCAGAAACTTATTTTAAAAATGCCCTCGCAAAATCCACCCAAGGCGGATCCGCCTCTGGCGGAGATCCAAATCATGCTAAAGCTGCTTTTGGCCTCTCCGAAACCTATTTATATCAAGAAAAATACGATGAAGCGCTCAGAACTCTTGAAGAAAAAAATTCGGATGATTCTTTAATAAATATTGGTCTTACTCGAATCTATCTCTCCCAAGAAGAAGACGAAAAAGCGGAAAAACAAATCGAAAATAGTTCCTCTAATCTTTCGAGATTTTATCAGGCTAAAATTTTACTTTTTCAGGAACAATACCATGGTATACCAGATAAACTTTCTCAGGTAGAGGCAAAAGATGCTGATGAGAGAACAATGCTCCCTTCCGAACCAACTTTATCCTATATAAAAATTTTAGAAGATGCCATAAGGCAAAGCTTAAAAACCACAAATGACGCTACCCGCAAAGTTATTTTAGGTGAAGTTCTAAACCAGACCGGCGATGCTGCCATTGCTTTGCCAATATTAAAAAAGGTTGCCGAAGAAAACTCTACTTACCGCGATGCGTATGTTTTTTTAGGACATTCTTACCTCTTAATAAAAAAATTTGACCAAGCTAAAGATATTCTTCTAAAGGCAATCGATCTTGATCCAATCTATTATCCTTCTTGGTTATATTTAGGTGAAGCTTATGAGGGTTTGGGCAATGAAGAAGTGGCCAATAATTGCTATGAAAAAGCAAAAGAATTGAAATAAGAAAGCCCCAATTCCAAAGTTTCAAATGCCAAATGAAGCTCAAAGCCTAAAATCTAAATTGATATTTGAAATTTGACATTCAATTGACATTTGGATTTTATTTAACTGACCTAATCCCAAACAAAGTGCTCCTCATCATTTCATCATCAGGCCCAAGTGGAACATTGATTAATTTTTTAAAATGAGACCCTGAAATTATTCGAACAGCTCGATCACCAACTAATTTTATCGCTAGAACTCTTCCAGATACTCCACGGGCAGTGATTTTTATTTTTTTGATTGTACCACATTTGAGACTGGCGAGTAATCGAGAAATTTTAGCTCGTGAGTATTGTTTAGTGTACCAAGTCCACCAAGGCGAATCTTCCTCCCAGGTGCTCTCAACTCCCCTAAGATACGGGATAGGCCGGCCGCCCCAAATATTTTCATTATTTTCCGTCCAACCGCCAGAAGTGGAAAAATAATAAGCAGAAATAATCTTGCCAGCATAAGTAATCACCTCTCCCCTGCTTTCATCAACTAAATGATCGGTTCTGGTACGATGAAAGGCGCCGATATAAACTTGATAGGCGGTTGAATCATCCATATCATAATTGCCAGATCTGCCAAGATATTTATAAGCATATGAACGGGCCGCCAACGCCTGAGATTTAATCGCTTCTCTGGGCCAAGTGTAAGGAACTTCGCCGGGGATTACGCCTTTAAGATAATCTTCCATTGGCAAAACATTAACGGTTATAAGCGATTTTCCCTTTTTAATAATCCTTATCTCTCCGTGATATTTATTAAAATAGCTTTTTTTATAATCGATTTGGACAATACTTTGAGATGACTTTGGGATAATTTTTTGAGTACTGTTATTAACAAATTTTTTAATTAAATCTTCATCGCGATAAATTTTGACCTCATCAGGATTGATAATAATTGTGTCTCCCGCAGAAAGAGTGGTTGTGCCTAAACTGTATTCTCCGGCCACAATTTCAATTTTGCCGCCTTTACCGGAAAGGACAATCCCGATTCTGACTTTGGGGTTTTTATCGATTTTCTTTATGCTAATACCTTGATAATAATGTAAAAGGATCTGCCGGTAGCTTTTACCTTGTCGGGCTAAACCTTTAGCGCCGTACTGAGAAAGCCCAAGACCATGCTCAGTGCCGCCGCCTTTAATTTCAAACTTGGGCCCCTTGGCGAGATTCCAGGCGATAAAATCGCGATTTAAATTCGAGGAAAGTTTAGTAAGACCAGTTAAATATTTTTCTAGATTATATCTTTGTGACCCAAGAGCAAACAAAGTTCCTTCTTTCCGAGCAATTTCTGCTTGGATTTTGGCCGCTTTTTGGCTTAATTTATCGGCCTGCTCTTGATAAGATTTTAATTTAACTACCAATCTTTTTTGATCTTCTGCTAATTTTTCTAAATCTTTATTTAATTCAAAAACTTTAGCGATCTTTTCGGCAATTAAAATTGAATCTTCGTCTTTGCCGTGAAGTTTTGACATAAATTTTTCGGTATCCAAAAACGAGAGAACAAAAAATAAAGGGTCGTCGGTCATAATATATAGTTCAGAGATAATGTTTTTTCTTTGGAGGCGGAGGTTTTCGGCAAAGATCTTATTAGTCATAACTTGAGTTTTGGCTTTGGCGGCGGCGAGGCGGACTTTGGAAAGACGATTATTAATACTTTCAAGTTCATTTTCGATAGCCAGAGATTCTTTTAAAAGATTGGAAAGTTGACTTTCATAAACCGTTTCATTAGCTTTGACTTTTTGAAGTTCTTCTAAAACCGCTTCTTTTTCCTCGGTGATACTTTCAGCAGAGATGATTGATTTTTGAAACACAAGGCCGATAAAAATTAAAATTAAACCCAAAATCAAAATAAATGGGCGTATAAATTTTAGAGAGAACTTGTAAGCTTTTCTTTCCCCCAAAACCCCTCCTAAGACAAGTTTGACAAATATCTCTGCTTATATGATATAATGCCTAATAGAGGAAGTAAACCTGCAGAGAAAACTAGGCTCCAGCAAAAGAGCTTTATTGTTGGTATTTAAGAATAGCAATTATAGAACTACGGCAATATGGCATTATAGAATAAGGATGGGAGGGGTGAAAAAAGATTTTAAAGATTTAAGAGTTTGGCAAGTCGCTGACAAATTATTTGTGATAGTTCTAAAAGATTGTCAAAAATTTCCCAAAAATAGAATTGCCTATTTTTTGAGCGATCAGCTGTTAAGAGCGATCGGATCAATCTCGGCAAATATAGCCGAGGGCCACGGTAGAGGCGGTGACCGCGAATTACAAAGATCATTGATCATTGCTCGGGGAGAAATATCTGAAGCTAGAAGCTGGATAGCAAAATTGGTCAGCACAGGATATATAAATCATTATCAAGCTAAAAAATATGAGGATGAGTTCCAGATTTTGTCGAAAATGATTACTGTATTTATTGGTGAAATTAGAAAAAGATTAAAGAAAAAATTATAAATCCATAGTGCTATAATGCTATCGTGCTATAATCACTATACGAGGAGGGGTGATGCGAAAATTCAAATTAGATAAATTGCGTTTATCAACCAAGATTCTGATT
>Ga0180437_10009244_pt1 | contig 12250 bp, 8 predicted proteins | sample SS_ome_4_FD_132410 | JGI IMG/M metagenome (GOLD analysis project Ga0180437, IMG submission 132410) | Hypersaline lake sediment archaeal communities from the Salton Sea, California, USA - SS_3_D_1 metaG | ecosystem: Environmental > Aquatic > Non-marine Saline and Alkaline > Hypersaline > Sediment... | reverse complement strand
TCCTGTCGAAATAAACATCTCGTTTAAACTGAATTTTTGATCCCTGAGCAATGCATTCCCCATGTCGTAAAACAGAATCCCGTACACAGGACCCTGGTCTCCAAAGGGGATGATGTATTCAGCGTTGAAAACAAGAGATTTTTCCCCTCCTAAATTATATCCGAGTGAATTTTTTGGACCAATTTGGTAAATTCCATACCCTCTGATAGACCGTTCTCCACCTAGATAGAATCTTTCCCAGATAGGAATATCTGAACCTTGGAGAGGCTCAATAAACTCATAGCCCAAATGAAAGCCCATTACATGATTGAGCATTACAGGCACGTAAAGCGTCCATTCAAAACTGGGTTTGACCATGGTGATTTCGCCGCCGAGAAAACCACCTGCTAACTTGCAGGATAACATGTAGAGCGATCCGCTGGTTGGCGTTATGGGGCTGTTTACTGTGGAACGGAACAGGGCCGGTGTTATGCTGCTTATTTTATAGCCTTGATCATCGTATGGGGCATAGGGATTGAAAAAAAGTTGAGGCTGCTCAATCGATTCATCCAAATCCGGGACATCGATATTCACAAACTCGTAGGAGTAAGTCAGGTTTGTTCTCCAGTAACCTTTGATCCTGGATCCGAACGTAAAATTTATTCCCTTTCTTCTCGTCTCATACAGGCCAGGATAATAGGTATACCGGTTAAAAAGATTAAAACCCAAATTAATGGGGAGGTCGAGAAAATAAGGCTCGGTGAAGCCGAACATATAACTCTTTATTCTCTTCCCATGTTGAATCATGAGATCCAATTTCTCCCCAGCTCCCAAAAAGTTAACCGTGGAGTAATTTAAAGCGATGAACGTTCCTTCATATCCACTGTAACCAGCCGAGAACTGGATGTTATTTCTTTGAAGCTCTGTGACATTCAGGGTCACATCCATTAAAGCCGGGTTATCCGGGTGATTTTTCAAATCCGGCTCGCCCTGCATCTCCACCAATCCGAGCTGCTGAAGTCGCAAGAGGCTGTTCTTAAACGCTGACAATCTGAAACGCTCTCCTTCTGTGAGAAGAATTTCACGTCTCAGCACTTTATCTTTGGTGTACGTGTTTCCTTTGAATTCCAGCTTGTTCACATAAACCACGTCACCTTCCAAGATGTTGAAAGTCACAGAAACACGCTTTCTCTTCGGATCCATGTTCTCGACCGGATAAATCTGGGCATAAAGGTATCCGCCGTCAGCATACAACTCTTGTATATCCTTCACGCTATCTTCTCTAGCTTTGGAGGTATAGATATCGCCTTCCTTAAATTTAATCATTTCTCGTAAAAATTTCTCTGAAATGATTTCATTTCCTTCGATACTGATCTTTCCCACTCTGTAGAGGTAGCCGACGTCAACCGGAATGGTGATTTTCTTCATCTTCTTTTTCTTGAGAAATATGGTCGTCCTGGTTATTTCTTCAACTCGGGGCTCACCGATTGTCGCTTCCATGTAACCGTAATTTCTTAATCTTTCCTTTATGCTCTCTATATCCTCATCCAGTTTGTTCTGCTTATAAACATCTTTGCCGCCTATCCAGGATAACAGGCCATGCTTTTTGTTTTCTTTCATCGCTCCTCTGAGAAAACTCTCAGGCAGCTTGGTATCTCCCTCGAATTCAATATCTCCAACCTTTTCCCTGGGACCCTCATTAATGTCGAACACGAGCTCGTAATCATTCTTCCCCTGTTTATTGGTCTTCACCTCGACTTTTGCAGACGTCAGCCCCTTCTCAAACAGCAAATCCTCGATTAACTTCTTGATTTTCTGAATCTTGTAGGGGTTGTAATACGAATGAGGAATGAGGTACTCGCTCTCCTCCTGTAATTTTTCTGTGATATCGCTTTCTTTTACTTTTTTGCCCGTTTTATAGGTGATGCTTTTAATGATGGGATTCTCTTCAACAATGATCCTGACTATTTTCCCTCTTCCGCCGTCCTCATTTTCCATTTTGATATTCGCAAAGAAACCGGTGGACCACAGGATCTTGAAATCTCTCTTCAACATATCTTCGCTGTAAAGATTTCCTTCACTCGACTGGATGTAGTAGAGAACCGTCTCTCGAGTCACACGGTCGTTGCCTATGATTTCAATCTTTTCAATAGTCTCTTGCCCGTGGAGAAAAAGAGGTAAACAGAAAAAAATCAGGAGTGGAAGCACTTTTTTCATTTCTCTCTCCTTATACCATATTATTCCTTCTTTATCAATAAGATGAAGCGGCCTGGTTATTCATAAAATCTGCCGACACCATATATTATTTTCAATGATATGTGCTCATTAGGCAGCCTTTTCTCAAGATCAAAATTCAAACTTTTTTTCATGTCCATTCCTTCAATCTATGCTATGTCGGCATCTTTTACCCTTCGGGCGAGCCGATCTCACTGCATCTGCTTTGTTGCGGCCCAATCGCGGTGGACGACCACAGCTTCATGGTCCGACGCCTCGCATCTACAGCAACCTCGACTCGTGAATAATCCAGGTTAGATGAAGCGGCCTGGTTATTCATAAAATCTGCCGACACCATTACAGGGCAGTCCTCTAGTATCCATTTCTTGACTCTCAATTTTTATAACTTTATGGGTGGGATAAAAGTTTCAAATCGCCGCTTTCCATAAGGAAAACTTTATCACAGAATTGAGCGACTTTTTCGTTATGAGTGACGATAACGGAGGTGAGTCCCTTTTTCCGGTGAAGCTCTCGAATGAGCTCCAGGATAGCCTGGCCGGTTTTCCAATCCATGTTTCCTGTCGGCTCATCGGCTAAAAGAAGTTTCGGCTCACTCACCAGGGCTCTGGCAATGGCCACCCGCTGCTGCTCCCCGCCTGAGAGCTGCGCCGGCCGGACTCGCACTTTTCCTTCTAAAAAAACTTCTCGAAGCATATCCAGAGCTTTCTGCTGAGCAGTCATTTTATCCACGCCTCGGATCAAAAGAGGAAAAGCAATGTTTTCTAAAGTCGTAAATTCGGGCAACAGGTGGTAAAACTGAAAGACAAACCCGATTTTCTGGTTCCTGATCTCCGCCAGCTCTTTCTCATTCTTGGCAAGAAGGTCTTCTCCATCGATCAGGATCTCTCCCTCTGTCGGCCTATCCAGAGCCCCCAACAAATTCAGAAATGTCGTCTTTCCAACTCCCGACATCCCCATGACGGCCACGAGGTCTCCCTTCAGGAGTTCCAGACTGATTCCCTTAAAAACCCGCAGTACCCCATCTGGCAATGGGTATTCTTTACCCAGGTTTGTGGCTTTCACGACATTATTCATATTTCAATGCTATGACGGGATCAACCTTCGCTGCTCTGTGAGAGGGAAAGAGTGTCGAGATAAAACTGATCAGAAGGGTGATGCCCACAATCAGGAATAAATCCAATAATTTGATGCGAAACGGAACGAAGGAGATCTGGTAGATGTCAACCGGAATCTTAATCAGCTCGAACGCGTTGGCCAGCGCGCACCAGACTAATCCCAAGATCGTTCCGGCTACCGTCCCGATGACTCCGATCATCGCTCCCTGGAGGAAAAATATCTTCCGTATATTCCGGGATGTGGCTCCCATGGCCATCAGGATGCCGATGTCTCTCGTTTTTTCCATGACCATCAGTATGAGGGTGGCAATGATGTTCAAGGCCGCCACGATCACGATGAGAGTGATCGTTAAAAACATGATGTTCTTCTCCAGTTTCAGCGCGGAGAAAAGGGATTCATTCAGCTCCATCCAGGTCATGGTGTAGGCCATGGGAGGGACGATTTCTTGAATCTTTGCGGCTATTTTCGGCGCCCGGAAGACATCCTCAATCCTGACCTGAATGTAGCTTATATCACCGTCAAGATTGAACAGATTCTGGCCGGCTTCCAGCCTGATCAATGCCATGGACGAATCAAACTCATACAGCCCTGTGTTGAAAATGCCGGTGACGATAAATCTTTTCGGCCGTGGTATAGGGCCGATCGGTGATAAGCTCATTGATGACGGAGCCCACACTTCAATCACATCTCCGACTCCTGCCCCGAGTCCGATGGCCAACTCCCGGCCGAGAAGGAGGCCTTCTCTCCTCGAGCCGGGCTCCGGGATCTTCCCGCTTTCCAATTCCTGAAGCCACGATGAATAAGGACTCTCCAAATCAAAATCAACCCCTTTCAGCATAACGCCTTTATTCTGGGAGGGTCCTTTTAAAAAGACGTTTTCATGAACCACAGGAGTTGCAGAGATCACTCCCTTCAAACTCTCGATTTCGGATAACAGCGAGGGATAGTCCTTCAACACTCCAGGCCCAAGAGTCGGAACCATGATATGGGACGTGGACTCGAGAATCTTATCCTGCACATCTCCCTGAAAACCGGTGATGAGGGCGATGGCAATGACCAGAGCCATCACTCCGATGGAGATGCCCAGTATGGAAATAAAAGTGATGACAGATATGAATGCCTGCTTCCTCTTGGCAGTCAGGTACCGTCTGGCAACGAACAGTTCATAATTCACTGCCTATAACTCCTTCTGTCGATTCTTCCCGGATTAGAGATCATTCCTTGGTGCGGAGAAGCGGGAAGAGGATCACTTCTCTTATGGATTTTCTGTTGGCAAAGATCATCACCAACCGGTCTATTCCGATTCCTTCTCCTCCTGTGGGAGGAAGTCCGTATTCCAGGGCATCGATATAATCCCTGTCGATCCAGTGGGCGCCCTCATCCCCACTCTTCCTCGCCAGCTCCTGCTGCTCGAACCTCTTTCTCTGCTCCTCAGGATCAGATAACTCACTGTAGCCATTGGCGATCTCCATCCCGCACATGACCAGCTCGAAACGCTCTGCCTCATCCGGGTTATCTTTGGAGGCCTTAGCCAGCGGAGAGACTTCTTTCGGAGGATTCATGACAAAGGTAGGCTGGATGAGGTTGGGTTTGACCTGTTTATCAAAAATCACATCCAGCGCTTTCCCGTAGGAGAGCGTTTTCTTCTCAGAAGTCAGGGTCGAGGCAAATTTTATAATATCAGTCTCATCATCGAACCGGCTGGGCGAAAGGCCGCTGTGAGCGATCAGGGCCTCTTTGAATTTTATTCTTTTCCAGGGTCTTTTCACGGAGATCGTGTGTTCCCCGTATGTGATTTCCTCCTTTCCGAGAAGAGCCAGGCTCATTTGATGAACCAGCTCCTCAGTCAGCTCCATCATGTCGTTGTAATCACTGTACGCCTCGTAAAATTCCAGCATGGTGAATTCCGGGTTGTGTTCGGAAGAGACTCCCTCATTCCTGAAATTCCGGTTAATCTCGTAGACTTTCTCAAACCCCCCGACGGTCAGCCTTTTCAAGTACAACTCTGGCGCAATCCTCAAATACAGGTCCATACTCAATGCATTGTGGAAGGTCTTGAACGGCCGGGCCAGAGCTCCACCCGGAATGGGCTGCATCATGGGGGTTTCCACCTCAACGTAATCCTTCTCATCGAAAAACCTTCGAATGAAGGCAATCAGTTCACTCCTGAGCCTGAACACGTCCCGTTGTTCCGGATTCATGATCAAATCCAGGTATCTCTTTCGATAACGAATCTCCACGTCCTGCAGCCCGTGCCATTTTTCGGGGAGTGGATGAAGACATTTCGCCAAAAAGGTGAAGGATTCAGCTAAAACGGACAGCTCTCCGGTCTTGGTTTTGAACAAGATTCCTTTAACTGAGATGATATCTCCGATATCGATCAGAGAAAAAAGCGAGTAGTTCTTCTTCCCGACTCTGTCTTCTCGCAGGTAGACCTGAAGCCTGGAACGGCTGTCGATGATGTGGAAAAAAGTCGCACGCCCCATCTTTCTGATCGAAGTGACTCTCCCGGGGACGATAACTATTTCTTTCTTCTTCTCTAGTTTTTCACTCGCCAGGGAAGAAAATGCCTCTACAATCTCATGAACAGAATGAGTGGATTCCACCTTGTGCGGAAAAAGGTCAATGTTTTCCTCAGCAAGCTTCTCCATTTTTTCTTTTCGAGCGATTTCCTGGTCACTTATTTTCAGCTCTTGGGCTTGATCCAGGCTTTCTTTTTCTGGTGAACTTTTCTTTTCAACCATCGTTCTCTTCCTTCAAGGACTCTTTTTTATTTTTCAGGCGTTTTCGAATGGCGTCCAATACGCCGTTGACAAAATTCGCCGCTTCATCACCGCTGTATGCCTTGGCGATTTCAATCGCTTCATTGATAACGACAGCTGGCTCGATATTCTCCTCGTAGAGGAGCTCGAAAACCGCCATTCTCAGGATGTTCCGGTCGATGAGTGCCATCCGGGATAGGCGCCAATGCTCTGAAGCGTTTTGGATGACTGTATCGATCTTTTTATGATGGGAAATAATCCCATTGACCAGCCAGCTGCTGTATTCCCTGGCTGCCTGGTTAGTTTTCTTGTTTTCCCAGTATTGATTCAGCGTCTCTTCGAGCGGCTTGTTATCAAATTCTAAGCGGTAGAGAATCCGCAAAGTCTCTTCCCGGGCTTTCCGTCTTCGGCCCATGAAGCAGCATCCACACTTATTTTAACCCAGCTTCTTTTATCAGGTTCAGGGTCTCCACAATTGAAAACACGGCATCCCAACCCTTATTGCCAGCCTTGGCGCCCGCCCGCTCAATTCCCTGCTCGATCGTATCCACAGTCAGAATGCCAAAAGAAACAGGCACACCCTCATCCATGGCAATCTGGGCTAAACCTTTTGTGACTTCAGCGCTTAAGAAATCGAAGTGAGGCGTGTCCCCTCTTATTAGAGCCCCCAAACAGACGATTCCATCCGCCTTTTTTGCGCTGACTAATTTCTTCACTACCACAGGAATCTCAAATGAACCCGGTACTTTATAAACGGTTATATCCTTCTCATCCGCTCCCAGTTTGTGAAGAGCATCGAGTGCTCCTTCCAACAGTCTCTCCGATATAAACTGGTTAAAACGGCTAACAACCACACCAATCTTCAAGCCTTTTGCCTGCAGCTTTCCTTGATATGTTTCCATTTTTTTCTCCCTTTAACGGCCCTTAAATTTCGCCGCTCTCTTCTCAAGAAAGGCCTTTGTGCCCTCCTTGCTGTCTTCTGTATCGCAGGCCTTCCCGAAGAGCTCGGCTTCCAAGAGGAGGCCTTCTTCCAGAGTCCGGTCTAATCCTTTGTTAATCGCTTCGATGCTATACTCGATAGCCAGAGGACCATGGGCGATAATTTTGCGGGCAAGAGCCTCACAAGTGGGGAAAAGATCTCCCAGCGAAACAACCTGATTAACCAGGCCGATTCGATAAGCTTCCTGGACATCGATCATCTTCCCGCTGAGTACAAGCTCCATGGCTCTGCCTTTCCCGACCAACCTGGCAAGCCTTTGGGTTCCGCCAAAGCCCGGAATCAAACCCAATTTGACCTCGGGCTGTCCCAGCTTAGCATTCTCAGAGGCAATCCGTATATGGCAGGCCAGAGCCAGCTCTGTTCCCCCGCCAAGAGCATATCCATTAATGGCTGCGATGACGAGCTTATTGAAATTCTCTATGACCTTGGTGAGTTCCTGCCCATTGAGGGCATAATTCCTGCCGCCATCAAAATCAAGACGGGCCAGCTCGCTGATATCCGCTCCGGCCACAAACGCCTTTTCCCCGGAGCCAGAGAGAATTATGGCTTTGACCTCAGGGTCTTCCTTAAACGAAAGAAAAGCGCTGCGCAGTTCCTTCAATGTATCCGTGTTCAATGCGTTGAGCTTATCCGGGCGGTTGATGATAATCCAGCCGACACCATCTTTCTTTTTTGTGAGTAGATTCTTGAGTTCCATTTTTCTCTTATCCGATATAATCTCAGCCGACCTTATCCGCACCGACAAAAAATGTCACTTGGACGCCTGCTCTTTCTAAAATTTTTCCTATTTTAACAGATAAATGTCTTTTTTGCACGCCATTTAATGGGGACGTTCCCCAAGGTGCCACCTTAGCTTCAAAGTCATCTTCTATGGTTTTTCTTATATGCGACAGGTAAAAATAGCGAGCAAATTAAGCTAAGGTGGCACCTTGGGGAACGTCCCCATAAACCATTTATTATTGTCTTTACGCTAGTTTTACGATATCATTTTTTTTTGCGTTGAAAAAACACTAACCTTAAATCATTGGAGGATAGAATGAAAACAGCCACAAATTTCAAAGAGCTCCCTGCCGATTTGCTGAGATGGACCTGTGATCCTGAAAAAATACCTGTTTCTACGAGTGATGAGTGCGAACCCTGCGAAGAAATCATCGGCCAGAAACGAGCGCTCAAGGCTATCCAAACCGGTCTGGATATCAAAAGCTTCGGTTACAACATATTCATAACAGGAATGGTCGGAACAGGCCGAACGACAACCATCAAGCAGCTTCTGGAAAAGTTAGAAAAAGGGGATAAAATCCCTGATGATATTCTCTATGTCTTCAATTTTAAAAACCCGGATGAGCCGATGCTGATCACTCTTCCGGCCGGAAAGGGAAAACTTTTCAGAGAAACCATGGACAATATGATCGCCATGCTCAAGACAAATATTCCTGAGATGATAAAAAGCAAGTACTACGCCGAGCAACGGGACGAGATCGTCGAATCCCAGCAGAAGAAGCAGAAAGATATTCTACAAAATTTCGAAGAGGAAGTGGCTAAAGAAGGATTCTCTGTCATTCAGGTCCAGATGGGTCTGTTTGTCAAGCCTGACCTGGTTCCTCTGATTGAGGGGAAGCCCACGCCTTTCAATCAGTTGGAAACCATGGCCAGAGAAGGCAAATTTGACAAAGAGACATTAGAAAGCATGAAGAAAAAATACGAAGAGCTGACCGGCAAACTCGAGGTAGTCTTCGAGCAGATGAAAGAAATCGAGGAGCAAACTCGAAAAAGCCTGAAAGAATGGGATGCTCAGTCTATCACTCCTCTTATTCTCGGGGCCATCAATGAAATCAGGGCCAAATTTCCTGACACTAAAATCAAGAGTTACCTGGATGATGTCGAACAATCCCTCATCAGGAATATCGATCTTTTTAAGGTCAAAAAAAAGGAACAGGGTGAGAAAGAAGTGGAAGCCGTCGACCCCTTCCTGCCTTATCGGGTGAATCTGCTGATCAACAATTCCGAGCTAAAAGGAGCGCCGGTGATCATGGAGACAAATCCCAATTACATCAATCTGTTCGGGTCGATCGAGCTTTCTGCCTCTCGATTCGGTATGGTCCACTCGGACTTCACAAAGATCAAAGCGGGCTCACTTCTCAAGGCGAATGGAGGTTATTTAGTCATCAATGCGCTCGATGCGCTTATCGAGCCCGGAGTCTGGCAAACACTTAAAAGAACCCTGCGGAATCAAAAATTGGAAATCCAGAATTTCGCCTCGCTCTTCATGATTTCCACGACGAGGCTCAAGCCTGAGCCGATTGAATGTGATGTCAAGGTCGTTTTGATCGGGGATGCCTATATCTATTACCTTCTCTATCGTTTGGATGAAGACTTCAAGAAGATATTCAAGATTAAGGCTGAGTTCGATTCGGAAATGAAGAAGGACGCTCAAACTATTAAAGAATATGTTGCTTTCATCAAAAAGATATCAGAAGAAGATAAACTCCTTCCCTTCGATAAGAGCGGAATGGCGGCCATCGTCGAATACGGGACACGTCTCTCCGGACGGCAGAAAAAAATCTCAACACGTTTCCACATCATTGCGGACATTCTCCGAGAGTCCAGCTATTGGGCAAAAAAGGCCAACAAAAAAGTGGTCCGTTGTGAGCATGTGGAACAAGCGATCAAAGAGCACTTTGAACGAGTCAGTCTGATAGAGGACAAGATCCAGGAATTGATCGAAGAGGGAACCATCATGATCGACGCCAAAGGGAAAGTCGAGGGACAGGTCAACGGGCTATCTGTCTACGACATGGGAGAATTCGCTTTCGGCAAGCCCACACGAATCACAGCCAGGACATCTGTAGGAAGAGCGGGAGTTATCAACATCGAGAGAGAAGCGGATTTGAGCGGCCGCACGCACAACAAGGGAGTTCTCATCCTGGGAGGATACCTGCGAGGAAAATACGCCCAGAAGAAGCCATTCTCTCTTTCTGCCAGCATCGCCTTCGAACAGTCTTATTCCGGAGTCGAGGGAGACAGCGCCTCATCGACTGAAGTTTACTCCATCCTCTCCAGCCTGTCGAAACTGCCCTTAAGACAGGATATCGCTGTCACAGGATCGCTTAACCAGAAGGGAGAAATCCAGCCTATAGGGGGGGTCAACGAAAAAATCGAAGGATTCTTCGATGTCTGCAAGGCGAAAGGCCTGACAGGGTCACAGGGAGTCATCATCCCTCATCAGAACATCCAGAATCTCATGCTCCGGAAAGAAGTGATCGAGACAGTCAAGCAGGGAAAATTCCATATCTATCCAATCAAAACTATCGATGAAGGAATCGAAATCCTGACCGGCTTCAAAGCCGGAAAACGAAAAGCCGATGGGACGTTTGAAGAAGATACGGTGAATTATCTTGTCGACGAAGAGCTGAACAGACTAGCGAAAAGCTGGAAAACATTCACAGGACCAGCCGAAAAAGAAAAGGAATCAAAAGAAGAAAAAAACAAATAAGCTAAGTCTTCACTAAATCAACTTTACTTTTTAGACTGTCCACCTCCTTCCGGGTTAGAAACCGCCATTTTCCTGTTTGGAGCTTACCCAGCCTCAATCCCCCGAATCCAACCCTCTTCAGCCGAAGGACTCTATGACCGACAGCCTCAAACATCCTTTTCACTTCTCTCTTTCTTCCCTCATGAATTTCTATCCTGAGAAGAGTCTTTTTCGTACTACCACTCAGCTTGGCTATCCTCGCCGGAGCTGTCTTTTTTCCATCTATGTAAACTCCTCTTTCTAACCGGGAAATCTTTGAAGATTCCGGCACTCCCTTGACTTCAACGACGTAATTCTTCGGGACTCTGTAACGAGGGTGAGCGAGGCGGTGTGCCAGTTCGCCGTTATTCGTCAGGAGCAAGAGGCCCTCGCTATCATAATCCAGTCTCCCAACAGGGTAAATTCTCTCTTTCAGAGAAGGCAGCAGCTCTTTGATCGTCGGTCTCCGGAAAGGATCCTTGAGTGTGACCAGATACCCTGGAGGTTTATTGAGCATTAAGTAGATCATCTCTTCTTCTTTCTCTACTCTTTTGCCGTCCAACTCAACTCTGTCTTTCTCGTCATCGATCTTGGTGCCCAATATCCGGACCACCCGGCCGTTGACCGTAATCCTTCCCTCCACAATCATCTTATCCACTTCCCTTCTGGAGGCCACTCCTGCCTGAGCCAGGAACTTGTTCAACCGGATTTGCATTTTTAGTAATCACTCCCGAGCAGATGAACGTTTCCTATCCTCACATTCTGCAAGCCGGCCTCATGAGCCGCCTGCCTGCACTCTTCGGCATGGCGGCGAGAGGTGACAGGCATGTCCCGGAAATAAAAATGAGGGTAAAATCCGAGTAGAGCATAGGGAATATTCGGATCGAAGCCGGCTATAAATTCAGCAATCTGGAAGACCTCCTCCTTCTCGACATAACCCGGGACGAGAAGAGTGCTGGCCACAACCAGGGGAAAGTCTTCCCGTTTTTTGATCCACTTTGACGCCAATTCAAAATTGCTCTTTGTCTGACTGTTGCTTCGCCCACACAGAGCCACATTCAAGTTCTGATGATAAGTCTTCAAGTCAAATTTGACGCAACCGCCGCTTTCCAGAGCGATCTCCAGGATTTCTTCTAAAAGCCGGCTGTCCATTGTCCCGTTCGTCTCCCAGCAGACTCTCAAAATCTTCTTGTTCTTCCGGTCGATGGCGAGATGGGATGTCTGGATGGAATGAAGAAGTTGGGGAGACGGATCGCCTCCGAAGTAGCAAATACAGGACGTCATCCTGTCCACAGCTTGCGCCAATTCTTGAGATGTATGAGGTTTCTTGTCTCGCAGGTCTTCCCGATAATGCCAGTTCTGGCAGAACAGGCAGTTGAATGTGCACCCATGATAGAAAACAGCCAGGTTTTTATAGCCGTATTCAGGGCCCCGGGAATAAGAAAATTCAGGGAATCCGGCGCTCGTACCGCCCGGACAGGCCCAATCAGCCACACAATTCGTGGGCAAAGAGTCATAATACCAGGAAAAGCAACCTTGCTCGGGAAGAGGTGTGATTTGTGTGCCATCCTTGTTTTCCCGCACTCCGCAGTAACCTGCATCTCCCTCTCCTATTTTGCACCGGTTGAAACAATACCTGCAGGTAAT
>Ga0180437_10009243_pt1 | contig 12250 bp, 14 predicted proteins | sample SS_ome_4_FD_132410 | JGI IMG/M metagenome (GOLD analysis project Ga0180437, IMG submission 132410) | Hypersaline lake sediment archaeal communities from the Salton Sea, California, USA - SS_3_D_1 metaG | ecosystem: Environmental > Aquatic > Non-marine Saline and Alkaline > Hypersaline >... | reverse complement strand
CTGTCTTGCACGGCTGTGGTTGCCACCGTCTAACCCTGTGTCTGTAGCGCTGCCTCTGCTTCAGAGAGCAGCTCAGCCCAGCTGCTTGCCTTGACTCCAAGCGGAGCCACCATCTTCTTGGCTTTCTTGAAGCCACCCTTGGTGCCCTTCAGGGCACGCAGTTTGGCCATGAAGTCAGCAGCCTTGCTGGCTGCCCGTGACTCAGGCTTGACCACCTTGGTGGCTCTGGCTGGCTGGGCTGGCACATCGAATGTGGCCTTGCCCTGAGCCACAAGCGCCCTGGCCTGCTCTTTGGTGAAGAGCAGCCTGGTGCCAGGGTTCTTGTTGACACCACGCAGCTGGATAGCCTGAGTCAGGATGACCCACTGCTGATGTGACTTGATGCCCATTAGTCGAACGTCAGGGCAACGTAAGTGGTCACGCCTGGAGCGTCGACCATCTCACAGACCAGATACACGGTGGCACCAGATGCGCCAACCACGTCAGTCACGTCCAGATCGATCGTGCCGTCTGCAGCTGTCTTCAGCAGCATCTGTGCCTGATCGGTGTTGGTGACTTCAGTGCCAGGCACGCCGTTCTTGCCAATGTGGAAGGCAGCAGCCAGAGCCATGATGCCATTGGCATCAAGGATGTATGCCTTGAAGGTTGCCTCTGCTGCAATCGCGTTGCCCGCATAGTCCTGCAGCTGGCAGGCAACGGGGATGACGTTGGCTGTTTCAACGTCATCAGTCAGGCCTATCTGTGGTGCCAGAGCGCCTGACTCCCTGATGGCAGCATCCAAAGCACCAGGGCTGCTTGACAGTGCCCCGTTGCAAGTTCTGGCAGCCTGAAGCAGACCGCCAACAGTGTCATTGTCCAATGCCATGTCAGGCTCTCCTGTATTGTTGGTCGATACCAGGAAGCTGACCAGACTGACTGCCCTGTTGTGTATGGCACGGACAATCAGCCACGGTCAGTCATCAGGGCGCAGCAGGAGCACTGTCTAACGTGACAGCGACAAAGCTCTCAGGCCTGATGAGTGTCAGGGCAATGCGCTCTTCTGCCAGCACAGCAACCATGTTCTCGATGAAGAAGTTGGCGTGCTGCTCAGCGATCCTGACAGTGCTCTGCATCCGATCCCACAGAGCCACACCCAACCTGAAGGCACCGAGCAACGCAGTACCAGCGTTGATCTGCGTGGTGACGACCACCGGGATTCCCCAGATGGAAGGTGGCGCTGGCATGCCAGGGGCAGTGCCAAAGATGTAGTGGCCGTCAGTGCCCTTGGCCAGCTGGATGTCCTCCCAATCAGACGGATGCATGATGATGCCGTCGACCGGATAGTGAGCCAGGGCAGCCAGGGTCATGGCACGCCTGATGGCATCCAGTTTGGTGTCACCAACAGTGCCACTTGACCAGCTATAGGTCTGAGTGCTGCTGTCAGTGATGATTCCCTGCAGCTGGTTGCCTGTGCCGTCGCCATAGAGAACCTGCTTCTCTTCAGCCAGAGCCAGACCTTCCAGCAGCCTTTGGTCGACGTGCGAACGCAGGCCAGCAGCGTCATCCAGAATCTGACGGCTGCAAGGAATCCAGTGAGCCAGAGTCTTCACAGGTGCCTGGCCAAGTTCGAACTTGGCATTGGCAGTTGGCTTCAGAATGGTCTCTGGAGTGAAGACAAAGGTGTCACTGACAATCTCTGTGCCAGCGGCGTGGGTATTTGCCAGGTTGGCATCAACGGTGATGGTACCAGTGGCATCACCCTGGACAGGGTCAGTGACACTGTCGACCGTCGCAGTCTCAGTGGTGCCGACACCATCAGGATCGATCGTGATCTCTTGCCCTTCGTAAAACGCAGTGATGTTGGCCACTTCGATGTCAGCCTGCCCAGAGGCAGAGATGGAAGTGGTCAGAGTGCTCAGCTGGTTCCAGCGGGTCTCTTTGACGAAGTCGACAGAGCTGCTGGTGGTCTGAAACACGTTGATGATGTCACGGATGCGCGGCGTCTCGAACCTTACAGGGCTGTACTCAGGCATCTGGTATGCCTGAACATTGGGCCCGGTAGAGCTGGTCAGGTCTTTGCGCTGATGCCTGGCCTTGAAGTGCTCACCAAAGCCAGTGCCCAGATGCACGCTCTCACACTTGGCCAGGTGGTTGTCGACCATGTGCTTGTAGTTGGCGCTCTCAGTGAGATGCTCACCAAGGGTCTTCAGCCCTTCACCAGCTCCAAGGTCAGGTCTGTTTTTGGTAGCCTGCAGCGCCACCATGGCAGTCTTCAGGTTGTCAATGCCATCCTGAAGGTGCGTGATTTTCTCGTCATGCTTCTGAGTGGTCTCTTCGTTGGCAGCTGCCTTGGTCTGGTTGTCAGCAAGCAGCGCCTTCAGCTCTGCCAGACCAGCCTGCAGCTCTTTGGCGATAGCTTCAGGATCCATGGTGTCAAGCTCCATCCTGTGCTGACGTCATGTTGGTCAGCAGTGTTGCACAATCTGCCAGGGCATCCAGTTGCCTCTGACGTTTCATTTCTGCAGCAAGCTCAGCCAGTGGCTGCCAGTCATGCTGCTGCTCACTGCCCTTGTCTTCTGGACAGTCACAGTCAGCAATGTCCTGGTCTGGCTGCTGATTGTCAAGCGAGTCAGCGCACATGCCATCTTCACCAGCTGGCTCAGCGCCCTCTTCCTGGTCATCTTGTTTGGTGTCTTCTGGTTCTGCTGTCAGCCTGTCTCCAAGCCACAGCTCTGGATTGTCGAACGTCGGAACCCAGCCGTATTGGTTCTTCACGGCTAGGATGACAGCACGTTCATTGGCAGCGAACGTCACAGGGCTGAATTCATACAGCTTCAGCTTGATCAGACGCATCAGGGGCAGGACACGGGCAATGCCACTCAGCTGCTGCCTTGCCTCTTCATCTTCGAATTCCTCAGCCTTCTCCACACCAAAGCCAATGCTGACACGGTCGACAACCTTGTCAGCCATGAGCTTCAGGCGCTCTGTGTTGGTCGGTGTGTCGCTGACCTTGGCCTTGAAGTAGAGACCCTTGCTGTCTTCACGCAGCTCCACTGGCAGACCCATTGGCTCAGCCGTGTCATGCTGCCAGAGCATCTTAATGAGCTTCTCTTCATGGAAGCGTTTTGTGATGGATTCTTGGAAGGCACCAGGGACAACCACATCACCGTCGCTGTCCAACACGTTGAAGACAGAGGCATAGCCTTCAACGGTTCTCTGCTCCTGGTCTGCCTTGATACGGAATGGAAGGGCTAGCTTGGTGCCACGGTCTCCAGACTTCCAGTGTGCCATGCTCTGATGCTCCTGACAGTAGTGTCAGGGTCAGAGTAGTCACGCAGCCTGTTCACTGTCAAACAGGTCAGTCTGGCATGCCAAAGTTGTGACCTTAATCTGTGACTCCAACAGCTTGCCAAGCTTGTTCAGGTCACCATTGTTCACATCAGCGTCGACGCTGAACGTGATGTAGAGAGAGCCTTCTGCACAGTGGGCAACGTACTGCTTGACCTTGCCAATCACGCTGACCTGCAGCTTGCCATCCTGAAGCTTCATGTCGACGGGTGGAAACTTGCGCTTGGCTTTCATCTCATAGGTCCTGGCTCCATCCTTCTTGGAGCTGATGACCCTGCCCTGCCTGTGGATTGCGTCGACGATGTCTTGCTCTTGCACGCCTGCCATGTCTTCAGCGCTGCTCAGGATGACTTCCATGCTGAGCCTGACACCGTTGATCCAGCCGTTTTCCTGGCTGTGTGTCGCTTCCTTGACGGTGAAGTTCTTGAGTCTGCCGTTTTGTTTGTCGAACACAAAGACCGTGGCATCCGTTGTCTCTGGCTTCTTGCTCATGTGCTGTCCTCCGTTTTCTGTTCAGCTATAGCTTCTCGACTTCATCAAGGAAGTCAGTGGGGTCAAGGAACTTCCTTGTCAGTGTCTCCAGCGTGTTCCATGACAGCTCACCAGTCCGTTCCTTTTCGTCCTTGGCAACGGCTATGGCTGTCTCCAGATCGTTGGCTTTAACGTCTATCGGGTCTGGTAACGGCATGGTGCCCTCCGTCAGTAGAGTGACTGCATGAATTCTCTCCTGAAGTTGGTTCTCTCTTCATCTGATAGGCCTGGCACAGAGTCAATGAACTTGTCCAGCAGCACACCGGATCGGTCACTCACACCTGACGGGTCAGCACGCTTGAAGATTAGGCTTGCCCTGTTCAGAATGCCTGCAGCGTCATCAATGCTAATCGTCCTTCCTGCATCACCAAGGGCTCTGACAAATCCATTCCTGACCTTGCCAAGCATGACGTTATAGCCAGCATCACTGGCAACGCCAAACTTGCGATCCATGATAAAACGCGCTGCACTTTCGGTTGTGAATTCGGACAGCACACTGGCAAGCCTGTTGGAGTGAAGACCGGGAGGAAACAGGCTTGCTCCGTGCAAGTTCTCATGAACTAGCGTAGCCATGCCATTGATGGCTGAGCGTGACCTGATGCCCTTCAGAAACCTGATGGCAGCATTGTGACTAGATCTGCCACAATAGATTCTGCCGAAGTAGTCATGTGCTGCCTTTGTTCCACCGCCAAACCTGGATAACTCATACCTGTCAGCCTCAATCGTTGCCCACTCTGTCTGTGCAAAACTGGTCAGATCTGGCTTGCCTGATGCCCACAGTACATCTCTGTTTGGCACACCAAACTCTGACAGCAACCGATTGAGCTGTTTTCTTGAACCCCTCTGTGCCCTGTCTGACAGATAGCTTGCTTCCCTGCCACGGTCTATGTCTGTTACAAGCTCCAGGGATTCCTTAAGCTCAGCTTCATCAATTCTGACACCGTCTGGCTTTACGCCGTCCCGTACAACACCACCAAGAGCACCATATCTTGTAGAATCGAAGTCACGCAGCTCTTCGTCTGACAACATCAGGTCTTGTGGCTCTTGCTCCTGCTGCTGTTCTGTCAGCTCCAGCTGAGCATCAGTGTCGACCACGTAGATGACTGTGCATCTGCAGGACGGGTGGATTGGTGGCACTTCCACGCTTCTGCCACCTGACGTGAACATGGTGTCATCACCACGCACGTCCTTGTGTGTTCGATTGAGTGGACCACAGACAGAGCAGACGCGTTCATCTTCAGACGTCAGCCACTTCTTCTCTACGTCTGGCAGCAGGTCACCATCATCAATGCCCTGGTTGATGGTGGATAGGTGCCCCTGGTTGAAGGCTGTGGCCAGCTCTGTCCTGGCTATCCTGTTTGCCCTGACCCTGTGCAGGGTGGCAGCGTACCTGGCTGCCTGAGCTGTTGCCTTCAGTGGTGTGAAGCCAGCCTCAATCAGGTCATCCCTGCGCTTCTGCACCGCTGCTGTCTGCCTTGCATCCAGACCGACAACGGGCCTGATGACCTTCTCCAGCTCACTGGCAGACAGGGGCACGTCGACTGTGTAGTGGCGCAGGATGGAGTTGATGGCCTGACGCTGGCTGTCAGTCAGGTCAGTGATGAGTGAGCCACCGCGTTGCTTGATCCAGGCATCAATGCGAGCAAGCACGTTAGGGAAGCGTGGCTGATAGCCAGGGAAGTTCAGCTGTAGCTGGTCTTCAATGAAGGTGGCAGCCGTGCTGGCTCCAGCTCTCCACTGTGGCGCAAGCCTGTTGTTGACGAAGTCAGCATATTGCCCCTGCCACTTGCTGATGACAGCGGGTGACAGTGAGCCTGAGCTGGCTGCCCTGACAAGGTCTGCCTGCGTGATGGCTGAGCGTTGCTTGTCCCATGTGCTGTACAGCATGCGCATGGTCTTTGGCTCGTTTGCCCTGAGCCAGGATCTCAGCGTCTGCTCTATCTCAGCCTCTGTGTATAGTGGCTGCCTGCGTTGCTTGGTGCGCAGGGTCATCAGGAAGGCTCTGAGCTTCCTGGCTTCAACATAGAGCGGGTCTGTCGTCACCACAGCTTTACCTGCACTGGTCCATCTGGAGCCTGACCAGCCTTGATGTCTTCAGCCGTGACACCATGGTCACGCTTTGCCTGGTCACATCTCTGCTGAGCAACCTGGCAGAATTCAGCCTGTTGCTCAATGCCAACGAAGTCCACACCATTCATGACACATGCCACACCTGTGGAGCCTGAGCCCATGAACGGGTCCAGCACCACGGTGCCTGATGGTGATGATACCAGAGACACTAGCCAGCGCATCAGGGCCACAGACTTGACCGTAGGATGCAGATTCTTGCGGGTGGTCTGTCTGTGCGTCCTGGTGCCGTCTCCACCTTCAGCGTTGCTGTCCTGCTCACTGGAGCGCATAGGAAAGCCTGTCTGCTTGGCTGGTCCCTTCACACCATGGTCACGCTCTGCAGTCGTTGCCTTTGCCTGGTACCTGAAGATCGGGAAATAGCGGGATGCTCCACCTGAGCTTGGCTCGATGCTGCCAGTCCTGCCAGTCATGCCAGCGTTAAATCCAGCCGTAGAATATGTTTTATCTGTCTTGAATGTGCCCTGGTGAGTTGATGTTACTCCACTCTGCCTGTCCAGCTCTGCAACAGCACAGTCATGGTGACACCTGAAGATCGGAAAGTAGCGTGATGCTCCAGCACTGTCAGACGGATAGCCACCACTGCTGACTGACCCGCTGCTGAAGTTGACCACCTGGCTGCCCTTGTTTGTGTGCGCACCAGCATATCCAACCCTGCCCAGACCAGCAGCATCACTCTGCCTGTCCAGCTCTGCAACGGGGCAGTCAGTGTGGCAGCTCATGACAGGCACGGTCTGAGAGCCATGCAGGTTGCCAGCTGGCTTGCCATCGCCACCATCAGAGCCAGTGTCCACAAAGCCTGATGGTCTGCTTCCCTTGTCCTCACCAGCCCTGCTGTCACCCGTCACTTCCCTGGTGCCGATCTGCCTGCACTCTGGATGGTGTGACAGCAGCAGGTTAGGTGGCCACCTTCCAGAGCTGTGACCTGGTCCGCCAAAGGTATCCATGCCTGACCCGAAACAAGCAGGGCTGTCATGGTCGACTTTGTTGTGTGCCCTGCCACAATCATCAGTTGTGCCAACCCTGCAGCCATCGATGTAGAGAGCACCAGCTCCATGCTCCAGCACGTTCTGAGCAACGCTGCCTTCCATGGGCTTCCTGGCCAGCCACCACACTTCATGGCTGGGCTTCAGGGCTGTGCCATAACCCTGCCAGTCTGCAGCTTCAGGTGTGGCTGGTGCAGTCACGTCAACTGTTGTGGCTGTCAGTGCTGTGCCATGCAGCTCAGACCAGCTGCCACCGCTGATGTCACGGGTCACTTCCTTGCTGCCTACCACCTGACGCTTGCCACCAAGGCGCTTGTCCACTGCCTTGCTGACGTCATGATTCTTTGGAAAGCCCGTGCCAAAGATGTGCACCAGCTGATCTCTGACTTCGAAGCCAGCCAGCTCCAGCGCTGTGCCAGTCCAGTGGCTTGTGCGTGGCAGTGCCCAGACCAGGGCGTGACCACCTGGCTTCAGCACCCGCAAACACTCAGCCAGGATGTCTGTGAGCCAGGCTATCCACTGTCGTGGTCCACCCTTGTCAGAATCCCATGCCTTGGACATGAAGCTGATGCCAGCTGGTGGGTCAGTGACCACGGCTGTCACGCTGCAGTCTGGCAGCTGCTTCAACACTTCCAGGCAATCGCCATGGTGTATCGTGACAGTCATGGCTGCTGCCTCTGGATGTGCACCATGGCACCAAGCTCAACACCAAGGGCTGGATTGCTGCTGTCTGGCTCAGAGCACTGCTCACCTTCTTCAGCACCACAGACAGGACAAGCCTGACACCGTGCCGTGTCAGCCAGCTGCAGCGCGTTGCCAAGGATGTCCATTGGCCAAAATAGCCAGGTGTCTTCTTGCTGTGCATTCTTCATTGTGTGTCCTCCGTCGATACAGGGTCGACGGGTCCAGAATAGCCCAGCACAGCAGGTCAGCTCAACTGACCAGATTGACACCTGGTCAGAAGTATGGTACTATCATTGCTGTAGGCAATTGAGTGAGACAGACCAGACAACGAAGGACACACAATGATCAGAGCTTCAGACGCTGTGCCTGGCAGGAAATACTGGAGACCAGGAAGTCGACGAGCAACCTACGTGGTGCCAAGCACGGCTGACCAGATAGTCAGACGGTGGCAGAGGCAGGGCAGCATCACCACTCAGCAGTCATCAATCATGGCCAGGCTGGATGCTGGTGAGCTGCTGTTCAGACGGTGCCTGTCAGGTGGAGCTGCAGCCTATTGCGCCATACCTGCTGACTATAAGCTGGCAGAGACCAAGCCACGGGTGAAGTCATGAGACGACTACAACGCAACCATCTGGTATCCAGCTGTGGAGTCTGCCCGCTTGGTGAAGTCTACCGCAACGATCCAATGGACTGGTGTGACAGCGTGTCATGTCAGCTGTTGGTCGAACGCAGCACGCTAATGACCAATCCACCTGAAGAGTGCCCGCTCAGGAATGGTCCTGTCAGTGTCACCTTCAACCTGAAGCTGAAGCCATGACCTGGCTGACATACGCAAAGACAGGAAGGGTGCACAGGGTCATTGGTCACAAGTGGGCTAATGAGCACAGTGGCATTGACACTGGCTGTGGTCAGATACTCGTCAAGTCACAGCTGCTCACTCCAGCTGATGGTGACAAGGTCTGTAAGAGCTGCGCTAGAACGTGGTGCATACCTGACTGGCTCAGGGATGCTGTTGGTGACTAGTCCTGTGGAGCTGGCAGCAGCTTGCCATTGACTGGCTGGATGTCATCGTCTGACGGTGCTGGCATCTGGCCAAGCTTGCTGATGACTGACTCCAGCCGTGCTGATGCTGTGTCCAGATCGTCAGCAAAGGTGTCAACGCTGCCAACAGACACGGGTGTCAGGTTGCCTGACACATAGCCAATATCTCCACCAGCTGGATATGGCAGGCCAAGGTTCAGCCTATCGTTGACATCGTTGAAGGGCACACCCATTGAGTGCAGCACTGCAGCCGTGTCCACCAGCTCCTTGGTGATGGTGTTGAGCACTTCGTTTGAGCTGGTGTCAAAGGTGACCTTGATGCCACCGCCAAAGTCAGCAGCAAGGGCAAGGGTCAGACCATCTGCCAGGTTGGACAGGAAGGTCATGACGGTGTCTTGCCAGAAGACCCGTCTGGCAGTCTCATAGTTGGCATACGTGGCACGATCGAGAATGCCCACCAGCACGGGTGGCACGCCGAACACGGCACAGATCTCTTCACGCAGCAGCTTGCGACTGTTGATGAAATCCATCTCCACAGCGGTCTCAGACATCTTGACCCACCGTGCCTCATTGCCCATGACCCATGGAACCCGTGCGTTACGGCTGCCCATGTGCTGCTCTCTGACCCTGAGCCTGGCTTGCTTGTAGGCTGTGTCAGACAGGGGCTGAGCAAACGATACCATGCCATCAGCAACGGCACGGTTCTGCAGGGCCACCTTGTTCCAGGTCACAGCTTCCACTTCGGTGTCAACCGTCCTGGCTGCTGCCATCATCGGTGACATTCCAAGGTATGGATTGCTTGGATCGGACAGCATCAGCTGTGCAATCTCTTCAGCTGGTATGACCTTCTCCTGTCCGTCGACCCGTCTGACATAGTGGCTGATGTACTCCGTCCTGTCTGGCACTGGAGCCATCTGGTCAGGTGGCAGCAACCACAGCTCAGCCACCACCATGTTGCTGCCGATCATGACACCGTTCTTGGCAATGTACCCGTTGCCACTGAGCAGCAGGTGCTGGGTCAGCCATTCAAAGAAGTCCTGCCTGGACCAAAACGCATTGGGCTTGTCCAGCAGCAGCTGGAGCGGGTGGCTTTCGAGTGGCTCTTCTGTGGAGCTGTCAACCACCATGACGGGTACAGATGCCACTGCACTGGCTATCTTGTTGACACAAGCATAGACCCAGACGGTGGACTTGACGCCTTCCTTGACTGCCCGCTCCATGCTCCATGGGCTGAAGACAGGCCTGCCATCCATGCTGCGTGCTATGCCTTCAGCGAAGGTGGCCTTGGTCTCCAGGCTGGACCAGTCGTTGGAGAGCAGCTCAGGCTCTAGTGGTGATGGCTTGTTGTCCCTGCTGGGCTTCAGCCTGGCTATGAAATTCCGAATAGCTCCCATGGTGTGTCACCAAAGCCTGTGGACTGTGGGTCAAAGGCTGGCTGATTGCGCTGCCATGGCTTCAGCCGTGCTGTCTCAGCCGTGCCTCTGATCCTGTCCTTTCCGTTCTGTGCACCATTGGCAGGCCTGGAATCATCGCTGTCAGGACGTCCAAACCGCAACCTGAATGCACTGTGAACCAGGTAGTTTAGCGCCTGGCTCTCACAGTCTACCCTGTCATTGTAGGCCGCGAAAGGAAAGCCACAGACTTCATCAATGTGGTCTTCAATCCACTCAGCTGGATTGTCGCCAAGCACCCTGAAGCTGTCTTTGGGATAGTGGATGTTGCCAGCCTCGAACAGTGGCTGACAGCTCACCAGTCTGGCGAATTTTGATTCCCTTGGAGTGTACGGCACCATTCCAGGTATGCGCTGTGTCATGACATCGATGACAGCCGTGCCGTTTGCCTTGTCCTCCACAAGCTTGACTGCGTCAGCCAGCTCTTGTGGCCACCTTCGCATGATGCGCTTGATGGCCTTGATGGTGTTGGTGAAGCTCAGGTGGTCACAGATCTGGTCCAGCAGGTAGATGTTGGCTTCATGTGGTGCATGCCGTTGCCCGTACAGGCTGATACAGACACGGCTGCTGGACTTCGTATCCTTGAAGGCACAGTCGACGCTGAGCAGGAAGGTGGCGAATCCTTCAAGGGGAAGCGCGCTGTACCTTGTGATCCAGTCACGGGCAATGATGTTGCCATCATCGGTGGTTGGCTTGCCCTGGTACTTGGCTGCCCATATGCGCTTGTGTCGCTTCAGCGGTGCCAGCTCTTCCTTGCCAAACCTGTCAGGCCATAGATACTCGCCCTTCTTGCGCCTGTCCTTCCTGGTGACTGCTGCCTTTCGTTCCTTGCCCTGCCTGGCTGGCATTTCGGCAGGGAAGTGCAGCACCTTCCAGTTGAGCTGGAAGCCTGGCTCTTGCTGCATCCTGCCAACCACATCGTCTTCATGCCAGCGGGTGGTCATCAGGCAGAGCCTGGCACCAGGCGCTCTGCGTGTCCAAAGGTCTGACCACAGCCACTGCCACACCTTGTCACGGTGGGTCTGGCTCAGGGCTTCAGCCTGGTTCTTTATCGGGTCATCGACAACAGCCACATCGAAGCCATAGCCAGTGATGGCACCGCCAACACCAGCACAGATATACCGTCCAGCGTGGTGCAGTAGATGCCACTCACGGACAGTCTGCTTCTTTGACTTCAGGTGACCCATGCCGGGCTGCCACCGCTTAACGGCTGGCCATAGCATCTGGTAGCGCTCGTCATCCATGATGTGCATGACGTCCCTTGACAGGGCATCACTGAGATCCTGACCATAGCTGCAGGCCAGAAACTTCACACCAGGGCGTCGACCAAACAGGTAGGGTGGCAAACGTCTGCTCACCAGCTCAGACTTGCCATGCCTTGGTGGAGCTACCAGGATCAGATTCTTCTTCTGGTCACCACCAAAGAGCCAGGCGTCCAGGGCGCTGGCTATCACTTCATGGTGCCAGTTTACTTCATAGTCTGGCTTGGTGAACTGGACGAAATTGAGCAGGCTGCTCTTGGCTATCCTGCGTAGCTTTTCACGCCTGCTCTTCTCAATGAAGACAGCTTCAGGGATGCCCAGTTGCACGGTCTATCTCTTCAGTGATGTGGTCTGCCATGTTCATGGTGGCTGCCTTCACATATTCCATGAAGTCATCAAGTCCAGCTGTCAGCCGTGCCTTGCTCAGCTCTCCATCGTACAGCACACCAATCTTGTGCCCCTTGGTCTTCAGGATGGTGTGCCTCTGACCCCGTGCCTTTGCTATCTCAGCAAGCGCCTGGCCTGGATACATGTTGACCACCAGCAGATAAGGCGGGTCAGGTGCATCTGCAGCTAGACACATAATCCAAAGCTTCCTTTCCCTGCGCTCTGTCAGGGTCTTGCGCTTGGTCATCTAGTCATATCTCCACAGGTGCAGCCACACTCAGGGCATGGCTCTGGCTTGTACTCAGGGTTGGCTGGCACATACCGCTGACAGTTGGTGCGATAGTAGCCACCACCATGTGGGTCTTCATTGGCTGCTGGAATCTTCAGACGGTTCTTCATTCCAAGACTACACACGCTGAAGCTGTCGGGTGGGTTTCCTGGCCTGGTCCAGTAT
>Ga0180437_10009242_pt1 | contig 12250 bp, 9 predicted proteins | sample SS_ome_4_FD_132410 | JGI IMG/M metagenome (GOLD analysis project Ga0180437, IMG submission 132410) | Hypersaline lake sediment archaeal communities from the Salton Sea, California, USA - SS_3_D_1 metaG | ecosystem: Environmental > Aquatic > Non-marine Saline and Alkaline > Hypersaline > Sediment... | reverse complement strand
CGCCTCGACCTGTTCCGCGTCATGGCTCAGCCCCCGGTCGCCGAAGCGCCACGGCGGCCTCCACCGCCCGGCACCCACGTGACCGTGGGCGAAATCATGATGCGCCAGGTGCCCACAGTTTCGACAGACGCGCCTCTGGCTGAGGTGGTGGACCTGATCGTGACCACAGCCCAGCGACGGGTCGTCGTCGTGGATGACGAGCAGCGCGCAGTGGGCATCATTACCGACGGCGACCTGTTGAAGCGAGCAGCCGAGGCGGAGCGAGGCGGGATCCTCCAGGCGTTGGCCAGTCGCGTCCCGGCGAGCCAGCAGGAGGAGGCCATCCGCCTTCGGCAGCGCACGGCCAGCGAGCTGATGACGCCACGGCCGGTATCTGTGCGGCCCGACACCCCCTTGTTGGATGCCCTGCAGTTGTTGCTAGAGCACTGCATCAAACGCCTGCCGGTGGTCGACGACGAAGGGCGGCTGGTGGGCCTCCTGGGCCGTGGCGGCGTCCTCCAGGTTCTGAGCCGTGAGCTGGAATCGCCGGACGCGTCGTGATGTAGGGGCTACGAGTCAGTCCGTTGGCCAGGCAGCGCGTCAGCCGTCGACGACCGCCTGGGCGATGTGTTACATTTGACAGCGGCACGCAGGAGGTGTACAATTTGCCTGTTGCACGCCATTCCCGGAAGGCGGGACTGGCAGGTTGTGACACAACTAGTGAGCGTGCGCCGTGGGCGGATGATAGGCCCATGGTGAGAAATCTATAGAGGAATATGGACGAGATCAAACCAGAAGACGGGCCTCCTTCGAGTAGGAAGGGACATCTGTCCCGTCTTCACCCTGCCAACCGAATAATCTAGCCCCCCGGAAGGCAGGCAAGCACCCCGCAAATCCGCCTCCGGGGAGCCCCATCCCGGAGGTGAGTCATGGAAACCTTTGTCCTGGACGACGTCTTGGCGCGTCTGCGCGCTGCCCTGGAGCGCGACGACGTAGCCGGCGCGACGGCCATCCTGGAGGCCCTGCGCCCGCCCGACCAGGCCGATCTCTTTTCCGAGTTGGACGACCAGGAGCAGTTCGCGCTCCTGCCGGAGCTGAACCCCGCCGACTCGGCCGACATCCTGGAGAAGCTGGACGACCAGGAGGCAGCCGAGCTGGTGGCTGGCCTGCCGCCTGAGACCGTTATTCGCATCGTGGACGAAATGGAGCCCGACGAGGCGGCCGACCTGTTGGGCGACATCACCCCTGCCCAGGCACAGGCCGTGTTGGCTGGCCTGGAAGATCCCGAAGAGGTCCGGCCCCTCCTGCTGCACCCCGACGACAGCGCCGGTGGTCTGATGACCTCCGAGTTCCTGGCCCTGCGCCGCAGGATGACCGCTCGGCAGGCGATCCAGGCCCTCCGTGATTGGAAACCAGAAGGCGAGGAGGTTTACTACCTGTTTGTTGTGGATCGCGACGGGATCCTGGCCGGCGTGGTCAGCCTGCGGCAACTGGTGGTTGCCAAACCGGAGGAACGCCTGGAAGAGATCATGGACCGGGAAGTGATCTCGGTCCGGGTGGGGGCCGACCAGGAAGAGTGCGCCCGGCTCATGTCGCGCTACGACCTGCTGGCCCTGCCTGTGGTCGACGCCACAAACCGGCTCCTGGGTGTGGTCACGGTGGACGACGTGGTCGACGTCCTGGTGGACGAGGCTACGGAGGACATCCAGCGCCTGGGTGGCGCCGAGCCCCTGGCCCGGCCCTACCTGGATACCAACGTTCTGACCATTGCCCGCAAGCGCATTGGCTGGCTGCTTCTCCTCTTCCTGACGGCCACCCTGACCGGGTCGGTGATGCGCCTCTTTGAGAACGAGCTGCAAGCCATGGTGGTTCTGGCCGTCTTTGTCCCCTTGCTCATCGGTACCGGGGGTAATGCCGGTTCGCAGACCACGGCGACCATTATCCGCGCATCGGCTGTCGGGGACGTGGATTTCGACGATGCGCTGCGCGTGTGGATCCATGAGCTGAAGATCGGTCTCGTCCTGGGCTCGGCCATGGCAGTGGCGGCTTACGTGCGAGCCATCACCTGGGAGCGGGATCCGGCGCTGGCTGTGACCGTTTCGGCTTCGATTTTTGGCATCGTGTTGTGGGCGACCGGGGTTGGCTCTCTGCTTCCGCTGTTGGCCGTACGCCTGGGGATCGACCCCACCGTCGTCTCCGGGCCGGTAATGAGCACCTTGGTGGATGCCACCGGGCTGTTGATCTATTTCACCATCGCCCGGCTGATCCTGGGCCTGTGAAGATGAGCCAGGTGGCTGGACAGGCAGGTCAATCGATGGCATAATCTGTGGAGATAGGACATGGTGATTGTTGAGCAGCGGTGCCCGGTTCTTGTAAGCGTGTGGGCTGCGATCCGGGAAGGCGTCGCGGAGGAGGATGCTCTATGAACCGATTCTTGACCGCAGAAAGTGTCGTCGTTGTCCTGGTCCTGGTGACCACGCTGGTGGCCATCATCGCCCGCCGGCGTCGACTGCCATACACTGTGACCCTGGTGGTGATCGGTTTGTTGATCGCCATTCCCACGTCCCTGGAACTGGAGGCAACACCCGACCTCATCCTCGCCATCTTTGTCCCACCGCTCGTTTTCGAAGCAGCGTTTCACCTCGACTTGAGACAACTGCGTGAGAATCTGACTCCGATCTTGCTGCTGGCTGTGCCTGGTGTGCTGTTAACCACGCTGCTCGTCGGCGGCATGACAGCCCTCGGCGCAGGCATGGCCTTTGGGACAGCCGTAGTGTTTGGGGCCTTGATCGCCGCTACCGACCCGGTCGCAGTTGTCTCCCTCTTCCGCGCCCTCGGCGTGCCGCGCCAACTGGCCCTGACCGTGGAGGGTGAGAGCCTATTCAACGACGGCACAGCAATCGTGGTCTTTCGGATTGCCGTGGCTGCGGCGTTGACAGGCGTCTTTGAGCCGCTCACCGGGCTCACTGACTTTCTCCGGATTGCCCTGGGCGGGATCGGTGTCGGGCTGGTGCTGGGTTGGATCACGGCCCAGCTCGTTGCCCGGCTCGAAGATCGTCTGACAGTGACCTCACTGACAACGATCCTGGCCTTCGGCTCCTACGTCGCTGCCGAGTACTTTCACGTCAGCGGGGTGCTGGCCGTAGTCGTGGCTGGCCTCTTGTGCGGCAACGTGGGGATGGCTGGCGCTTCGCCCTCGACCAAGATCATGATCTTTAACCTCTGGGAGTACCTGGCTTTCCTTGCCAACTCACTGGTCTTCTTGCTCATCGGCTTGAGCGTCGATCTGACGTTGCTCTGGGATAACCTGGGCGCTATGGTTGTGGCTGTGGTGGCCGTGGTGGGCAGCCGGGCGATCGTCGTCTATGGCTTCTCCTGGCTGGCCCGACTCTGGGGCAAGACATCGCGAATTCCTTCTAGTTGGCGACACGTTCTGTTCTGGGGTGGCCTGCGCGGAGCCATCAGTCTAGCCCTGGTACTGAGCTTGCCGGTGGCAATGCCGGCCCGGCGGGAACTGCAAGCCATGACCTTTGGCGTGGTTTTGTTCACCCTCCTGGCCCAGGGGACCACGATTCAGCTCTTGTTGGAGCGCCTCGGCCTGACTGAGCGATCGCCGCAGTGGGTTGCCCGCGAGACGCGGCTGGGTCGCCTGTTCGCTACTCAGGCCGGTCTGCGCCGCCTGGAGCAGATGCACCGAGACGGCATGCTTCCCGACGAGATGTGGGCCGGCCTGCGCGAGGGATACCGCCAGGATCAGCAGCAGGTGGTACAGGAGATCAAGCAATTGTTTCACGAGCACGCTGAACTAGAAGGCGAGATGCTGTTTCAGGCCCGGCGAGAGGCGCTGAAGGCCGAACGGGGGGCGCTCTGGGATGCCCTGCGGCGGAATATACTCTCCGATCCGGTGTATGAGAGATTGTCCACTGACATTGATCACCGGCTAGAGGCCCTCGATCTGATCTACAGCGCAACGCATGAACGGCCATCTGTCGGGGAAGAAGGTTGAGTCATGGGGCCGATCGTATGCGCAACGCGCGGGGGCGAGGCTGGTCGCCGCACCCAAGAACGAGCCATTGCCCTGGCTAAAGAACGAGGGGCTGAGCTGGTCTTTCTGTGCGTGTTCGACCCCAGTCTCGCGGGGCAGTTGAACGACGCACTGGGGGCAGCGGTAGAAATGGAGCAGCAGTGGCTGGGCCGGGCATTGCTGGGCACTGCCCAGGCCCGTGCCCAAAAGGAAGCGGTAGGTACTAACGCAGTGGTCCTCATCGGCCCGGTCCTGGAGACCATAGAGGGCTTCCTACGCCAGGTCGACGCTTCTGCTCTAATCATCGGCGAGCCCAAGACGAGCTCGGCGCTGGCTGCTTTTCATCCGGGCAAGGTTCACCATTTCGCCGAGCGAGTGAGGCAAAACACGGGAGTGGATGTGCTCGTGGTCTCCCCGGAAGAATAAGCCCGTACGAAGCAACACGATCCAGGGCAGCGATCGATTCCGCCCTACGCATACCTTTCAAATGAAGACCCTCAAAATAGGGCATTTGTCCTAGGAAAAACCGGTCCTCGAACCGATCCCCCCCGGGCCAAAAGCTGGTATCATTGTCGCACGGAGCAGTGGCGTCGCTCGCACCCTGCACTCACGCTTGTTCAGGGGCAAGCGGTAGAAGGCTGGAGGCTCACACGATGGATTGGTTGACCTTGGAGGAATTGAAAGCGCTGGTAGTTCGCTGTCCTGCTATCTCGGTCTCCCTCTTTATGCCCACTCATCGATATAGCACGGAGATCCGACAGGATCGAATTCGATTCAAGAATCTGCTGCGGGAAGCGGCAGAGCGCCTACAGGCTTCAGGGCTTCGGTCTCCAGATGCAGCGGCAATTCTGGCACCGGCAGAACGACTTCAGCGCGATCCCACCTTCTGGCGGTATCAGAGTGACGGACTTGCGGCGTTCCTGGACAGGGAAAGGGTTCGTTTCTACAGGCTGCCGCTAGACTTTGGCGAACTCGTAGTTGTGGCAAACCGATTCTACGTCAAGCCCCTCTTGCCCATGTTCACAGGCGATGGTCATTTTTTCGTTCTGGCGCTCAGCCAGGCTCAGGTTCGTCTCTTGGAAGCAACTCGCTACAGTGTGGACGAACTCGAGTTGCCCGGTGTTCCCTCTGGCCTGGCCGAAGCCCTTGCCTACGAAAAACCCGAGAGACGGCTGCAGTTTCACACCCGGGCTGCGGCCAAGGCGAATGGCCAGGCAGCAGTCTTTTTCGGTCACGACCCCGCCGACGAGGCCAAGGATAGGCTCTTGCGCTACTTCCGCCAGATCGATCAGGGTCTCCGCGAGATGCTCAAAGACGAGAGCTCGCCTCTGGTGCTGGCCGGCGTGGATTACTTGCTTCCTATCTACCGGCAGGCCAACAGCTATCCATATCTTCTGGAGGAGGGCATCGCAGGCAATCCCGATGCACTGACCCCCGCCGAGCTGCACGCCCTAGCCTGGGAGCTGGTAGAGCCCGACCTCCGAGAGGCACAGGAAGTAGACCAGGCTCAGGTTGAGTTTCTGGCCGGAACGGGCCTGACCTCGACCAACGTGCATGACGTCGTCCCGGCTGCGCACTATGGCCGGGTAGAAGTCCTGTTCCTGGACGAAGGGTCACAGATTTGGGGCCGCTTTGATGCCGATGCTGGGACCGTCGAGTTACACGACAATCCAACTCCAGAAAGTGATGACTTGCTGAACCTGGCAGCGATCCAAACCATCCTGAGTCGGGGCACCGTCTACGTTGTTCAAGCTGCAGCAGTGCCCAGTGATGAGCCACTGGCTGCCATCCTTCGCTACTGAAGGACGGTAGACAGATGGGAGAAAGTATCAGGGTAGGTAGAATCTGGGGCATTCCACTCCAGTTCCACGTTAGCTGGTTCGTGGTTTTCTGCCTGGTGACCGGGGCAATGGCCTTGGTGCAACTGCCTGCAACGTATCCCGATTGGCCGCGTCTTGTCTACCTGGCCGTCGCCGTGCCCACCAGCCTGCTCTTCTTCGGTTCCGTGCTGTTTCATGAATTGGGCCATAGCTGGGTCGCTCTGCGCAACGGAATCGGCGTACGGGCGATTACGCTGTTCGCTTTGGGCGGCATAGCCCACATGCAGCATCTCCCGCGTTCTCCTGCCGCGCAGTTGCGTGTCGCCCTCGCCGGTCCGGGGGTAAGCATCACCCTATCCGGTCTGTTTGGCCTGCTTGGACACCTGGGCAGAGGCTGGCCTTACGTGGCCCAGCCGGCCCAGTGGCTGGCACGCATCAACCTGGTCATCGCCATCTTTAATTTCCTCCCCAGCCTTCCACTCGACGGAGGTTGGGTTCTGCAAGCCACCGTCTGGCGCTTGCGGGGTAGCTACTACCGGGCGATGCAACTCGCGCTGCGAAGCGGGAGCATACTTGCCTCAGGCATGGTGGGCCTGGGAATCTTCATGGTGATGTGGAGCCAATCCCTCGAGGGCGTGTGGCTGCTGCTCATTGGCACGTTTTTGATGGTCGCCTCCTCCACCGATCCTGCACTGCTGACTCTGCAGATACTGCTGCAGGACATGACAGTTGCCCAGGTGATGCACCGTGAGATGCCACAAGTATCGGGTCGTGTGCCTCTACAACTTGTGACGGTTGCTGGCATTCTGCGAGAAAGTGGATTCTGCCTCGTCGTTGGCCAGGACGATCAACCACGGGGACTGCTGACGGAGCAGCAGGTGCTTGGAGTACCTCGGGTGTCCCGGCCCGAAGTGTCGGTTGAGCAGGCAATGATCCCTCTAGACAGTCTGCCGGCGGTACGGCCCGGCGATGAGTTGGCCGATGTTGTGAAGCAGATGCACGAGACAGAGACATCTCAAGCCCTGGTGCTGGAGGACGGCCAGTTATTGGGCGTCGTGAGCCACGGTGCAATTCTGCGCCAGGCTCAGCTTCATGTTGAACAAGAAATCGCTTCGGAGAAATCCTTCGTGTGATGCTGAAAGGAGACAAGACTATGCAGAATGCTCACTGTCCGGAATGCGATCAGCGAATCATCCTCAGCCCCGCCAAAATCGGGCAATCTCTGACCTGCCCTCGGTGTGACATCCATCTGGAGGTAGTTGGTCTGGAACCCCTAGAATTCGACTGGGGCTATGACTGGACGTGGGAAGAAAGTGAAACGGGAGCACAACATACTGAGTCGGGCGCAGCCTGTCCGGAATGTGAGGAGATAATTGGTCTCAAGTCTCCTCCTGCTCCAGGCCAGAAGCTGAGCTGCCCCTCTTGCCATGCCGATCTTGAGGTGTGCTGTACAGACCCTTTGGTACTTGATCCTCTGTATGTGGAGACCGCGGAGGACTGGAATGGGCAAACGCTGCTAACGTCGGGAGGGCCAGAATGAAGCTCGAACGATCCGTCGTACCGCGTTGGGTGGCCGTCTTGGTGGCTCTCTTTATCATTGTCCTTGTGGTTATCTTGCTCCTGGCCAGTCAGAATAGCCAAAGTGCCGAAGAGGAACCGTATCCCTCTGGGGCCTGTATTCAACGAATGCCTGACACTAGTGAGACCGCTGCTGAGACTGCCCAAGATTTCCTGCAGGCAGGCAAACCACGTGTGGTCTATCCAGAGCAGGGGACTGGAAGGGAGGGATGACAAGCAGAACAATCAGATAGTGAGTTGTCTTGCCTTGGCCAAAGGCCGTGATGATCGTGGCAGGGTGGCATGTTCTGCTGCCTGCACAGGAAAGGCTGTCTGTCCAGCGGGTAGCTGTGTCAAGAAAGTCTTCACTTCCGAAAGCATTATCTCATGAAGGAGGTAGAAATGGTACGTAACAAAACGTTAGTCAGAACACTCGTTTGTGTGGTTGTGATGATCAGCACGGTCACAATCCTGCCTGCAACGGCGCAGGAGACAGACTGGCTGGTGTCCAACGAGCGCGGCACAGTCGGCATATCATCACCGGCAGCAGGTGACACGATCAGCGGCGCGGTGGAGATTGCTGGCACGGCGACCTCGCCCGGCTTTGTCTACCACAAGGTAGAATACTCTGTCGATGGCGAGGCCTGGTTCCCTGTCGACGGCGACGCCTACAAGCACGAGACTGTTGTCACCGAAGGCAATCTCACGACCTGGGACACGACTCTCTTCAAGAACGGCAGCTACTGGTTGCGTGCTGTCGTCGTGGACAACACCGGCAACTATGTTGCGTCAAGTCCCACTCCGGTTACGATTGACAACCCCGAGGTTGAGGAGGCAGTAGTCGAGGCTGGAGAGGAAGTCGCTATCGAGGAGGAAGAAGCGGCTGAAGAGATCGCTGCCGAGGAAGAAGCGACTGCCCCGTCTTGGCTGGTGTCCAGCGAGCGCGGCACGGTTGGCATATCAGCACCGGCAGCAGGTGATACGATCAGCGGCGCGGTGGAGATTGCTGGCACGGCGACCTCGCCCGGCTTTGCCTATCACAAGGTAGAATACTCTGTTGATGGCGAGACCTGGTTCCCTGTCGATGGCGACGCCTACAAGCACGAAACTGCTGTCACCGAAGGCAGTCTCACCACATGGGACACGACTCTCTTCAGGAACGGCGCCTACTGGTTGCGTGCCGTAGTTGTGGACGGCACCGGCAACTATGTTGCATCGAATCCCATTATGGTTGCCATTGACAATCCCAAGGTCGAGGAATAGCGAACGACGCGTCTAGCGCTTTCGGATCTGACACGCTTCTTGGCACAAAGGCAGGCTCGAGAAACAGGAACCCCAGTGTACCATGGCTGGTCACACTGGGGTTCGTTTCTGTTGTCCGCATGAATAGAAAGCCGTCAGGAATTCGGCGATTCGAGTCGACCGCAGAGCGCGGGCGGCCTTGGGAGTGAGCAGGCTAGCCACCAGATAGCCTGTGCTGACCAGCCAGACCCAACTGCCAAAGGTAGTTCTAGAGTCACGCCAAGCCACCGTGAGCTAACAGTAGGCCCAATCAAGGGGATGGCCTGGATCGGCCCAGCGGAAGCCTGGGCTACAGCGGCCAAAGCAGGGGCAGGAATGCGATACTCAGGATCAGGGTGATGAAGATCAGCGGGGCACCCACTTTGAGGTAATCACGGAATTGATAGTTGCCGGCAGCCATGACCAGGGTGTTCACCGGCGAGGCTACCGGAGAGGCGAAGGCCATCGAAGCAGCAATTGCGACGGCCATCAGGAAAGCATAGGGCTGCACATCCAGCTGCCGGGCTGCTGCCAGCGCGATAGGCGCAACCAGAACCGTGGTGGCCGTGTTGGACAATACCTGGGTAAAGGCGGAGGTGAGCAGGAACAGCCCAGCCAGCACGGCCAGGGGGCCCAGGTTGCCCACCGACTCAACCAGTCCCTCTGCCACCAAGCCCACGAGGCCCACTTTTTCCAGGGCGATGCTCATGGGCAGCATGCCGGCAATGAGCACGACGCTTTTCCAATCGACTGCTTCATAGGCCTCATCGATCGTCACACAGCCGGAGAGGATCATGGCCAGCGCAGCTACCATCGCCGCCGCTGCCACCGACACCGCGTTGGTGATCATCAAGACCAGCATCCCAGCCAGGACGAGCAGCGCGATCGGTGCTCTATGCCGGGCAGGGGCTCCGGCCATCGCTTCGGGCTCACCCATCACCACGAAATCCCGCTGCTTTTTCTTCACGGCGGAAATGCTCCGCCATGCGCCCTGGACCAGCAGCGTGTCGCCAGCTTGCAGACGGGTCTCCTTCAGGTTCATGTCTCCCTTTGCACCAGCTCGGTTGATGGCCAGGACCGTCAAGTTGTAGGTCGAACCGAACTTTGCCTCAACCAGGGTCTTGCCCACCAGCGACGAGCGCGGTGGGAGGAGGATCTCGGCGATGCCCGCTTCGTAGTCAATGAGACTCTGTCTCTCCTCCACGTCGACTGGCTGCAGGGCGAGGTTCCAATGGGCTGCAGCATGACTGACGTCGGTACCGTTGCCCTGTACAACCAAGACGTCGTCCATGGTGATAGGTGTCGTTTCACGCTGCATTCGTTGCATGCTGTCGGGCTGGAGCGTCAGACGCTGTCCGCCGACCTTTACCAGGGGATGAAGCTGGCCCGAGCGCTGGATCTCTAGCACAGAGATATGAAATGCGCGGCCCAAGTCGGCCCCAACGACCGTCTGGCCAACGAGGGGCGAGCCACGACGGACCCGCAGATGAAATAGATTGTCGGGCAGTCGATAGAGGTCTACGAGCTCCTCCGGGGTTTCCACTCGCTGTACATCCTGGACCCGCTTCCGATCTGGAAGAAGCGAGCGGCCGACAGACAGCATGAACAGGACACCGCCAACAATGAGGATGAGCCCGATGGGGGTATAGTCAAAGAATTCGAAAGCGCTCAAGCCCTCTTCCCGCAGCAAGTCGCTGACAATGAGGTTGGGTGGAGTGCCAATCAACGTGGTGGCGCCACCGAGCAGCGAACCAAATGAGAGAGGAATCAGCAATCTCGAGGGATTGACTTTGGCTCTCGCGGCCAGGCTGACAATCGCCGGCAGGAGAACGGCGACCGTGCCCGTATCGCTCATGAATCCGGACAGCAAGGCAACGGCCCCCATGATGACGGCGATGAGTCGCCACTCGCTGCCGCCGGCAATGGAGAGAATGCGCCGCCCAATGAGGTCTGCGAGGCCCGTCTGCATCACTGCCCCGCCAACGATGAACAGGGCCGCAATTGTCAGGACCGCCGAATTCGAAAAGCCTGACAAGGCTTCGTCCGTGGTCAGCAACCGACTGAGCATCAGGGCAACCATGACCCCGATGGCGACGACGTCAACCCGCAACCACTCGGTGACAAAGAGGATAATGGCGACGGCCAGGATGCCCAAGGCAATCCACATATCGGGTGTCACGATCTTGCCTTACCAATCAGGGAAAACCGACTAGGTCGCCAGGACGCGCACCCTAATGCACGTACCTTTCCCAGTCGCGCTCTCGATCTCCAGGGCACCTCGCATCTCGGCGGCTCGCTCGCGCATCGAGTTCAGGCCCATTTGGCCGGGATACTCGCACTGAGGGTCAAAGCCAACTCCATCATCTCGCACTTCAAGCCGGGCCTCGTTGTGGATATGTTGTAGCCGGATCACCACTCTGTTGGCCTGGGCGTGCTTGACTACGTTGTTCAATGCCTCCCTGGCAATCCGATAGAGTGTCTCTTTGGCATCAAGGGGCAAGTCAGGCTCCTCGCACAGCTCCGTAGCCACTTCCAGCTCGTGACGGGCGTGTAGGGCCGCCGCTTGGCGTGTCAAAGCGACGACCAGCCCGTCTCTCTCAAGAGAGTCGGGTCGCAGTTCAAAGATCAAGGCCCTCATCTCGGCCAGGCCGGCATCGGCCAGCGAGAGCACATAGCGCATGGGCTCTACAGACTGGTCAGGATCCTGCTCCAAATAGGTAAGCGCGGTATGGCCTGCCAGACCGATGCTGTAGAGTACTTGTGAAACCGAGTCGTGCAGCTCCCGGGCCAACCGCTGTCGCTCTTCTACTGCCGCTAGCCGTCGCGTCTGGGCAAAGAGGTGCGCATTCTCGATGGCCGTCGCCGCCTGGTGGGCGATGGTCCGCGCCAGGGCGGCATGGTGTGACGTGTAGGCACCGGCCTGGCGATGATAGAGAAGCAACCAACCCTTGAGCTGCTCCTGGATGGTAAATGGGATCCCCATCCAGGCCCGAAGATGGACCATCTGAGGGTCAGATTCGAGTGCCTGGCGCAGAGCTTGGGCCACCCGCCCGTCTCCCTGGATGTCGTCCACGATCAGCGGTTCGTTTCCCAGCATCTGCGCCCACAGATCTTTGTACTCCTGCCCCACGAAGAATGGTAGAGCAGCATCTTCTCCCGGGGTAGTCCCCTGGTGGACCACATTCCTCACTTCGTCTCTTTCGATGAGCAGGATGCTGGCTGCCGTACAATCCACCACGTTCCCCAGCTGGTCCAAGATCAATCCCAGCAGGGGGCGCAGCTCCAGGGTGGAGGCAATGCTGGCCGAGGCATCCAACAACGTGGCCAGTTCGTGCGTGCGCTGCTGAACCCGCTGTTCCAGCAACTGATACGCTTGTACTTCCTCAGTGACGTCCCGTACTACGGCCAGGGCGTGGGGCTCGCCGCGGTAGACGAACCTGGTGCCATCAACTTCGACGTGGAAGGGGATACCATCCTGGCGCAAGTTCATTCCTCGACCATGGAATTCCCTGTTTACCCTGACTTCTTGCAGGAGTCGGTCAAAGAGCGGCATCGAGTCGGGATGGATCAAATCTGTGGGCTCGAGATG
>Ga0180437_10009241_pt1 | contig 12250 bp, 9 predicted proteins | sample SS_ome_4_FD_132410 | JGI IMG/M metagenome (GOLD analysis project Ga0180437, IMG submission 132410) | Hypersaline lake sediment archaeal communities from the Salton Sea, California, USA - SS_3_D_1 metaG | ecosystem: Environmental > Aquatic > Non-marine Saline and Alkaline > Hypersaline > Sediment... | reverse complement strand
CTGGTGGTGATCAAACCCAGCGGCATCGGCTACGACGAAATGACGCCCGAGCGGATGGTCGTGGTGGACCTCCAGGGCAACGTGGTTGAAGGCGAGCTGCGTCCGTCGTGCGACACGCCGGCCCACGTGGTGCTCTACAGCCACTTCGAGGTGGTCGGTGGGATCACGCATACTCACAGCACTCGGGCGACGATCTTCGCCCAGGCCCGCGTCGAGATCCCCTGTCTGGGCACGACCCACGCCGACCACTTCCACGGCCCCGTCCCGGTCACCCGCCCACTGACGCAGCAGGAGGTCGAGACGGACTACGAGGCAAACACCGGGCGGGCGGTCGTCGAGCGATTTGCCGAACTGGACCCCTTGACGATGCCCGCGGCGCTGGTCGCCGGCCATGCGCCGTTCGCCTGGGGCGCTGACGCCGCCGAGTCGGTCGTCAACGCCGTGGCGTTGGAGGCCGTGGCCCAGATGGCGATCGGCACGATGACAATTCGCGGCGACGCCCCGCCGCTGGAATCGTACGTGCTCCAAAAACATTACCGGCGCAAACACGGTGCCGACGCATATTACGGACAGAAGTAGTCACAGATCATCACGTGATTTCCAGCGAGCGGGGGCAGGGTGGGTCGAGGCACGAGACCCACGGGACGAGAATCGAGAGGAAGTACTTCCGCGTGGGTCTCGTGTCTCGACCCACCCTACCAAGATGCTCAGGGAGGCTCATCATGAGCGTGCTCAATCAAAAGGCGACCCTCGGGTTCATTCCCGCCAACCGCGGCTTCTTCAGCTCCGAGCTGGCCGCCAAGATGCGCAAGGAAGGCATCGAGGCCATGGAGAAACAGGGGATCGACGTGGTGGTCCCCAGCGAACAACAGACGGAGGTCGGCTGCGTGCAGTCGCTGGCCGAGGCCGAGATCTGCGCCCGGCTGTTCCGGGAAAAGAACGTGCAGGGGATCGTCGCGGGGGCCGTCAACTTCGGCGAAGAGCAATCGGTCGCCTGGACCGTTCGCAAGACCGGACTGGACGTGCCCGTGATGATCTTCGGGTGCCAGGAAGAGGAAACGCTCAAGATGGACACGCGGCGGCGCGATGCGTTCTGCGGGCTGCTGTCGATCGGCGACGTGCTGCGACAGATCGGGGCGAAGTACACGGTCGCCCGGCGGCCGATCTGCGTCCCTTCCGACGAAGCCTTCGCCGCCGATTTGGATTGGTTCGTTCGCATCTGCCGCGTGGTGACCGGCGTGAAGAACGCCCGCTACGGGCAAATCGGCGCCCGGCCCGACGCCTTCTGGACCTGCCGCTACGACGAAAAGCTGCTGCAGCGCTTGGGGGCCACGGCCGTGGTGCTCGATCTTTCCGAGGCCTTCGCCGGCGCCCACGCCCTGGCCGACGACGATCCGGACGTGCAGAAGATCATCGCCGCCATGGGCGAGTACGCCGACGTCTCGGCCGTGAGCCCCGAAAGCGTGCTCCGCAGCGCCAAGCTGGAAGTCTTCCTCCGCCACTTCAAGGAGGAGAACGGCATCGACGCTTTCGGCATCCAATGTTGGACCTCGGTCCAGGCCAACTACGGGGTGTGCAGTTGTGCGGCGATGAGCCGGTTGGGCGACGAGGGGATTCCGTGCGCGTGCGAGTCGGACATCATGGGCACGCTTTCCATGCACGCCGCCATGCTGGCCAGCGGCTCGCCCGCCGCACTGGCCGACTGGAACAACCTGCACAACGAGGACGACGAACTGGCCAACATTTGGCACTGCGGCGTGTTTCCCGCCTCGTTCGCCAAGACGCCGCCCAAGCTGGGCGTGCAGGAGATCATCGCCTCCAGCGGGGCGGCCAAGTACGAGGATTCGCAGTGCACGGTCGAGTTCGTCGCCAAGCCGTCGCCGCTGACGCTCTTCCGCGTGACGCAAGACCCGGAGGCCGGCTGGCACGCGGCCATCGCCGAAGGCAAGATTGAGGACAACCCGGCGGTGACGTTCGGGGCTTACGGCTGGTGCCGGATTCCCAACCTCCAGCGGCTCTACCGCGAGGTGCTGTTGCGGCAGTTCCCGCACCACGTGGCCATCACCCAGTCGCACGTCGGCAACGTGCTTTGGGAGGCGATGGGCAACTACCTGGACTTCCACGTCTATCACGCCACACAGGAGACACCGGGGCTGTATACCACGAGCTTGCCGTTTTGAGGGCTTGCGGGGTAATGATCCCCCGGCTCCGCAATGCGGTTCGTTTAGCCGCCGACCGCGGGTCGGCGAGAACACGTGTTTGAATTTCGCCGACGTCCCGTCGGCGGCTAAACAGCTTACACCATTCGCTGTCAAAGGGAGAACTCATGGAACTCTTGGACTGGATCGTCATTGCCGGATACTTCGCCATGCTCTTGGGGCTCGCCTGGTGGGTGATCCTGAAGAACAAAGACACGGCGGACGACTACTTCCTGGCCGGGCGTAATCTGAGCTGGTGGATCGTCGGGGCGTCGATCTTCGCCTCGAACATCGGCTCGGAGCACCTGGTCGGCCTGGCCGGTTCCGGTTGCACCGACGGCGTGGCGATGGCCCATTACGAGTTGCATGCCTGGTGCCTGCTGGTGCTCGGTTGGATGCTGGTGCCCTTCTACGCAAGGTCGAAGGTGTTCACCATGCCCGAGTTCCTCGAACGGCGCTTCAGCCCCACCAGCCGCTGGGTCCTCTCGGTGATTTCGCTGGTGGCCTACGTGCTGACCAAGATTGCGGTGGGCATCTTCGCCGGCGGAATCGTGTTCTCGGTGCTGTTGCCCGAACTGAGGATCGGCCCCCTGGACAGCTTCTGGATCGGGTCGATCCTGGTGATTGTGCTGACCGGTGCCTACACGATCCTGGGCGGGCTGCGCGCGGTCGCCTACACCGAGGCCGTGCAAACGCTGGTTCTGGTCGTCGGGTCTATCCTGGTTACGATCTACGGCTTGCAGGAACTCGGCGGCTGGGGGGCGTTGCGCGAGATTTGCGGCTCCGAGATGTTCAACCTCTGGAAGCCGCTGGTGCCTGAAGGGGTCGAGGCGACGTGGGCCCCGGTCAAGGAATCGGGCCGCATGGCGTGGTACTTCAACGACAACTATCCATGGCTGAGCATGTTGTTCTGTGCTCCCGTCATCGGTCTGTGGTATTGGTGTACCGATCAGTACATCGTCCAGCGAGCTTTGGGCGCCCCCAACGAGCGCGAGGCCCGTCGCGGCGCCATCTTCGCCTCGTTTCTGAAACTGTTGCCCGTGTTCATCTTCATCATCCCCGGTATGATCTGCTTTGCCCTGGCGACCAGCGGCGAAGCGGACAGCATCAAGCAGGTGATGCTCGACGAGAACGGGCAAGTTATTCGCGACGAGGCGCAGAAGGCGTTTCCCATGCTGGTGGCGACGGTCCTGCCGCCGGGTGTGCGGGGAATCGTCGTGGCGGGGTTGCTGGCGGCCCTGATGAGTTCGCTGGCCGGCGTGTTCAACGCCTCGGCGACGCTCTTCACCATGGACTTCTACTCCAGGCTAAAGCCGGGCACTTCGCAGCACCAACTGGTGTGGATCGGCCGGATCGCCACCACCGCTATGGTGCTGATCGGGTTGGCGTGGATTCCCGTCATCCAGGGCGGCAGAGGCCTCTACGACTACCTTCAAGGCGTTCAGGCGTATCTGGCGCCCCCGATCTTCGTGGTGTTCTTCATGGGCGTGTTCTGGAAAAGGCTCAACGGCGCCGGCTGTCTGGCCGCACTGATCGTGGGGTTCATCATGGGGCTGTTTCGATTGCTCGTGGATACGCCGGTCAAGCTGAAGCTGGAAGGGTTCGAGGCGGGATACGACGAAGGCTCGCTGCTGTGGATCGTCAACAATATGTTCTTCCAGTATTACAGCATCCTGATCCTGCTGGTCTGCGGAGTGGTGATGGTCGTGGTCAGCTACTTGACCAAGGAGCCCGACTACCAGAAGATCTCCGGCCTGACGTTTGGCACCATGACCGACGAAGACCGCGCCGAGTCGCGCAGCAGCTGGGACTTCCGGGACGTGGCCGCGTCGGTGGTGGTCTGCCTGGCGATCCTGGCGGCGTATCTCTACTTCAGAGGATAACGACCCGAAAGCGAGTCATTCCGCCGTGACAAGGAGCGGCTTCTGGGCCGCCGAGCGCCTAAGCTACGGAGGGACAGCAAATACGCCTGAAGTATTGGCAGTATCTTGCCCCACATCTAGCCGGCTGGCAAAAATGATAGGTGGTTCGGCGCACTTGGGTGACACGATGGTCAACTCCCGGGAGTTCATAGCAGCGACGTTCATTGACTCCGGTCTCGACGAGGTCGAATCGGCGATCTTGGACAGACTGGGTTCCTCGCCTGAGCGAACGCTGAATGTAGAGCCGGTTGAGGTTAGCCCCGCGACGATCCACAGGCAGCAGTACAATCCGGCCGCCATGGCTACGCTGCTCTGGGCGCCGCTCACGAGGCCGACCGGAACCGTGTTCTTCGCCAACCTGGAAGATGGTTGGCACACGCTGGTTTACAATCTGGGTGTCGTATGTGGCGTCTCTTGCCTTTCCATCCGAGCGAGCGGGAATGCAGACGAGTGGCCAATCAGGGAGATGCTTGTATACTGTGATGGAGCGGAGAGGCGTCTAGTACGCGTCATGAAGGATGACCCGAAATGGGAGTTCTTCGAACAGGGGGAGCCTCTCTCGCTTGAAGACGTGGATGGGTACTCGGCTAGGCTTTTGCGAAATCGATTGCCTCTGGATAGGCTCTATGACTACTGTGAGCATCTTGGGTGGAGTGTTCGTGACGATCGCACCTGGACCTCCGCGCGGCCGGGGCGCCTCATTACATGGTCAATGCGGGGCGCCTAACTACACGCTGCAGTTGACCGGCTACACCGGCAGCTGAGCGCCACGATCTGGGACCCTGCTACGTAATGGGGAAGTGGCCTTTGAAGGGAAAATCGCATGAGCAAAGTCCTCGTTGAGCCATTGGTCCGGGCCAAGCTGGGGAACTTCGACTCGCGAATGGAACTGTGCGACGAGTCGGGAGAGACGCTTGGTTATTTTGTGCCCGTGTCGGAACACCACTGCTTGCTTTACGCCTGGGCCCAAGCCGAGTTCACCGACGAGGAGATTGCAGCCGCCCGCAAGGAACCCGGTGGGTTGAGTATCGCTGAAGTCTTCGCGGGGCTGGCCGACGGAGGAAATACACGGTAACGTTTCCCCAGAACCTCACGCGACCAACTCACGCCTCCGCTTCCGAATCCTGCACCGTTTGCTCCAGCAAGGCCCGGGCCTGGCGGCCGGCGGCCAGTTGCGGGGCGTGGGTCGGAGAGAATACGGCCAGCGGCTCGAAGTGACGCCCGGCCAGCGACATCTCGACCAGGTCCTCGGCCGAAAGCGTTAGCCGCCCGGCGCGGCGCGTCAGCTCGAAACCGACTTCCCCGATGCCCTCGTACGAGCGGTAGACTACCTCGGTGCAAACCAGCCGGTCGGCGCGGGTGAAGTCGAAATCGAAATCGTACGGCTTGCCCTCGTGGAACAGTCCCCGGGCCAACGCGCAGGCTACGTCGCCGCTTGCCAGCCGGGGACGCAACACGGTGAGGCAATCGCACGAGAACGGGTTCTCGATCGGCCGGATCCTCACGCCGTCTTTCATCGACTCCAGCACGCGATGCGGGTCCGGCTCCTCCGGCGAGAGCAGTTGTGCCCAGCGGGGACGGACGTTCTCGTGCTCGGCAATCCCCAACTGCGCCAGCCGCGAAGGCGTGCCCAGATACAGCGCCGCGTGTTTCCAATAGCCGGGCAGGAAGTAATTGGTCACCGCATATTCCTTGCGGCAGATCAGCACGTCGCCCGGCTCGAGCAACCCGCAAAACCGCCCGGCCACCGCGTCGGGCAAGCGGGGATGGTGTCCCCGCCGCGTATACAGATCGGCCGTCAGCGACGAAGCCAGCTTCTGGATGCCGTACAGCGCCCGACCCAGCAAGCTGTGGCGCAGCCGGCTGATCGCCCGATGGGTGCGGACCCTTAACCGCGCCCTCACGTACCGCGAAACGGATACGTCCAGCCGCGACTGCAGCCGCTCGATCACCGCCAACACGGGCGCCAAGAGCGGGTCGTCCGCCCGGGCCTGCAACCGGGCCTTGTGTTGGTCGAAGTATTGCGCGGCGTGGTACAGGTGCCAGGCGTGCAGCGGATTGGTCAGCGACTTCTGCACGGTGTCGTACATCCGCTTGGGAATCTCGAAGTGGGGTTCCGGCTCGTTGAGCTTCCGCCGCACCAGCGGCAGCGACTGGAACGACTCGCGGAGAAATCGGGCCGCGTCGACCAGCAGCACGGCTGCCCCATAGGCCACCAGGAAGCCGTCGTCGCGCCACGCTTCGGGCAGATCGGTCGCGTCGCGGAAGGCAATCACCACCTCGAACAGCGCGTTGCGCGACTGCCAGTAGGAGATCTGCAGCCGGCGAACCGCCTCTTCTTCGGTCGGCGTAAAATACCCTCGCTGGCTGGCCGTCCCCTTTTCGATCAGCGCGCCGGCGGCCTGCTTCAATTCCTCGAAGTAGTCGGCCAGATGGGCGATCGTCCGCGCCCCGGCCGTGATGGTCTCAGGCGTCATCGGCGGTCATCTCCCCTAGAAAGCCGCGACCGGTGGCCCCGTCCAATGAATGCGACCGGTGGACTGGATGTGCGGTGTTTACGATGTACCGGACCGATGGCTGCGATCGACGGGCGCGACCACCGGTCGGGGCTTTATGGAGCCGACACCGTCCTACTACTCGGGCAGTTTCTCCGACTCGCCGCCGGCGCGGGTTGCGGCGGCCTGCCATATGGTCTTGTCCACCGAATCGGTCACGAACCGTACGGAACCGTCGCACAGCGAGGCGTTCACTCCACCCGGATGATCGCTCCGCGCCGCGGCCCAGAGTTCGCCGTCGGTCCGATAATCTTGGATGCAGTGCAGTATATTGCTGGTAGGAATGCTGTCGTCGCAAATCGAAATGTGGTCGTAATCGTCGACGTTGCCCGAGTTGTTTCCCCGAGCGTTGGGGCGGGTTCGCGCGGTGAACGTGGAAGATCCCGGGGCGGCCATCACCCACACACCGCGGGCATCCTGTTCGCTGTCGTAGCCGAGCACTTCGCTGATCGCCAAGGTATTGGAGGCCCCGTCGCTGATCATGGCGTCGTTGACCCCCCAGCGATTGCCCATCTTCCAGAGTCCTTTCAAGGACGCATCGCCCGCGCTTTGGTTGGTCTTTTCCCAGCCGGGGACCAGAACGACCGGAAACGCCCCGGCAGTCCTCGGCTGGTGTTTCCCTCCTCGAGCCTGAGGCAGATAAGAGATATACGTGTCGCTTCCGAGACAGGCGGCGTAGTTCCCTTTGCTGACGTGCTCGTGCGCCCAATCGTCCAGTTTCTCAGTCATCTCTTCCGCACTAGGACAAAGGTAGAACGAAGGGGTCACCTTGCCCAAGCCGTGGTGTTCCACACGATCCGCCATATTCTCGTCCGCTTCGCACGCTTCCAACAATCGTTGGAACAAGATCTTTTCGCCCATGAGATCCAGGATGTTGAGTGCCCAGTTGGGCCCCTCGCAGACCGCTCCCTCTTGACTGCCACCGGTTTTCCAAGTTTCTCCCGTGCAACTGGGCAGCCCCGGTGGAAAACACCCGTAGGTCTCATGGTGCCCCTGCAGCGCCACGCCGATCTGCTTGAGGTTGTTCACGCAGGTGGCGCGTCGGGCGGCCTCGCGTGCTGCTTGCACGGCCGGCAGCAGCAGGGCCATCAGGATGCCGATGATGGCCACCACCACCAGCAATTCGACCAGCGTGAATCCCGGCCGTCGACTGCGCGCGCGCCGCGACGCGCTGATTCTCATTTTGCACCTCTGCATGGCTTCCGCTCCTGTTGAATCAAGAATCGAGACAGGTCGAGAAGGACCGCCTCATGACAAGACGAACCGGGGATTGTCCCGAATGGCACGCTCCACGCAGGGAAATCGTCTCGCCTGAGCCACCTCCATTGTAGCTGAAACTGCTGGTAAGCGGAAGATCTTACCGGATCGTCGTTTTCTTGCATCCGGGGGGGGTTCCATTCCTCGACAAATGGATTACCATAAACATAAAGAGGATGGGTAAACTTTGACACTCTTTTGTTTTGAGGAGACACCGATGAACACGAAGCTGGCGGTTTGGGTGCTTTTGGTGGGATTGGCGGTTCAGGCCCTCCCCAACACGGCAGAGGCCGTCTGCGGCCCGTACTTCCACTCGGGCTACGCGGTGACACCTTGGGCTTATCAGCCGAGGAGCACGTACATCGCGGTGCGAGACACGATTCCCTATTTTGCGCTGCACCCACCGGTCTATTACAGTCACCCCGTGTATCGCCCGTACGGACTCAGCCCCTATGCCGATTTCCCCGTGCCGGTGTCTCTGACCAGCCACTTGGCGACCTCCGGCTTGCCGCAAGGGGCCACCGCGGAGCCAGCCTCCTATCGCCCGGAAACGAAACCTCTGAGGATCATCAATCCCTTCGTGATGCGGTCGGAAGATCCCGACATCTCGCCACAGGCAGTGATACCTCGGCAGCCGCAGACGGTGTATCTGAGGTAGCGTTCTCGGAAATCGCTCTGGACACGGCGGGGAAAATCGCTAACCTACCCGTTCCTCTGGCGGTGCTGCGCGCCGCCGGCGTCGTTGGGAGGACATTGGAGGTATCGTCAACGGAGTGGCGATACGGGGTCCTCACGTTCTGAGGAGATGGAAAGGAGTCCATACCATGAAGCGGCTGCTGATACTGTCGGTCGTAGCCCTGGTGATTACCGGCTGCCAGAGTCAGCAGCCCCCGCCGACGGCCAATCCGTTCGTTGGTCCCACCCGGGTTCCGCCGCCGGGGACCAATACATACTCCAACGACATGTACAATCCGTACTATCCGGGAGCGCCGCCATCGTTGGCGCCCCAGAGTGTAATCCCGCAGGCAACTCCCAACGGTCTGCAACCGGGCACGCCGAGCGGCAGCCAGAACTACGCCCCGCCGAGCAGCCAGAACTACGCCCCGCCGAGCAGCCAGAACTACGCCCCGCCGAGCAGCCAGAATTACGCGCCGCCGGGTGGCAGCTTCAATTACGGGGGAAGTTCGGCACCCGGCTATAGCTCCCCGATCCCAACCCCGGCCCGCTCGGCGTCTAGCACACCTTCTGCCAGGTCGACGGAAATTCCCGCCACCGTAGATCCTCCCCGCGTACTGGGCGGCATCCAGCGCGTCGAAATACCCAGCACGGCGCTGGTCTCGACGCCGCCTCCCCCGCGGCTGTTGGGCGATTCCGGGGACGCGATCGACATCACCGACCTGCCCGAGCCGGGGGTGTCGGCGGCTTCGGAAGGCACGACCTCGAAGTCCAACTCGTCGGGCTTCCGCCTGATTTCCGGTGTCGAAGACCGGGACGAATCGGCAAACATAAAGCCGGCGGTCGGCTCTTCGCCGGTGGCGGCAGATCCGCCGGCCGTCGCAGGGTCTTCCCCGCAGACGCTCTACGGCCGCGCCCCCGACTATGGGTGGGTCAGGGGCCAACTCGAATACTCGCAGATCGATCGGCACTGGAAACTCCGCTACATCCCGCTCGGTGAGAAGACCGACGCCTTCGGCGGAAGCGTCGTGATCTGCGATCCCTCGGCGTTGTCCGGTCTCGAACGGGGGGATTTCGTCCAGGTGCAGGGGCGCGTGGCGGAAAACGCCCCGAAAAACGGCTTTTCGCCCGCGTACGAAGTGGCCAAGATCGAGCAACTTGGCCGGACGACGCCGTAAGCCGCACTGTCGAGGACGCCGGGAAACGCCTCGACCGGTTCTCCGGAACGAAATACGCCTTATAATTACTGGATTGGGGCGACCGGTATCTTTCTTTGAGGTGTACGTTGAGCAATATTCCCGCGGGAATTCAGTCACGGCTTAGGGCCATCCCTGGCGGGCCGAACCGCGTGCGGCTTGCGCAGTGGGCCGCCCTGCTGCCCAAGATTGCCGCCCTCGAGCCCGAGTTGAAGGAGCTTGACGACCATCGGCTCCGCAAGCGGAGTCTGGCACTGCAGTATCGGGCCAAGAGCGGCGAGCCGTTGGCCCGGCTGTTGGTGGAAGGGTACGCCCTGGTCCGCGAGGCGGGGCGGCGAACCATCGACATGCGGCACTTCGACGTCCAATTGCTCGGCGGAATCGCCATGTTCCACCGATCGATCGTCGAGATGCAGACCGGCGAGGGCAAGACGTTGACCGCCACGCTGCCCTTGTATCTCTACGGGCTGACCGGCAAGGGATGCCAGTTGGCCACGGTCAACGACTACCTGGCCCGGCGCGACGCCGAATGGATGGGGCCGATCTACAAGGCCCTGGGGCTGACCGTGGGCGTGGTGGAAACGCAAATGCCCCAGCCGCAACGCCGCAAGGCCTACGCCTGCGACATTACCTACGGTACGGCCAAGGAGTTCGGCTTCGATTTTCTCCGCGACCGGCTGCTGCTGCGGCGGATCAGCGAAGGGCAGTCCGACCTGTTGGGCGGCATGCTGGGATCGGGAGGTGGCGGCGGAGGGAACGAGAAACCGGTCCAGCGCGACCCCTACTTCGCCCTGGTCGACGAGGCCGACAACATCCTCATCGACGAGGCCCGAACGCCGCTGATCATCGCCGCCATGCCGACCGAAGAGCAACGGCTGGAGGTGGAATGCTACAAGTGGTGCTCCACGGTGATGGACGAGTTCGTCGAAGACGACGACTACGAATACGACTACGACAAGAAGAAGGCCGAACTGACCCGCGACGGTCGGCACAAGGCCCGCGTGCTGCCGAAGCCCGAGGACCTGGACACCGTGGGAATGGTCAACATCTACCAGTACCTGGAACGGGCGATCGTGGTCCAGCGCGAGTATCATCTGGATCGGCAGTTCGTCGTCCGCGACGGCGAAGTGGTGATCGTCGACGAGTTCACCGGCCGCCTGGCCGAGGGCCGCAAGTGGCGCGAAGGAATCCACCAGGCCGTAGAGGCCAAGGCGGGCGTGGACGTGACCGTCGCCACCGGTCAGGCCGCCCGAATCACCATCCAGGACTTCTTCCTCCGCTACGACAGGCTGGCCGGGATGACGGGCACGGCGATGCCTTCGGCCCGGGAACTGCGCCGAATTTACCGCTGCCACGTGCTGCCGATTCCCACCAACCGCCCGGCGCAGCGCACAAGATGGCCCGACCGGCTCTTCGGCAATACGCAGGCGAGATGGGAGGCCGTCGTCGAGGAGGTCAGCAAGTTGCACGCCGAGGGGCGCCCCGTGTTGATCGGAACCCGCTCGATCGACAAGTCGGAGATTCTCTCCAAGTTGCTCGACGCCCTGGGCATTGAGCACCAGGTGCTCAACGCCAACCACATCGAGGCAGAGGCCGACATCGTGGCGCGGGCCGGCCTGCGCGGCAAAGTGACCGTCTCGACCAATATGGCCGGACGCGGCACCGACATCAAGCTGGGTGAGGGAATCGACGAACTCGGCGGGCTGCACGTGATCTGCACTGAGATGCACGACTCGGCGCGGATCGACCGGCAGTTGATCGGCCGCTGCGGACGCCAGGGCGATCCCGGCAGTTTCCGCCAATACATCTCGCTGGACGACGACCTGCTGCTGAGCGGTCTGGGCCCCGAGAAGGCGAATAAACTGAAAGCGCTGGGCGCGGACTCGGAAGACCGATTCGATAGGCTGGCCAGAATCTTCCGCAAGGCCCAGAGGAAAGTCGAACGCCGCCACTTCCGCCAGCGCAAGGCGTTGATGTACTTCGAGAAGGAACGCAAGAAGATGCAGCGCCAGATGGGACAGGACCCCTATCTGGATACGCCGGGGGATTAAGCTCTGTCTGAAAACATGTAGGGCGGGTGCTTGCACCCGCGTCAAGGCCACAGGAGGAGATTTATGCCCGAGAAGCGTGTCGCGTTGGTCACCGGGGGCTCGCGGGGAATTGGCCGGGGAATCTGTTTGGAACTGGGGCGGTTGGGTTATGCGGTGGCGGTCAACTATGCCACCCGACCCGACGCCGCCGAAGAGACCGTCGCCGAAATCACCGCCGGCGGCGGCACCGCCGTGGCTGTCCGGGGAAACGTCGGCGCGGACGAAGACCGCCGCGGTCTGATCGCCCGGACGCTGGAGGAATTTGGACGGCTCGACGTGCTGGTCAACAACGCGGGCATCACTTCGCAAGGCCGCAAAGACCTGTTGGAGGCCACGGAGGAGAGTTGGGACGTGGTG
>Ga0180437_10009240_pt1 | contig 12252 bp, 9 predicted proteins | sample SS_ome_4_FD_132410 | JGI IMG/M metagenome (GOLD analysis project Ga0180437, IMG submission 132410) | Hypersaline lake sediment archaeal communities from the Salton Sea, California, USA - SS_3_D_1 metaG | ecosystem: Environmental > Aquatic > Non-marine Saline and Alkaline > Hypersaline > Sediment... | reverse complement strand
GGCAATCTGCAGCAGGACGAGTTCGTCCGTCTCGACACGGACAACCAAGGGGGTTGGGGACCGGAGACGATCACGGTGCTGGGCGTCGCGCCGGGCACGTACCGCTATTACGTGCACGATTACACCCATCGCGACGATCTTCAGAGCGATGCCCTGTCCACTTCGGGGGCCGAGGTGCGACTCTACCAGCGCGGGCAGCAATCCACATTCCGGGCCGAAGGAGGCCGCGCCGGCAACGTTTGGGAAGTCTGCACCATCGAGGTGACCCCCGAGGGGGAGGCGATCGTCAAGAAGGTCGACCGGCACATCGCCGCCAAATCGGAGCAAGTGACCGAAGAGAAAGAGAAATACGAATTGCGGACCGAAGGCAACCGCCTGGGCTGGATCCCCGAATACGGGGGTACCGTCGGTAGCGAAGAGGCCGTGGCCGCCGGGCTGGCGTGGCTTGCCCGGCACCAGGCCCCTGACGGCTTCTGGTCGAGCGAGTGTCTGGTCCAGGGCCCGTTGCTGCAGTGCGAGGGCGAGGACCCTTGCCCGGGGCACGGCAGCAAGTATGAAATGGCCCAGACGGGACTGGCGTTGCTGGCCTTTCAGGCGGGCGGGCACTATTATTTCAATGGCGCGGATTATTCGAAGAACGTCCGCGACGGCCTGAACTGGATGGTGGCCCATCAACGGCCCGACGGGGCCCTGGTCAGTGAGAGATCGCGCGGCGGGCATTCGCGGTATCATACCTACTACATGTACGACCACGGCATCGCCACGTTCGCCCTGGCCGACGCGTGTGCTTCGGCGGTCGCGCTGGGCCAGTTGCCCCAGCAGGAGTACTTGGAAGCGTGCCGAAAGGCGGTTCGCTATATCGAAAGCCAACAGCACTTCGACGGAGGCTGGCGATACACCGACAAGCTGGAGCGTCCCAGCGACACTTCGGTCAGCGGTTGGCAGGCCCTGGCGTTGAAATCGGCCCAGGATGCCGGCATTGAGGTCAGCGGCCGTTGCATCGAGAAGATTCGCGATTTCTTCCGGCTCACGGCGGTCGGCCGCCAGGGGAGAACCTGGTATCGAAAAGATCGTTTCGAGACGAAGCAAGAGAGCGAAGCCACGACCGGTATTGGCATGCTGGTCCGGCAGTTCCTGTTGGACGAACCCGATGCACCCATGATTCACGACGCCGCCCGATATCTTGCGGCGTTGGCCGAGAAGTATTCGGCCCAGGGGGTGGTCGAACAGCGCAGCCTGGAGTATCGCCTCGAATACAATTACTACATGTGGTATAACTGCATGTTGGCCATGTTTCAGGTCGGCGGCGAGCCGTGGAATCGCTGGAATCGGGCCGTCCGCGACACGGTGCTCGGCCTGCAGCGGACCGACGGCTGCACCCGCGGTAGCTGGGATCCGGATACGCGCTGGGGCGACCGGGGCGGGCGAATTTATACCACGGCACTGGCGATCCTGACCCTGGAAGCTTATTATCGCTACGCCAGGCGGAGCGAAACGAGTCGTATGAGTCCTTGAGAGGAGCGGTCGGCCGATGAGCGATTTGCTGGAAGTATTGGGTGCCCATGAGGAAGAAATCTCTCTTGCCCTGATCGGGAACCTCGAGCAGGCGAATTGCCCCACGCTGATCCAGACGCAAGCCGGCGGCGGCCGGGCGATGCTCCAGACGCTGCGCGACCTCTGCCGCGGCGGCGAGCAGCGCCCGGAACGCCATTGGGTCGACGCCCTTCGCAGCGAGGCCGTTTCGCTGGGCGTCCCCTTGTCCGAAGTGATGGCCGGACTGGACTGCCTGGAAGCCGCCGTCCGATTTCACGTGCTCAAGTCGGTCAACCAGAAGACGGTCATGCTGGCGGCGCTGAGCGAATTGGGCCAGGCAGTCAGCCGGATGCGGCGGTGCTACGCCGACCGGTTGTTGGCCGAGCAACAGGGTGACGCCCGACACCGGGACGCCTTCGTGGCCCTGGCCCATAGCGTGGACGCCTTCATCTGCATGGCCACCTTGCACGGTAAGCCGTTCTATCTCAACCCGGCCGGCTGTCGATTGCTGGGGTTGGACGAAGAGAACCCGGCTCTTTCCAACACGCTGCACGACTACTACACGGACGAGTCCTGGGAGGAGCTGCGCGACGTGGCCGTGCCGGCGGTAAAGGAGGCCGGTATTTGGGAGGGCCAAAGCCGGCTTCGCAACGCCCAGACCGGCAAGCTGATCTACGTGCTGACGACCATGCTCCTGGTCAAAGGCTCCCACACCGACAAGCCCTCCTGCCTGGCCGTCATCCACCGTGACGCCAGCGACCAGATCCGGCTGGAACGGGACCTGGCCGAATCGCAGGCCCGAAAGCACGCCATCCTCGAATCGGCCCTGGATCCGATCATCACCATCAACAGCGAGGGCGTGATCACCGAGTTCAACCGGGCGGCGGAGCAGACCTTCGGCCATTCCCGCGAGAAGGTCCTGGGGACGCAGCCTTCCGAGGTGCTGTTTCCGGCCTCCAAGAGCGCCGGGCACCAGAACCGCATCGATCGCTATCTGGACGCCGGCGAAGGATCGTTGCTGGGCCGCCGGATCGAGGTCACGGCCGTGCGGGCCAACGGCGAGACGTTTCCCGCCGAAATGGCCATGACCATTAGCCAGGAACAAGGCGCGCCGGTGCTGACTTTCTTCGTGCGCGACATCAGCCAGCACAAGAAAGCGGAAAAGGATCAGTTGCGCTACGCGGCCGAGCTGGAACGGTCGAACCGGGAACTGGAGCAGTTCGCGTACGCCGCCTCGCACGATCTGCAGGAGCCGCTGCGGAAGATCCGCACCTTCAGCGACCGCCTGGAAATCAAATGTGGGGAGCAACTGGACGAAACGGGCCGTGAGTGTCTCGATCGGATGCACAGCGCCGCCGCGCGGATGCAAGTGCTGATCGAAGGGCTGCTGACCCTCTCGCGCGTAACCACCCGGGGCGGGAATTTCGAGCGGGTGGACCTGGCCGAAGTGGCCCGCGAGGTCGTCTCCGATCTGGAAGTGCAGATCGAACGAGTCGGGGGGCGCGTGGAAGTGGGGAAACTGCCGACCATCCAGGCGGACCGGGTCCAGATGCGGCAGCTTCTGCAGAATCTGATCGGCAACGCCTTGAAGTTCCACCGCCCCAACGCCCAGCCCGTGGTCAAAATCCACGGTCGCTTCGCCGAAGGAAGGAAGCAGCGTCAGGCCGAGCCGTCGGCGTGGTCCGAACGGTGCCGCATCACGATCGAGGATAACGGGATCGGGTTCGAGGAGAAACACCTGGACCGCGTCTTCGGGATCTTCCAGCGTCTCCATCCCCGCGATATCTACGAAGGGACCGGAATCGGATTGCCCATTTGCCGGAGGATCGTCGAACGCCACGGCGGGGCCATCACCGCGCGAAGCGTTCCCGGCGGCGGATCCACCTTCGAGGTGGTGCTGCCGGTCACTCACCCCAAACCGCAGAGAGAATAGGCCATGGCCAAGCGTTCCAGACCCTACACGATTCTGATGGCCGACGACGACCCGGACGATTGCATGCTCATCGAGGATGCCTTGAAGGAAATCGGAGGCGCCCACACGCTCCGCTTCGTCCGCGACGGAGAGGAGTTGGCCGACTACCTGTACTCTCGGGGCAAGTACGCGGACAGCCCGGACGCACTGCGGCCCGACCTGATCCTGCTCGACCTGAAAATGCCCAAACGCGACGGCCGCGAGGCGATCGGCCAACTGAAATCCGATCCGCAGTTTCGCCGCATTCCCGTGGTCGCTCTGACCACCTCCACCGCGGCCGACGACATCAATTTTTCCTACGACATGGGCGTGAATTCCTACGTCACCAAGCCCGTGACATTCCGTGATCTGGTCGATATGATGGAGACTCTCAGCAAGTACTGGTTTGAATTGGTGGAACTGCCACCCGTGGAGTAAGATGGATAGCCAAAAGGTCAGAATCCTGCTGGTCGAAGATGACCCGGACGACGTCTGGGTCATGCGAAGCCTGTTGGGCGATCGTTGGGACGGTCCGTTCGAATTGGCCCACGTCGAACTGCTCTCGTTTGCCTTGCGGCGGTGTTCCGAGGAACTCTTCGACGTGATCCTGCTCGATCTGGCCCTGCCCGACAGCCAAGGACTCGGTTCCTTCATTACCATGCACGCTCACGCCGGCGGCGTGCCGATCGTCGTGCTCTCCGGATATGATGACGAGATGACCGCGATCAAAGCGGTCCAGGCCGGCGCGGAAGACTACCTGGTCAAGGGCCAGGTGAACGACAACCTGCTGGTCCGCTCCATCCGCTACGCGATCGAACGGGGCAGGAGGAACCGCGCCGAGGAAGCCCTCCGCGACACCTCGGAGGAAGTCCGTGCGGCGCAGGAGATCCAGCAACGGCTCTTCCCGGCCGAGGCGCCCATGATCGACGGCTTCGATATCGCCGGGGCCCTCTATCCGGCCAAAGCCACCGCGGGCGACTACTTCGATTACATCCCCATGGACGACGAGTGCATCGGCCTGGCGGTCGGCGACGTCAGTGGCCATGGGATCGGCCCGGCGCTGTTGATGTCGGAGACGCGGGCCTGCCTCCGCGTGCTGGCCCAGTCGTTTTCCGACGTGGGCGACATCCTCACCCGCGCCAACCGGATGCTGGCCGCCGACACCGGCGATTTCCACTACGTCACCCTGGCCATGGCCCGGCTCGATCCCCGCGCGCAGTCGCTGGTGTATGCCAGTTGCGGGCAACGGGGCTATCTGCTCGACACGGACCACCAGGTCACCACGCTCGACAGCACCAGTCTTCCCTTGGGGGTCGAGCAAGAAGTGGTCGTGCCCAGCAGCCCCGTCATGGAGCTGAAGCCCGGACAAATCGTGACGTTCTTCACCGACGGCGTGTTCGAGGCCGAATCGCCCGGCCGGGTCCGCTTCGGGGCCGAACGCGCGTTGAAAGTCATCGATTCCCAGCGCGACCAGCCGGCCCGGGCCATCGTCGACGCCCTGTATCAAGAGATCGCCGGTTTCACCGGGCACCGTCCTCAGCGCGACGATATCACGGTGGTCGTCCTCAAGGTGGACGCGACCGGATGAGACGCATCCCCTGGCCCGCTTCCAAAAACGCATGCCCGAACTCCCCGAAGTCGAAACCATGTGCCGCTGCATCCGGCCGGCGGTGGGAAGCCGGATTCGCGCTCTGAAGCAACCGAGATCGAGATTGCAGCCCATCAAGATCGCGCCCCGGCTGAGCGACTTTCGACGCCGCGTGGTGGGAAGAAAGATCCTCTCGGTCACCCGATTGGGTAAGCGAGTCGTGGTGGTGCTGGATGCTCCCGAGTCGGATCAAGGGGATCGCATCATCTTCGAGCCGCGGATGAGCGGGCTGGTGTTGCTGGCCGATCCTCCCAGCGAGGAGCACGTGCGGCTGATCTTCGAACTGTCGGGCAAGCGCGTGCGCCAACTGCTGTTCTGGAACCGGCGCGGGTTGGGCGTGGTGCGGCTGGTTTCGCCGCGGCTCTTGGTGCGCCAACTCGGTCCGCACATCCTGGGCCCCGATGCGCTCGATGTCACGCCGGAGACGCTCTCAGAGCGGCTGGGGGCCAGCCGCCGGGCGATCAAGGTGGCGTTGCTGGACCAGCGGGCATTGGCCGGCATCGGCAATCTCTACGCCTCCGAGATCCTGCACCGGGCGGGAATTCACCCCGAGACGCCGTGCAACCAGCTACGGCCCGCCCGCTGGCGAAAAATCCACGCGGCCATGCAGGAAGTCCTCGAAGAGGCCATTCGGCACCAGGGCTCGACGCTCAGCGACGGCACCTACCGCATCGCCCGCAACCGGCCCGGCAGTTTTCAAGTCTGCCACCGCGTCTATCAGCGGGCCGGCGAGCCGTGCCTGCAGTGCGGCAAGGCCGAGATCGTCCGCGTGGTCCAGGCCCAACGTTCGACGTTTTTCTGCCCGGCGTGCCAGCGATAGTCCGGACGCTTCACAGGCAGTTTGTAGTGACCGCATTCATGCGGTCTTGCCCCCATCTCGCGGGATTCGACCCGATGAATCGGGTCACTACAAACTGCCTATGAAGTATCCGGGACAGCAGCGAAATGCCGCGATCTGGTGCATCCGCGTTTGCCTCCAGCGAGGGAGTGTACTATACATGTAGTGGGCGGGTTGTCTGGGCAGGCCACGTAAATCTTGTGCCTTAAGGGAGTTGTCATGCTCGACTCGCATTCGGTCGATCCACAACTGGGCAAGCTCGATTACCAGCTTCTCGGTTCTCCGAGAGCTTCCGCCGAAGAGGAACGCCGCAGTTCCTGCCGCCGGCCGGTCTTTGCCATCCGGCGCATTGCGCCGCGGACCGGTTCATCACCTCCGGCGGAAGCGGACTTCTTCTGCGTCGAGTCTCGCGACCTGACCGACGAAGGCTTCTCCTTTTTCATGCCGTCGCGCCCGGCGTTCGATTCGTTGCTGCTGGCCATCGATCGGTCGTCCAGCGTAGAATACCTGCCGGCCGAGGTGATCCACTGCACGGACGTGTGGGTCTATCCGTCCGGGTTGGTGGAAACCGCGGACCAACGCGACGCCGGCGGCCGGGACCGCCCCGGGCAAGACGGCCGGCAGATGGTGCTGGTGGGTTGCCGGTTTACGCAGCCGGTCGACGCGGATTCCCTGCCGGATCCGGGCTAGCCCGCGTGTCTCGCCAGTGGTATCCGAATTCGCCAGAATTTGGCGTTTTCCACGCGACCGTCCAAAGTCTGGCGACTTCGGCTACAAGAATCGCCGGGGGTGGACAACGGCGCCATCCGTCGCATAATGGCGGAAGTCCCACCGCCGGGGGTGGGAACGGATACGGCCAGTCCGGCAACGCTGGCGAGCCCTTGCAGAGCGAAGGAGTCACGGGATGAAACGGTCCGGGAAACGTCTTCTTGCGGTCGTGCTTGCTGTTACAGTCGTCATGGGAGTCGGTTGCGCGGAACAGCCGGCGAAGGTTTCAACCGCTACGGGAGATCAAGCGAAAATGAGCGTCGAAAAAGCGCCCTTTGGAAAAACGCCGGAAGGGATCGAGGTGGAGCAATACACGTTGACCAACGAGAACGGCCTGAAGGTCAAGATCATCACCTACGGCGCGATGATCACCTCGGTCGAAACGCCCGACCGCGACGGCAAGTTCGCCAACGTGACGCTCTTCCGCGATTCCCTGGAGGACTACCTCAGCGGGCATCCGTATTTCGGCTGCGCCGTGGGGCGCTATGCCAACCGGATCGCCAAAGGGAAGTTTACGCTCGACGGGGTCGAATACACCTTGGCCACCAACAACGACGAAAACCACTTGCACGGCGGAGATAAAGGGTTCGACAAGCACGTCTGGAAGGCCGAATCGTTCGAGGGCGAGGACCACGTGGGCGTGACCTTCTCGCTGGTCAGCCCCGACGGCGACGAAGGATACCCCGGCGAGCTGTCGGCCACGGTGACCTATATCCTGGCCAACGACGACACGCTGAAGATGAAGTACACGGCCACCAGCGACAAGCCGACGGTCGTCAACCTCACCAACCACGCCTACTGGAACCTGGCCGGGGCCGGCTCGGGAGACGTCCTGGACCACGAGCTGACCCTCAACGCCGATCGGTTCCTGCCGGTCGACGACGGGTTGATTCCGCTGGGATCGCTGGACCCGGTGAAAGACACCCCCATGGATTCTACCACCCCGATGACGATCGGCGCCCGCATCGAGCAGGTCGAAGGCGGCTACGATCATTGCTACGTGTTGAACAAGAAAGAAGGCGAAGACCTCTCCCTGGCAGCCAAGGTGGTCGAGCCCAAGAGCGGCCGCGTGATGGAGATCTACACCACGCAGCCGGCGGTCCAACTCTACACGGGCAATTTCCTCGACGGCACGATCACGGCCGGCGGCGTGGCCTACGAAAAACACTACGCCTTGTGCCTCGAGACCCAGCACTATCCCGACTCGCCCAACCAGGAGAGCTTTCCCTCCACCGTGCTTCGCCCGGGCGAGACGTACGAGCAAATGACGGTGCACAAGTTCAGCGTGCAACAATAGGTGGTCATCGCGGTGAGCGGAAAGGCACGGTCCCGCTTTCGCTTCGCGAAAACTGGGACGCAAGTGCTCTTCGAACCGGTCTGCAGCCGTTCGTAGTGACCGCATTCATGCGGTCTTTCGCGGGAGTCTGCCGTGCGGCCCCGATGAATCGGGGCACTACGAACGGTTTCCACGAATGCTTGCCCGGGGACGGTCTCCGCGACGTCTTCTTACGTGGCCGAGCGACGACCAGACCTACGCCCGCAGCTTCGGCCGCTGCGTGGCCAGCTCCATGATCCGCTGCTCGGTGGCTTCCTCGCGCCGCAGCTCGCCGGTCACGTGACCTTCGCAGAGCACGAGGATGCGGTCGCAGAGGCTCAGCAGCTCGGGCAATTCGCTGGAAGTGACGATGATCCCCAGCCCGTCGCGGCAGAGCTTGTCCATCAGCCTATAGAGTTCGGCCTTGGCGCCGACGTCGACGCCGCGGGTGGGGTCGTCCAACAGGAGCACCTTGGGCCGGGTCAGCAACCAGCGGCCCACGATCGACTTCTGCTGGTTGCCGCCGCTGAGGCTGGTGATCGGCGCGTGAATGCCGGCGGTGCGCACGCCCAGTTGCTCGACCGACCGCCGGGCCATGGCGTGTTCGCGCCGGCCGCGAATCACCCCCAGCGTGGCGGCCTCCTGGAGCATGCAGACCGTGATGTTTTGCCCGACGTCCAGATTGGCGAAGATTCCCAGACGCTTGCGGTCTTCGGCAACCAGGGCCACGCCGCCCCGCATCGCCTCGGCCGGATGACGAAACGCCACCTGGCGGCCGTCGAGCAGGATGCGGCCTTGCGGCGCCTGGGGGCTGGAGCCGAACAGACACTCCAGCAACTCGGTGCGACCGGCGCCCATCAGGCCGGCCAGCCCGAGGATCTCGCCGCGGCGAAGCGTGAAGTTCACGTCCACCAGCCGCCACGCTTTGGCGTGATCGGGCCGGGGAAGCGACAGGTGGCAGACCTGAAGCACCACGTCGCCGGCCACGCGCGGTTGGCCCAGGTCGGTCTCTTCGATCTCGCGGCCGACCATCAAGTGGGTAATTTCGCGGGGCGTGGTTTCGCCGCGGACGACCGTGCGAACCAGCTCCCCGTCACGCAGCACGGTGATTCGGTCGGCCAATTGAAAAACCTCGTCCATCTTGTGCGAGATGTACAGGATCGTCACGTTCCGGTCCCGCAGCCCCTCGATCACGCGAAACAGCCGCGCCACCTCGGCCTCGGTCAGCGCGCTGGTCGGCTCGTCCATGATCAGCACGTCGGTGTCGAGCGAGAGGGCTTTGGCGATTTCGACGAGCTGCTGATCACCCACGCGCAAGTCGCGGACGAGCTGCCGCGGATCGACGTCGCACTCGAGCTGTTTGAGCAGCTTGCCGGCGGCCGCTTCCATGGCGCGGTCGTTCAACAGCCCCAGCCGGTTGGTCTTTTCCCGGCCGAGAAAGATGTTGGCGGCTGCCGAGAGTCCGTCGACCAGGTTCAACTCCTGGTGGATGATGCCGATGCCCGCCCGTTCGGCGTCGGTCGTGCTGCGGAAGCGCACCTGCGAGCCGCGCAACAGCAGTGCCCCCTCGTAGTCCTCGATCACCCCGCTCAGACACTTCATCAAGGTGCTCTTGCCCGCGCCGTTTTCGCCCACGATCGCGTGCAACTCGCCGGGGGCCACGTCCATCGACACCTCTCGCAGCGCGACCACGCCGGGGAACCGCTTGGTGACTTGCCGGAAGGAGATGACGGGCGTTGGGGGCATGGGGGGTGGTTAGTGGATAGTGGTTAGTGGATAGTGGGGGCGGCTTTATATACAATTGGGCCCCGCTGCTATTGGATGGCCATCTCCTGGCGGACCGTTTTGAGGTCGATGCCGAGCACGCCCTTGGCGATTCGGTTGAGCGTGGCCATGTCGGCCCGGACGTGGATCGTGCGGTTGAAATGGCTGAGCGTCTCGCCCGTCTTCAACTCGCGCGACGGCGAAAGCGTTTCCAGCTCGTAGAACTTGCCCATCTGGGTCCCCAGTTCGTTCGGTCCGTCGTTGTAGCTGTTGATCACGTCGCCGTCGTACGGCTTCTCCAGCGGGTTTTCCCAGATGTTGTTCAGATAGGGCAACTTGGCGGCGATCTTGGGCATGGAGAACTTGACCAGCGTCAACACGTTGTTCTCGAAGTCGATCGATCCCAGCACGTCGACGGCGCGACGCTTCGAGGTGCCCAGCTTCGAGCGGTAGTTTCCGTCGGCCCGGAAGAGGATGGCCTCGGGCAGGATCTTCAATCGCTCGGAGGTGAGCTTGCCGAAGTAATCCGCCCGCACCACGGGTCCCAGTTCCGCCTCGTCGCCCGGCTTGTAGGGAACGATGACCACGGTCTTGGGGCTGGAATTGAGCATGCCCAGCATCCAAATCGAAATCAGCCCGCGTTGCGTCGTCCAGGGCTCCCCGAGGTTGGTGATCCGGTTGGCCGTTTCGAAGGCCACCGATTTGACGTCCTCGCGGCCGAGGATTCTCAGCGCCCGCCGTCCGAACAGCTTGGCCAGATCCTCGTCGGAGAGCATCCGCACGTCGCGGGTGACCTCGATGTCGAACTTGGTGCCCGAGGTGTTTTGCAGATTCATCTTCCGCTTCATCCGCACGCGGGCCTCTTCCGGCGGCGAAACGACCTTCCACGGTCCCTCGTTGAGGTCTTTGGGCGTGTACCAGTCGGCCAGCTTCTGCGTCTTCATACCCGGGGCGAACCAGATGCTGAACTGCCCTCCTTCGGGCGAGATCCACATGCGTTCCTCGCCGCCGTAGTTGTTGAAGTGCAGATCGTTCTTGCCCGCCTTGATGAAGTCGTAGCAGATGAACCCGAAGCTCATCCCGTCCTCGCCGTCGAGCGTCGACGTCATCACGCGGCCCTGGTACTCGGGACAGACGATCACGCGGCCCTGCTTGTCGTTGGTCAGTTCGACCAGATCGGTGTGCTCGGCGAGGAACTCCTTGACCTCACGATAGGTGTCCGGCTGGTTTGCCTTCTCTTCCGCCCGGGCATCCGTAGCCAAAGCGACAAAGATCGCCAGGATGAGGCCGGCGACGACCCGGCCGAAAAGCTGGTAGCGCAACATGGTAGAATCTCCTGAAGCCCCGAGTTTTTCAAACGACCTTCGCCCTCACGCGCTGCGGGCGAATCCTCTCTGCGGATATTATTCGTCAAGCCGCTGGCCGCCGCAAGCTTTCGGCCAACCGGCAACTCAGTCGAGGTGGTAGACTTCCTCGATTTTCAGCCACTGCTCATCTTCGGGGGTGCCTGGCAGCCTGATTTGGCAGGGGTCGGTTTCGGCCCACCACTCGTTGGTCTTCGGGTCGTCTTTCATCTGCTGCATGTCCGCTTCGAAGTCGTCGCCCGTGTACTCGAAGTAGCTGAACAGGTAAAGCTTGCCGTCGAGTTCGACCTCGTAGATCGAGTAGTTCTGGATGTTGCACTTCTTGATCATGGCGTTGATTTCCGGCCAGGGATCGGCGTGCAACTTGTTGTAGTAGTCCTTCTTCTCGGCTTTCAGGCCGATGACCGAGCCGAAGCGCTGGACCTTCTTCTCGGCCTGAGGCGTTTCGGGCTTGGCGGCCGCGGCGTTGCCGTTGCCCTGCTTGGCCGATTCGCTGCAACCGAAACCGATCAGCGCTCCGAGGATCAGCGTCACGGCGGTCACGGCCGTTTGAGAGAGACGTTTCTGCATGGGGTTACTCCTTTGTGGCAGGATGGATAAGGACGTGTCTTGAAACAGGTACGACGGCTCTCCGAAGCCGTCGACGCACCCGATAACGGCTGGAAATCGACGGGCTCGGCGGCCCGTCGTACAAGCCAGCCCCTATCTGGCATGCATTTCAAGACACGCTCTGAGATACGAGCAGTCCCTCCGGCCGCGGCCGACCCCGTGTCGACCCCGCAAAGCCAAAGGAGACCGCCCCATTCTGACAACATGGAGCAGATTGTCAAGCACGAGAGATCTGTGGGGCAGGTTCCTCACGAGTCCCTAGATTTGGCCCAAGACTGCGTCGATTTCCGCCGCGCTGGGTGCGCGTCGCAGCCCCGGCTGCAACGTGCCGCTCATCACGCTGTCGGCCGAGGCGTCGAGGTCCTCCAATCCCAGCACGTGGCCCAACTCGTGCGAGACGACCGTCAACAGGTCGATCCGGTCGACGGCGCGGGCATCGACGGCCTGCAAGGTGCCGTCGGC